>Ga0209473_1001120_pt1 | contig 15031 bp, 14 predicted proteins | sample GraSoiAngelo_133_FD_185890 | JGI IMG/M metagenome (GOLD analysis project Ga0209473, IMG submission 185890) | Grasslands soil microbial communities from the Angelo Coastal Reserve, California, USA - 14_0929_05_20cm (SPAdes) (version 2) | ecosystem: Environmental > Terrestrial > Soil > Grasslands ...
GCAGGAGCATCTCGAATTGTTCGGGCGTGATCGTGGAATTCACGATGTCCGACTGGGGTCGGCGCGAACTGAGTTAGAAGCTTCTTGGACACCTTCGCGGCGCATGATGAGATAATCGTTCCCATCGCCGCGGTCTCGATACTTCTCCAGCCGCCGCTGGAGAAAGGTCGGGGCCTTCGCGGGTTCCATCACGTGGAATCCGATTCCGCCATAGAAACCGACGAGATGCGCATACGGGATGCAGAAGCAGTTTTTGCCATCCAGCTCTTGGGCGACAGCCGCCAGGAGTCTTTTGCCGATTCCCTGGCGCTGAAACCTCGGGTGAACCTGCATTCCGCGCAGCACAACCACGCCCTCTTCTGTCGTCAGCCGACCGATGCCGGCCAGCTCACCGTCATGTTCGGCGAGCAGCACCGCATCCTCCGGCCGAATCCCGCCGCCGTAGCGCCGCTCGGCATAGAATTTTAGCACTCGCGAAATGTCCTCAGCTATCGCGCGTCGAACTTCTATCAACATAACTGTACCGGCGAATGGGCCTAGCGAGACACGAAATCAGTAACCACCCCGTCAGTTCGCTGGATTCTCAGACTCTGGCATGGACATCCCACCTATGATGCGCCAGTCCTTTCCACTCCGGAGCCACGCATGTGTGACACGGAGAGTATGCGGCGCTCCGCTGCCCTCCTTGTCCACCCATCTAAACGTTACCCAATAGCAGGCGAAGGCGACGTCCCCGGTCATTTGAATCGCAGCAGGCTTAAACTCAACGGTCTTGAACGCCAATCCCTTTGCGGTCTGAGATGTAACCCAATCGGTAATGTGATCTTTACGGACAGGGGCGGAACTAACCGACGGCCAACCTAAGAAATCCTTGTGCCATAAGTCTGAATAAGCGGCCAAGTCATTGTGCTCTACGTAGCGCCAATATGCGCGCTCGAGGTTCCAGAGTGTTTGCTCGTCGCCTGATGCTTGTGATGGGCTCGTCGTTTCGGACGAAAAGGTGTGTTCTGCAATGGCGAGCGAACAAGCGCACAAAAAGAGAACGAGGAGGCGCATGAACCTAACGAGATATAGGCCGAAGCTCGCAGTTAAAAAGCGAACATTTTCTCGTATAACATTGTGGGAACGAGTCATGATCGCGCACCGGGGGGGCGCGCCGCTCCCGGGCTGATCGGTCTTAGGTCAGCGCGATGGCTTGGAAGGAGCTGACGACGTCGTCGGGGCCGGCTTCGGTGAAGAAGCTTTCGTAAAAGCCGGGGCCCAGATCCCAGTAATCGCCCTTGTAATATTCGTCGCGATAAAAACGCCAGATGCCGCTGACAACAATGACGCAACTGATGCGGTCGTTCCAAAAATCGCCCAGATAATGGAAGCTGAGATTAGTGCGAGCATAGGCGCCTTTGAAGCCGATGTGATCGTAAACGATGATCTCAGGCAGCCGCAAATTGCCTTCAAGCGCTTTGCCGTGGACGCCTTTGGGCGCGGCGGCGCAGGCGTGGTAACTCAACGGCCCCACCTTCCATTTGGTATCGATGACGCAGCCGTTGTCGGGTGAAAGTTCGGTTTTGGGTACGGATCTCATAAGCGACGGGTTTTTCTGGATTTCAACAAAGGGAAAGTTTTCTGTCGAGCAAGGAAAGTTTGGATGTCCGGCGCCTTATTTGCAGGCGAAGGCTCAAAACCGTGGTCACCGACCCGGCTACAGTGGGAGAGTTCGATCGCGAGCAGGAGAAGCGACTAAATACGGGCTTCGCGATTGGTAGTACGGAGCCGGATGGTTTTTTGCGAAAGGTCGTGGCTGGCCCGGATGAAACGGACGGTGCGGCTTTTTGCGCGCATCAAAATCGAATGGGTGATGGCGGTTGCGCCCTGGGACCGGACGCCGCGCAAAAGCGCGCTATCGCTGATGCCGGTGGCACAAAAGACAATGTTCTTTCCGTTGGCCAGATCGTCGGCAGAATAAATTCGATCGAGTTCCTTTTCGTAACCTTCTTCGACCAATTTCTTTCGTTCTTTCTCATCGCGCGGCCACATTTTGCATTGCATGTCGCCGCCGAGACATTTGATTCCCGCTGCCGCCAACACCGCTTCGGGCGAGCCGCCGATTCCCATGTAAAGATCGACGCCGCTGTCGGGAATGGCGGGTGCCATTGCCGCCGCGATGTCGCCGTCCCCGATCATGCGAAGGGAGGCGCCGGCGCCGCGAATTTCATCGACCATTTCCTTGTGCCGCGGCCGGTCGAGCATCATGACGACGATGTCCTGCACACGTTTGTCCACCGCGCGCGCCACGATGGCCAGCGTTTCGGGAATGGGCGCCTCCAGTTTCAAATTATCGCCCCGGCGTTGCATGTATTGGATCACGCGCGGGCCATAGGAAAGTTTCGTCATGTAAAATGATGGCACATCGCGGAGCGCAACTTTGACGCCTTCTTCCGGGCTCGCGGCCGCGATACAACTGATCGAGTTGGGAGCGCCTTTGGAGATGTTGGTCGTGCCATCGATCGGATCAATTGCGATATCGAATTGTGGCGTCCCCGGCAGCCAGGTGCCGAGCTGTTCGCCTTTGAAGATTCCGGGCGCGTTATCTTTGATTCCTTCGCCGATGACGACCTCGCCGCAGATGTTCATGAGATCGAACATGCCGCGAATGGCGTCGCTGGCGGCGGCATCAGCTGCCTCCTTGTCGCCCCGGCCAAGCCATTTCAGGGAATTGAGCGCGGCGGCTTCGGTCGCGCGCAGGAAATCCATCTCGATAATGCGCTCGATGTCGTGATAATTCTGCTTCGGCAGGCGCGGCATGAGGAGCAACTACTTTGCGCACGCATGGGGTGGCTGACAAGTAGAAGGCCTTCCGGGCAGCGCACGCGCCGCCAAGAAAGGAAATCCCAAGGTCCAAAACCAAATCCCAATGGAATCCGCGAGCGCCAACGAGCACACCGCGCCCTCGCCACCTCGAGCGTAAATCCATTCGTGGCTTCGCAGAGCGTCGCCCTACCAGGAAGATTTTCGCGAAGACGTATTGGTAGGGCGAGACTCCGTCGAGCCGCGGAGTGAGCGAATAGATCGACGGGTGCGCTAGGTTTTGGGGACAACACAATGTGTAAGATATCGCCAGCGAGATCAGACGGATTGAACGAATTACTTGTGCCGCCAGATCTATTTCATCGCATCAGCCATCTCGTGGCGCCGATGAAGCGACGGACGGATTCGAAGAAAAACTTCCAGGCCGTAGCCAATTTCATCGCCGTAATACCGATCCAATTCATCCGGCCGATGATCGATGGTGAATTGCGCGCCGAGTCCGATGTCAATGCCATCGCCATGCGTGAAATCGTGCACGTAACCGAATGACGCAGCGTAGATCGGGAAGATTTTTTCCAGGTCCGTGCCATTGAGTACGAGCTCGTGTCCCGATTTTTCCACCCGCTCGAGCCGGGTATAAAAGGTGTCGCGCCCGTGCTGAAAATCGGATTCGAGGAGGAATGATTGCGTTTTGCCTTCGTGAGTATCGTCGTTCTGTCCCCAGACGAAAGTCGTAGCCCAATTCGCGTCGTGGCCCAGCACCTTATTATATATGATCGAAGCGGTGGTACGGTGGCGATTTGAGGTTGGCTCGAGTCCCTCCGGGCTTTTCAAGTAGCCATGCGAAAATTGCAGGGCAAGATCCGGCGTCGGATTCCAGGAAATGCGTCCGCTGGCGGAATCGAATCGCGGCCGATCAAAATCATAGCGGTCTTCGTCCGGCTCGCGTCCGGTGAAAACGCTGCCCTCGATTTTCACGCTACGCCAGACCAGGCCCGCGGTCGCGACGCCAAAGGTGACGTGCGACGAATCCTGCCAGTGATGGCCAAGTGGTGCATCGGGATCATCCATTGCGGAAATGCGATGCATGAATGTGGGTGGCCCGAGGGCGGGTTCTCCGGGATAACCAAAATAGATGTAGCCCGAAAAATCGGGCGTAAATTTTTGCGAATAGGTTAACGATAATTCGCTGAACAAATCGTGCGGATGTTGCCGGTCGTGTAGCGGTTGATCGTGCCATGATTCGCCCGATTGAAAAAGCAGCGGATAACCGCGACCACCTTCAGTCAGCGGATCGAGACTCATCATCAAGCGTACGCCCAACTGCGCGCTGTCGCCGAGAGGATGCGAGAACATTCCCATCAGCCAATTAGGCACGTCGATGCGATCGTCGCCGCGCCGGGTGCTGACATTGGTGTAACGCGGAAAGGCCGCGCCGTGGAGCATGAGCATGTCGTCTCCAAGCATGAACATGCGCCCGTACATCGGTGAGGAATCGGGCAGCCAACTTGTGCCTGAGCCTTCCCGCGTCATCGGATCGGCCAGGTTCACCGAGGATTGCATTTTCATTTCATGCATCGTGTGATCATGATGGAAGGAGGGCCCCTGCGTCGTCTCTTGCGTTGGACGAGACGGAGCTCGTCCCTCCATATCGTGTTGGGCGTTTCGGTTAACCGCCTCTGACTTGGGCGTTGGATGTTCGGTGTTCGATGTTGGGTGTTTGTTATTTGTCTTCGCCGGCACCAATTCCATTCCGCATTTGGGACATTTACCCGAATGATCTTGCACAATCTCGGGATGCATGACGCAGGTGTATTGCGTGGCTTCCGGTTTCGGAGTCTGCGCCACTAACGCGGATGTGATCGTCGCAATTAAAATAAAAGTTAAGAAAAATTTGAGCATTGCTGGAGATGCGGAATACCTCCGCCGGTTTTTCTCCGGCGGAGGCTTCCGGTAACTTTCCCTGCGCTTATCTTGCGCAGCAGTGGCCGCCGGAGCAGCACCTGCCGCCACCACAGCAATCAGCGCTCCGCGAGGTCGCGGTCGCTGTGCCGATCATGGCGAGGGTGGTAATAATCATCAAAAGGTACTTCATCGAGTCCCTCCTGTTGAATTGAATTGCTTCTCGCTCACGCGTGAGCGAGCCGACGCGAACAAACAATCAGGCGCGCGGCGGTGGAACAGGCGGACGGTCGGACCGTGATGATGAGACGGCGATTTCGTCGATGAGTCTTTCGCCGCTTTCTGGTGAAAAAATAAAAGCCGCGGTTGAGGTTAAAAACAACGAAAGCCCAACGGTGCAGCCCGGGCAGCATTGGCGGTCTTGCGATTTGACTGGCTCGCTGCCCCCGCAATGGCCGCGCTCGCCCGCCATGTGTGCGCAACAGCTCATCCGATGCCGTGGCGGCTGTGGCACTTCAGCGCGGACTGGCAGAGTCACTGCAAAAATCGACAAAGGAAGGATCAAGACAAAGCAGCGTGACAACGCCGTGATCACGATGCCAAAGTTAACACGGTAGTAATGGGAATCAACGCGGACGCGAGCAACGGTACGATAAGACGTTTATCCGCTAAACACGTCAAAGAACGCCAAAACTGACAATCGTGGGTTGAGCTTCTGTAGCGGCGGTCTATGACCTCCGGACCGGCCGGGTCTTGGAGATGCTTCAGTCGGTGGGCGGCCGTCGCCTGATGTAGGCGGCATTTTGGAGTGCGGTGGGAAGCGCAGCGCCAGACCGCTTTGCTTGCATCGCGAATTCCTTGGCGTGCTCTGTGCGCTCGAGGTTCACATCGACGGTGGGAAGAGCGCCGTCGCCGCTTCGCTTTGCCGGCGCAGTCCAAAATGCTGGCCTTAATGACTCGCCAGCCCGATTGCTCTCGCCATCACCATGTCATCGCATTTGAGTGACGCTTTCGGTGAAAATGAATTCGTGCGAAAATCAGGTGGATGAAATTGTTCCTCGCTTTACTGGCGTTAGCAGTTCCGGGCGCGTACGGACAAAGCGTCGAAATCGTTAGCCCGAATAAGGCATACACGTTCGCTTATGGCGACGCGATTTCTCATCAGATCGAACGTGACCATTTTACTAACGAGATGATCGCACGGGTAACATTCAGCAATTATCCCTACACCGGCGATCGCGAGCCGCGGCGCGACGAGACATTCGACTTTGTTTTCCCGGGTCTGCGTTTCGACGCGGCCCGAAATGAATTTGTCGCACGCACTCGCCATCGGGTGCGGATCCCGATTGCCGCGTTACACCCGAATTTTCCATATGCCGGTTACAAGCTCGAGCCGAACGCGCAAATCTTTTTGGTTAAACGCAGCGGTCACGTCACTGCGGTATTGAATGCCACGACGCAACCGCAGCGCGGCGGACGCTGGGTGCAAGTAGACGACAATTGGTCTTTGCAGAATTTGCTTACACTCGGTTTTGAAAGATTTACGCGTTAAGGTGTGTGTTTAGCGTGGGTTTGTCGCAAGCCCGCGTCTGGGATCGAGCGCCAGCCCCTCTTCTCATTAACACCGGCCTTCAGGCCGGTGTATATCCCGCACTCAGCGCACTTAAGCCGTTTCAACGGCTTTCGCATGCTCACAACGCGAGCCACAGCGTTCAACGGACATCGGCTTCGAGGCTAAGCCGTTAAAACGGCTCGTTTCCATTTCAGACGGAAAACCACCGGCCTGAAGGCCGGTGTTAATGAGAGAATTCCTCGCCTTCATCCTCTCCCTTTTGAAAAGGGAGAGGCGGAATCGTCCCGTAGCGGACGCTAGACGGATACCTTTTAAACGTCGTCGGGCCTCAAAGCATCGGAGACCGGCGCGACATTTCCGGAAGTGACACCTTCGGGCGGCACGACGTCAGGAACGCGATCTGGAGGCGGGGATTTTGCGGCAGAAAAATCCGGTTGTTTGATGCCCGTTGCCATCAGCATTGCGGTGAACAGAAGTGCGGCTGCCAAATAATATCCCGCGGCGGGGACGTGGAAGGAATGCCTCGGGTCGATAAACCAGGCGAACGTCCACGAAAACAAAAATGGGCCGATGACGAAAGCGATCGAGCGCAAACTGCTGATCGCGCCCTGCAATTCGCCTTGTTCTTGTTCGCTCACATGGTGCGTCATGATTCCCTGCGCGGCGGGAAAGGAAATATTCCACATCGAAATCACAGGAATTGACGCCATGTACATCGCGCCATTGCGCGCGAGTCCCGCGATCAACATTCCAAGCGCGCCGAAAAACTGGCCGATGTAAAGGGTTCGACGTTCGCCGAGCCAGGCGACGATTCGTCCGGTCAGACCAGCGGAAATCACTGCCGTGCAGACACCGACAACGAAAAGTGAATTACCAATGCTCCGCGGACCCCAGGCAAAGAGATACATTGCATAAAGCGCCCAGATCGCGAAAATTTCGTGCGAGACGTAGGCGAGAAATTGAATCGTCGCCAGTTTCCACAAGTCCGGATGGGAGCGGAGCAAAATGAGGGAGCCGACCGGATTGGCCCGGCGCCAGGAAAATTCTTTGCGTTTATCTTTGGGTAACGATTCCGGGACGAAGAAAAACCCGTAGAGCCAATTCGCGAGGCTGAAGGCGGAGGCGACCAAGAATGCCATGCGCGGGTTAGTGTTGCCGACCAATCCGCCGACGACTGGGCCGAAGGTGAACCCGATGCCAAAGGCAGCACCGATCAATCCGAAAGCTCCGGCGCGCTTTTCTCGCGGGGTTACATCGGCGATGTAGGCCATCGCGGTGGGAATACTCGAAGCGGTGATTCCGGAAATGATGCGGCCGAGAAAGAGCCAGCCAATGGTAGGTGCAAGCGCCATCACGACATAATCGAGACCGAGCCCAAGGCTCGAGAGGAGGAGGACCGGGCGCCGACCGATCCGGTCAGAAAGAACGCCGATCACGGGTGAGAAGAAAAACTGCATCGCCGCGAAAACCGTCAGGAAGATGCCGTTCCAGTTAGCGGCGCGTCTCATGTCGTTGTTTAAAAAACTCAGCACCAATTTCGGCAGCACTGGTGCGATCAGGCCAAGCGCGAGCATGTCGAGAACGACCGTTATGAAAACGAAAATGACGGCGGCTTGACGCGATTTCATTGCGGATTGAAACAGCTATTGCGACGGCGCGGCGGCAGCTCTGGCTTCGATTTGGGACAGCGATGGATTCGCGTTCTCGATCCAGCTTCTGGTTTCCTCGATCTCCTCTTCGCTCACTGGTAATGCGCGGGGGACAGTTTGCTCGTCGCCCGCGCTCGCGATGGCAACCCCGCGAAGGTATTTCCAGTGCCTGCCGTGGCGATATAACGCGTAATACATGGTCTTGGCCTCAGTCGGGCTCACGCCGCTGCAGCGCATCGCGTTGTAAAACATGCGATCGGCTTCTTTCCAGGGCCGTGTCTTTTGGTCATAAGCGACATCGTGCAGGACGGAGGCGTTGCGATATTTTCCGTCGAATGGCCCGCCCATGAATGACCAGAGCACGCGCGGGATTGAGGCGCCATCGACAACCGAGCCCGTCGGCGCGATCCAGACAACGCCATCGGGATCGATGTAACGCAGTTCGCTCAGGAGTGTCATGTGCCGGCCATCGTTTTCCCAGCGCGCTTCGACCTGCCCACTATAATAACCCCACGGATGCTTCGGTCTTACTGCCGCAGCGTCCCAAGCTGGCGGTTGATGCCGGCCGCACGCGGTAAAAGCGAGCGCGATAAAAAAGTAAATTTTTGTCATCTGGCGAGAAAACGTAGCCACTTTTCTTGTTGGGAAAATCGATCGCGAGCGCGGGGAACTTATGCGGCCAAAATTCGGATGAAAGGACGCGTCGCTACGAGACCGCGACTTCACGCGCTTCCGGAGCCGGAGAAGGCGCAACGATCCGTTTGGTTTTCGCGGTAGCGTACTGCCGCCGAAATCTTTTCACGTAAAACAACAGGAACACGCCGGTCACGATCAGGAGCGAACCGATCCATTTCAAGAGCCAACCGGGGTCGCGCAAAATTTGAATCGTGCTTTGCCCGAGATTTTCCGGATTCCATGACGCCTGTGACATCTTGAAGGTTTGGCCGCTCCAGGTTCGCCACCAAGTGCTCGGAAAACTGAAGGGATGATTCATCCAGCATTGGCCGGTGGCGCTATCGCCCTCGGCCGTCGAGACCCGCAGCGTGCTTTTGAATCCAGCGGGCGCATCGCTGCCTTCATTGCGCGCGACCTCAAAATCCATCAGCTCGAGCGCGATTGGCAATGGCGTCGAGCGCCAACCGTAGGAAATGCCAATTGGATTTGGCGACGTCGGAACGGTGATTTGCCAACCCGCCGAAATCCATTGCTCGAAAGTTTCGCTATTTTGTTCCACTCGAACGCGGACGCCGTCGGGCAATTGATTTGCGCTATCACCTTTCGCCGGTGTGAAATCCATCCATTGCTCCGCGTGCGGCAAGATCCGGTCGACCATCAATTGCCAATCGGCCCAGCCAGTGACGAGCGGTTTATTTAATTCCAGCGGGCCCGAGGAATGGCCGAGTTTTCGCGAATCCAACTCGTAGGAAATCGCGCCGTCGTCAGCAACGAAAAGCGTGAGATGATTTTCCGCTGCGTTCGCTTCGTTCATCGCCGGCGCAATGTTCGGAATAGTTGAAGGTCCGCCATTGGTTGAAACGGCCTGCCCGTTTCCATGCGCATTTGGCGTCGCTGTTGCAATTGGAACTCCGCGGCCGCGAATGGTAACGACGACCGCAGGATTGTTCGGCGAATCGCTGAGCGAGACCGGTTTCCCATCTTGAATCCGGAGATCGGCCCAATAGTTTTCAATTCGCACAGTGAATGGCGTTCCCGCAATCGCGACATCCCTTTTGAGATTTTGCGCGACGTCGAGAGTTTGCGTTTTTCCCGCGAGCGAAATCGTGAGCTGACCTTTGCCGCCATCTTGCGGGACTGAGAACGAAATTCTTGCTCCGGTCCCGCCGCCTTTGGCGACGTGCCTAATTTGATCCGGCATCTTCGCAAAGACGAAGATCGATTCCTCGAGATCGGTTTCGCCTGTTGTCATACCTGAGGGAGTCTCGCTCCGCTGGGGACGATCGGCGGTTGGAATCTCGGCCCTCCCGCGTTTTAATTCGATATTGGCCAGGCCCATGGCGAATTTTCCATTTTGGGTGTCATCGCCGAGCAACCAACTTTCCAGTTGTTGCCCCATCATCGCAGTTTTGATCGTGAAATGGAGCGCGGGTGTCCCGCCCGAATCCAACGGCCGCGGATTCAGTTTGGCATCAATTGCCTCGGCATAATCAATCACGCTCAGCCGCGCACCGCTGGCTAGTTTTCCCAAATCTCGCGGATGCTTCGTTGTTGGCGGGCGATGCAAGAATTCCGCGCGATAACCTTTCAAGACGCCATCGGAATCATGAATACGCAGTTGATGTTCATCGATGAGGAGACGGTTGCTCGGCGGCTCGCCTTTGAACAAGGTGATCGTCCCTTCGATTCCAAAAATGCGACCGATGAGCGAGCCGGTCAGGAGAGTAATGATGCCAAGATGAGTAACGAGAAAGGCAACGTGATGTTTCCGCCACGGCCAGCGCGAGAGAGCGGAGACGGTGAGATTAGCGCCAAGTAAGATGAGCCAGAGATTGAACCAAGGCGCGCGATAAACGTAAGCGCGCGCGACTTTGGCATCGAAGCTCGATTCCCAAATCGTGCCGGCAATGGCGCCAACGATCAGGACTGCGAGCAAAACGACCGCCAGCTTGAGCGACGCGAAAAATTTGAAGACCGGGCCGCGCTGCCAGGAGGGACGCGCTGAGGAAATGGTTGCCATGGTCGGGCGACCAGTTTCCGCAAGAAAGGGGTCCAATTCAACCCCGAGAGCTTGTCATCCCTCGACTCCGCTCGAGATCCCCGGCAAAAAGACGGCGGTCATAGACCGCCGCTACAGAACAGTCACTTCGTCCAGGCCTTCCAGCGTTTGCGCATCGGTTTGGTATATTGTGAAACCTTCACGTTCTTCAAGCGATCAACGCCTTCCTTGAGCGCATCTGCCGAATCTTCGGCCTTGGCTTTGACCGATTTCAGCATCGGCCACAGAAACGGCAGCGAGAGGAAACCTAGTGCGCCGTCGCCTATTTTTTCCTCCGGCTCAATCTTGCTTTCGGCCGTGCTGGAGGCGTAGCGAATCGCCAGTCCGATCGCGATGCCAATGCCGAGCGCGCTAAGCAGGATCGGAATCGGATTGCTGCGCACAAAAACCTCGGTGCGCTCTCGCGCCGCGCCCGCTTTCTCCTTGGTTTGTTCCCACGCATTGCTCGCAGTTCCGGACATACCACGGTTGCTTGTCTGGAAAGCACCCACGTCAGCCGATGCGCTAGTGGGAACTTCCTCATTAAATTCGTCGCCAGTTGGATTCATCATACAAAGAGATTTCGTTTTTCGTGGCCAGTTCGCGCGGCCTCCCCAATTGCTGGAAACGTCACGCGTCTTATCTTGGCAAAATGAAACTTAACCTCGGTTGCTGGATTTTCTACCAGGAAGGTTATGTCAATATCGACCGCAATCGCGAGGTGCGAGCCGATCGTTACGAAGCCATTGCCACCCTGCCGAGCTTCGAAGCGAATTGCGCCGATGAGATTTACGCCGGACACGTGGCCGAGCATGTGGACGACGTTAAAGCGAGCTTCGGGCGTTGGTTTGAGGTGTTGAAACCGGGGGCTGCATCACCATAACAGTGCCGGATTGTCGCGGCGCAAATCGGATGTGGTTGGAACGAAAACGTTTTCCCGCCTTGGAGTTAGGGCCCGACGAAGGAATCATCGCTGTCACCACGGGAGTGAAAGCCGATGATCTCGGCGACCAAAAAGAAGAGGAGCTCCTGCCTAACCGAGTCTTCGACGAATCGACGTTCCGAATATGCATGGAAGCGGTGGGATTTATCAACATCGGCCCCGTCGATAACCACGAAGCGATGGTCGCGCCCTCCTCGGCACTGGGCTGGCAACTCGCGCTCGAAGGTTACAAACCAAAGTGCAAAGCTGAGGGCTGAGGGGCCGAGCGCAACGGCAGCGCAGTCAGGACATTGGGTAACCCTGCGCGTAGGTTGTAGCCGCGTCTCTATGAGACGCCTGCGCACGGCTCACAGAGCCGAGGCTACACCGGATGTAGCGAACGGCTTTTACGGCGCCAGGCGCTCGATCCGCCACGATTTGCCTTCGCGCGTATAGCAAAAGCGATCATGCAGGCGGTTGGGGCGGCCCTGCCAGAATTCGATTCGCTCCGGTTTCACCCGATAACCGCCCCAGAAGGGTGGACAGGGAATTTCCTGGCCGGCAAATCGCTCTTCTAATTCCGAGAGCCGCGCTTCCAATATTCGGCGTGCGTCGATCACCTCGCTCTGGTGCGAAACCCACGCCCCGAGCTGGCTGCCGAGCGGGCGCGAATGGAAATAGCGGGCCGATTCGTCGCGCGAAACTTTTTCGGCGATGCCGTCGATCCGGATTTGCCGCTCCAGTTCCTTCCAATGAATGACCAAACCTGCCCGCGGATTTTTTTCCAGGTGCCGGCCCTTTTCGCTCAGATAATTCGTGTAGAAAACAAACCCATCGTGGTCGTAGCCCTTCAGCAAAACCATGCGCGTCGTCGGCTGGCCATTCTCCGCCACTGTTGCCAGCGCCATTGCATTCATCTCACTGATCCCAACCTCCACTGCCGCGGTGAACCAAATTCCGAACTCCTTGATCGGATCGGGATCGAGATCAATGCGTCGCAAACCCTTGGTGAAATATTCTTCGCGCAAGGCGATGAGATCGAAAGGCAAATTCACGGCAGCGAAAATTAGCCGACCCAGTGTCCGGCTGAAAGCTGAAATCGCGCTCCCTGGTACCACGAGGAGAATGGGTGGAGCGTTCGTCCTGCAGACGCCGGGACAACTCGCGCCGAGGGGGGCATTTTTGTCATTCCGAGCGAAAACGCCAGTCCGGCTCGGACCGAGGAATCTCTAACTTTATCTTGAAATAGTTTGAGATGTCTCGGCTTCGCTCGACATGACAGAAGAGGCATCCGGAGAGAGCGGGCATTCTGCTCGCAATAGCTGACATTCTGTCGGCTTCGTTCCAAGCGTTTCGGCTGAATATGTGTTTAGCTTTGCTTTGCTATCCCATTTCATTAACACCTCGCTTCAGCGAGGTGTACGGCCGAATCTGCTACCACAACCGCTTTAGCGGTTTACTCCTTCACTGACAAAAAACCGCTGAAGCGGTTGGGACTGTCTTAGGCGTCGCTAACACCTAGCTAAAGCAGGGTGTTAATGAAAGTCGGCGCTAAACGCATTGCTGACAGAATGTCGGCTAATGCGAGCAGAATGCTCGCGCTATCCCCGAAGCTACAATTGCGAACGGAAGGGGTAAGCCAGCCATTCCACTGTTCGCTCCCAGAGCGAGCGACGCCGGAATCGCTCAAGGGTGTACTCGCGGCTTTGACTGAGATCGCGGGTAAAGGTTTCCTCCATCCGTCGTCCAAAATCGCGATCGTACACTACCACATCCAGTTCTTCGTTAATTTCCGCTGAACGCGCGTCGAGATTTGACGACCCGATCATCGAAAACTGCGTGTCAGCCACGATCGATTTGATGTGGATCATCGTCGGCTCGTATTCAAAAATCTTCACGCCGCCTTCGAGCAGCTTTCCATACGCTCCGCGGCCGGCGGACTTGGTTAATGGTTGATCGTTATTTTGTCCGGGAACGAGAATCCGGACATCGACGCCGCGCCTGGCCGCCTTGGTCAACAGTTCCACTTGATCGGCCGTTGGGGTGCAATAAGCGTTGGTGATCCAGATCCGTTTGTTGGCGGCGGCAAAAGCAACCGCTTGCACCAGCGGGATCGGCGCAAGGGAAAATGAGTGCGAGCTAACGATCTGCGCTTTGATATTTCCTGCGGCTGTAAGCCCGGAGAATTGATCGGCGCCGCTTAATTCCTCTCCGCTAGTTTTCGCCCAGTGTACCTGGAAAGCTGATTGCAATTTTGCCACCAACGGTCCGCGGACAAGCAAGTGCAGATCGCGCCAGTGCTGCGTATCCTGAGCATGCCCGCTCCAGTGTTTAGCAAAGCCAACTCCGCCGGTGAATCCGATTCGTCCATCCACCACCAGGACGCGCCGGTGACTGCGCCGATTGGTCCGGTCCACTCGCCACGAACGCGTCGGATGATAATAGCTGAACTTGCAACCGGCGCGTTGCATCATCCGCACATCGGAATTGTTGAGGCTCCAGCCCGAGCCGACACCATCGAGCAACACCCGCACTTCTACACCTGCCCGCGCACGTTCCGACAGTGCTTCGCAAAAGGCGCGGCCGACTTCATCCGAATAAACGATGTAAGCCTCGAAGTTGACCGTCTTTTTCGCGGCGCGAATGGCGTCGAGCATGGCCGGGAAATATTCGTCGCCATTTTGCAGGACTTCGATTGCATTGCTTTCGATTGGCACTGGATCGGACATGGCGAGCGCCGAGCCGAAGAATTCCGGATCGCTTATGGCAAACGTGTGCTCGAGATGATATTCCAGCGTATGCCTGCGGATGAGGAGAATGCAGAGCAACGAAACGATTGCGCCGAGTGCCAGGATTAGGCCGATCCATTCGCCAATCGGGAGTTTCCACAGCTGGGTATTGAGCCAGTGATCGTTTCGTTTTCGCCGCGCCATTTCTTGAATGAATCGAACGAAATGCGTGGGACGTTTGCCTTACAGACGCAGGGGCGATGCGCTTTCCGAAGGGAGCATTTTTGTCATTCCAAGCAAAAACGCCAGTCCGGCTCGGACCGAGAAATCTCTAACTCGTCTCAAATATTTAGAGATGTCTCGGCTTCGCTCGACATGACAGAAGAGACCTGAAAGGCGCCGACAGAATGTCGGCTATTGCGAGCAGAATGCTCGCGCTACCCCTAACGCACGGCGGCGGGCGACAGCGCCTGCAATTTCCCGATGACGCGTGGAACGATTTCGAGCGCGCGATCGATGTCCGCCTCGTTGTTGAACCGGCCGAAGGAGAAACGCAGACTGCCGCGGGCTTGCTCGTTAACCAGACCCATCGCGCTCAGGACGTGCGACGGCTGAAGCGATCCGGTGCGACAAGCCGATCCGGCCGAGCAACAAATATTTTCCTGGTCGAGCATCATGAGCGCTGCGTCCGATTCGATGTCGTCGAACATCACGCTGGAGGTATTTGGCAAACGCGGC
>Ga0209473_1001121_pt1 | contig 15027 bp, 13 predicted proteins | sample GraSoiAngelo_133_FD_185890 | JGI IMG/M metagenome (GOLD analysis project Ga0209473, IMG submission 185890) | Grasslands soil microbial communities from the Angelo Coastal Reserve, California, USA - 14_0929_05_20cm (SPAdes) (version 2) | ecosystem: Environmental > Terrestrial > Soil > Grasslands ...
GCTCAGCGAAAATATTGTCAATGAAGCGCTCATCGCGCGTGTCGTTTGTCAGCCAGTGCACAACGTCGCTGTCAGAATGCGCGGTGACGGGATCGATGTTTGGCGGCGCGTTCATATCTTGCTCCTGAGCAGTGACCTGGATCGACGGTAGAGGATATGTCGTGTCCCCCGCTCGGCGGCGTCAACGGAGTCCGCTGCAATCTGCTTGCGCGCATTGGGTTGGCCGTGGGTCGCCGCGTGTCAGGCGCGAGAGGACGCAGCGGTAAATCTGCGCTCTCCCTTTCAACCCGTAACTCGCCTTTGGCAATTCGAAGTGTTAATCGGCGTGGGGCCCCGACGCCGATCGGCGAGCGAAGCTATTGATCTACCAAGCGATGGAGGGGTCAATCTTGAACGCTTATTTATCGGGCAAAAGCGCGTGACTGTCGCGGTTGCCAGCTCAAGGCACAATGCTGTCCAAAGGCGTCCGTCCGCAAAATCCCGCGCAGCATCTACGAGGAAGCTCGCGACGTTGCTCGGGCGCTGGCCAAGACCGAGGCGTTCAAGCAATCAGGCCGCGACAGGAAACGTGTCGAGATGCTGTTTGCGCACTTGAAGCGTATCCTGCGGCTCGGCCGGCTGCGATTGCGCGGGCCATGCGGCGCGCAGTTCGAGTTCACGTGGGCAGCAATTGCGCAGAACCTTCGCAGTCTTGCCGAGCTGGTCGCCCGGCCACCACCAATCGCCCCTGCGTACGCTGCGTAACCGTTGCATGCGTCAGTAAAGTCGAGCGTAGCCGCCCGCACAATCCAGCGGGTGGCAACGGACGGCTTCAACAAATGGCATCAGTCGTCCCGTGCCGTCCGTGTGCCGACTTTTACAACAAAATCCGCCACGAGCGGTCATTCGCCAACTGATAGGCCTCCGGCCGAGAACTTGCCGATCTCGACTTGCTCTTAACTGTGCAGGTCTTAGCGCAGTCCTCAATTCCCTGTTGCAGCCGAGGCAGGATAACTGCCGGCCTCTGCGTTTATGGGCTATGGGAATGCGCTCCGGGTGCAGGTGAGTTCGCACGTCCACGGTTTTAACGCGCCCTGGTGTTGGCTAGTGTGCGCACGATCAACAGGGGAATTACATGAGATTGTCCGGTATTTTCGCACGAATAGTCGCGCTGATTGGCGCCGCCGCGCTGTTGTGGCGCCGGTTGCAGGGCGCAGCGCCCGAGCCGGCCTGGGGCAGCGCGCCGGTGGTCCCAGCGGCAAAGCCGCAGGGCAGCATCCCGACGCTCAAGATGCCGACGGCCCGGGGGTGGACCGACGGGCACACGCCAGTGGCTGCGCCGGGGCTCAAGGTCAATGCATTTGCGACCGGCCTGAAACATCCGCGCTGGATCGAGGTGCTGCCCAATGGCGATGTCCTCGTTGCCGAGTCGAATCAGGTCGCCGGACCGATCAGGAGCGTGTTCAGCTACGCGATGCAGGCGACGATGAGACGGGCCCGTGCCCTCGGTGTCAGCGCGAACCGCATCACGTTGTTGCGCGACACCGATGGCGACGGCGTCGCCGAAAAGCGCGAGATCTTCATTGAGGGACTGAACCAGCCGTTCGGCATGGCGCTGCTCGGCGACACGTTCTATGTCGGCAACACCGACGGCGTGGTGGCCTTCCCCTATGTGGCGGGCGCGGACCGCATCACCGGGCCGGGCCGGAAACTCGTCACCTTCAAGCCTGACGGGCATTGGACGCGGAGCCTGCTGCCGAGCCCCGACGGTCGGAAACTCTATGCCGGGGTCGGCTCGCTCACCAATATCGCCGACAACGGCATGAAAGCAGAGGAAGGCCGGGCTGCGATCTACGAGCTCGATCTGGCTAATGGCATAAGCCGCATTTTTGCCGGCGGCCTGCGCAACGCGGTGGGCATGGCATGGGAGCCCACGACCGGCGTGCTCTGGACGGTGGTCAACGAGCGCGACGGCCTCGGCGACGAGACCCCTCCCGACTATCTGACCTCGGTCCGTGATGGGGGTTTCTACGGCTGGCCCTATTGCTACTGGGGGCAGACGGCGGACGATCGGGTACCGCAGGATCGGGCCGCGGTCGCAAAGGCCATCACGCCGGACTACGCGCTGGGCGGGCACACCGCGTCGCTGGGTCTATGCTGGCTGCCGGCCGGCACGCTTCCGGGCTTTCCCGACGGTATGGCCATCGGGCAGCACGGCTCCTGGAACCGCAGCACGCTGAGTGGCTACAGGGTCGTCTTCGTGCCGTTCGAGAACGGGCGCCCGGTCGGGCCGCCGCGGGATATTCTGACCGGATTCCTCGCACCGGACGAGCGGGTGTCCTATGGACGACCGGTAGGAGTAACACTCGGTCCGGACGGCTCCGTTCTAGTGGCGGACGATGTTGGCGATGTGATCTGGCGCGTAACGAGCGAGCGGCATGGCTGACCGACCGTGACAGCTTATGCCGAAGAAGTAAGTGTCCACTTGCAGAGCCCATCTCCGCCAAAGCATCAGGCACGTATCGACCGTGTCCGTTCGGTGCCAAAGGCCGACGTGCCCTGTTTCCAAAACTCAGATATGGCCACCACCTTCGACGAAACCGTACTGGCCCACTACTCATGCTGCGGGAAAATCGGACTGCGCAAGTCTGGATTCAACCGATGGTTGGGATAAGGTTGCGATATCTGCAGAAAAACTGAAGAACGACACAGGGAGGAAATGATGCTCGACACCACGCTTAACGCGCGCATTCAAGTCTTTCTTGACAAATTTGATGCTGCGCTTGCGGCAGGCGGTATTGACGCCGCTGCAGCGATGTTCGCGCCGGAATGCTACTGGCGCGACCTTGTTGCCTTCACCTGGAACATCAGAACCATGGAAGGCCGCGATCAGGTGCGCGAGATGCTCAGCTCTTGCCTTGCGCACGTAAGCCCGCGCCACTGGATAATCGCTGAGGGGGAAAGCGCGACCGAAGCCAATGGCGCTACCGAATGCTGGATATCGTTCGAGACCGGGGCCGCACGCGGCTACGGTCTGATCCGTCTGCAGAACGGCCAGATTTGGACGCTTTTGACAACGATGGTCGAACTGAAGGGTCACGAGGAAAAGGCGGGCTACACTAGGCCGCTCGGCGCCCGGCACGGCGTTAATCCCGGCGCGAAAACCTGGAAGGAATTGCGAGACGAGGAAACCGAGCACCTCGGGCTTAAGACCCAGCCCTATGTGCTGATCATCGGCGGCGGCCAGGGCGGCATCGCGATCGGCGCGCGGTTGCGCCAGCTCGACGTGCCCACAGTCATCGTCGAGAAAAACGGGCGCGCCGGCGATTCCTGGCGCAACCGCTATAAATCGCTCTGCCTGCATGATCCGGTCTGGTACGACCATTTGCCCTACATCGACTTCCCAAAGAACTGGCCGGTGTTCTCACCCAAGGACAAGATCGGCGACTGGCTGGAGATGTACACTAAGGTCATGGAGCTGAGCTACTGGACCGGCACCACGGCCAAACACGCGAGCTGGGACGATGCCAAAAAGGAATGGAACGTCGTCGTCGAGCGCGATGGCAAAGAGATCACGCTCAAGCCGAAACAGTTGGTGTTTGCGACCGGCATGTCCGCCAAGCCGAACTTGCCGCAATTCAAGGGCATGGAAACCTTCAAGGGTGAGCAGCACCATTCTTCGCGCCATCCAGGCCCCTACCGCTACAAGGGCAAGAAGGTCGTCGTGATTGGCTCAAACAATTCCGCGCATGACATCTGCGCCGCGCTATACGAGGCCGGCGTCGACGTAACTATGGTGCAGCGCTCGACCACCCATATCGTGCGCTCGGATTCTCTGATGGAATCGATAGCCGACCTCTATTCTGAGCGTGCCGTCCGCAGCGGCATGACGACGGCGAAAGCTGATTTGATCTTCGCCTCGCTGCCATACAAGATCCTGAATCAGTTGCAGAAGCCGGTCTATGACAAGATCCGCGAGGACGACGCCGATTTTTATGAAGGGCTAACGAAAGCCGGTTTTCGACTCGACTTCGGCGACGACGATTCCGGACTGTTCATGAAGTACCTACGTCGCGGCTCCGGCTATTACATCGACGTTGGCGCCTCGCAACTCATCATTGATGGTAAGGTCAAGCTGGTGGCAGGCCGGGTCGAGGAAATCACGCCTAGCGGCGTCAAGCTCGACAACGGCAAGGAACTGCCTGCCGATGTGATCGTCTACGCCACCGGCTACAGTTCGATGAACGGCTTTGTGGCCGATCTCATCAACCAGGAAATGGCCGACAAGGTCGGCAAGGTCTGGGGGCTCGGCTCGAATACGACCAAGGACCCCGGCCCATGGGAAGGCGAACAGCGCAATATGTGGAAGCCGACGCAGCAGGAAGGCCTATGGTTCCACGGCGGCAATCTGCACCAATCGCGCCACTACTCGCAGTTCCTCGCCCTGCAGTTGAAAGCGCGCTACGAGCGCATCCCGACGCCGGTCTATGGCCTGCAAGCCGTCCATCACAAGGCCTAGGGTTTCATAACGCGCCGTGGGCTTAGTGCGGTAATCGGCTACGCCAACCCGCACCGGCCCGCTGTCCGCTAATGGGATGGTCCGGCCGTGCTCTTGCCCCTCCAGCAATCGAAGCTAGGAAGCGCCATGACTTTCTTCGAATCGTCATCACGTTCGGAACCAACGCGCTCTACGGGCGGTCGGTGGACTTTGTTAACACCTGGGGATCAGCAGCGGTCTGGGTGTCGTAGGACGGCGTCAAGTTCACTGCAAGCGACCGCAATTCGCTGGACTGCTTGATCATCAGCTCGATCTGTATTCGCGCATGCGTGCTCGACAATTTGATGAAATCGGAGGCCGACCTCAGATTGACCAGCTGCTGCGCGTATTCCAGTGCGGCGCTCATGTTCGCCTCCGCGTATCCAAACGCCTTGGCCTGATAGTCAGCAACGGTCGCAGCAATGGTGGCCGCCGGGATCGTCTTCTCCGAGCTTACAGTACCAGGGCTGCTGTTCGCTTCCTGGGTCGCCGGTTCCAGCGCTGGACCGGTCGGCAACTCTCGGTCGACAATGTCCTTCACATCACCCGGTGAGGCACTCACACAGACTTTCAGGTTTTGCAGGACAGGGGCCTGATGATCTTCAACGGCCACCACGGCCATTTCGGTGCTACCGTCGGCGGAATTAGAGATCGCGCGAGCGCTCGAGGAGAGCGCGTCGGCCGGATGAGGCAATTGGATTACGGCCGAGGCCTCCGCATGCCCCGTGGCCAGAGGGGCAACCGTGATGCTCGTGGTGAGCTGGTCAGCATTCTCAGCTGCGGTTTCACCTGCTTCCACGTCCTCGAAGAAAGTCGCGATCGGAACGGGCAGCGTCACGCGCACTCCATCACGTGCTGCACTGCTCACTGCAGCGGCCGTGAGCTCCACGAGCGAGCGACGAACGAGGCGCGCATGAGCAGGCTGCCTTGACCGCGGTTTACCCATGAACGACCACCTCCCTGTTGAGTTGTTTCGAAACCCAGCCACACAATGCGCGAATTTCCTCTGAGGCTCTTCCCTCTTGTGCAAACTCGGTCACGCCTAACCCTGCCCCGAGCGCGTCCTGGTGGTCGTTGCGCTGTCCGACATAAGGAAGCGCAAGCACGCCAAGCGAATTGAGCGACGTTGCAGCTTCACTCAATCGGCAGCCCCGCGGTGGTGTCTGATTGAGGACAAAGGCAAATCGGCGGTTGAGCCTACGAATGGCGATGAGCGTCGGTATCGCAGCTTCCATGTCGGCCGGGCTCGGACGCACCGGCATCAGGCAAAGATCGGCCCTGGCGATGGCGCGCATGGCCAGCGCGTTGTTCGTGGCAGCGGTGTCGATGATCCCGAGCCAGATCCCCCCAGCCTCCAGGCGGGTAGCGCCCCTTCTATTTCGGCGGGATCGGCGACCCGGACGACGCGCGGATAGGGCTCGCCGCGCCGCTCCTTCCATTTCGATATCGTGCCTTGCGGATCCGCCTCGACGAATGCGACGCGCTCGCCATTCTCCATCGCCGCGACTGCAAGTCCGACGGCCAGTGTGCTCTTGCCGCTTCCGCCTTTTTGCGTGACCAGAGCAAGGACGTACATGTCCTGCGCATCCCCGGATGACAACGACGTGAAACGCAAGTCGTCAAAATCGACCTATGAAGTTGGTGCCGTACCACTGCACGTCGTGAGTCGCATCAAGGGCGAGCGTGGAACTCACAACCAAATCCATATCCACTTGCCTTGGAAGGTTATCGGCTCTGTTCCGTCTCTTCCTCCGATGTGCTGTTGTGGAACGCGCTTCACTTCAGCTTCGCTCTGTCGGGGCGCAGTCCCGTACAGCCTCTCGGTCGCCAGGACATGCGCTGATTGTACATCTTAGCGAATGTTTTGCGCCCGCTCCCTAGTGCTCCCCCTCGCCGCTTCAAACGGCAATTCCGGCCCCCGATTCAACAATTTTCTGACTCGGCTCCAACCTTGAGAAGGGTGGACTCGCGAATCCTCTTTAGTTTGCCGCTCAGTAGGACCTCGGTTTCGATCGATATTTTTCCTGATCTCTCTGGCAGACCAACGGTCCCGTGCCTCCCTCCTCGACCAGTACAAAGCATCGCGCATGAGCGGTGAGGAAACCACTTATTGATATCCGCTTGATATCCGCGGCCAGGACCACCGGCCCCGGTCCCTTTTATTTTCCGGCAGCAGTACCTTCAGGATCGGAACGTGCTCGCGGATGCGGACAGTCGAGAATAGAACTTTGCCGATCGGAAGACGCAATCGTGCCGCGCGCTGATCGCGTTCCATTTTCTGAAACTCAATCTCTTTGCGTTCAAAGTTGGCAAGCTCATCATGAACAGCCTTCACGAAGTGCTCGCGAGGCGCTTTTCCAACTTGGGTACGGGCCAGGCTCTCCATCGCCGTTTTCTCTTCGTTTAGGCGCCTTTCGATGAATTGGCGCTCCCCTCAGGCCCTGCGCACTGGTAGTCGGGGCACCGAGCTACCGATCGCGGCGAGCCTATGTCTGCGAAGATCAGTCGAGGTTCAAGCCAACTTGATGTGGCTGCCCTGCACTTCAGGCCTGGCTGCGAGGCCACTCGAGGCTACGTTGTTCCTTGTTAGGAACCTAGCCGTGCGTCACTACAGCGCATTCCAACTTGACCCAAACTGGGCATGTCGCAGGGTGGATCGATCTCAATTGCCTTGACGATGAAGACGCCAAGCGAGAGGCGGAAATGCTCGTGGACACCTGCGGCCTCGAGCTATGGGAAGATGATCGAATGATCGCGGTTTTCGGCAAGAAGAAGCCTAGTTAGTCGCGCCGCCGTACCCACACCGTCACAGATCGACCGGCTCGTGGTGTCGATGTTGCTTCGACGATGGGGCTCCATTTCGCGTACATCTCGGCTAGACCCCACGAGCACTAAAGTCACAGAACCGGAAAATGTTTCGCGTCGGCTAGATGGCCTTCTCGACGAAGGAGCGCCCCTGTTCTAGGCGCTGACTCTCGGGCAGTGCCCTCTGTAGGTTCCGCGAAATGGGTGGGCGTCTTCCGTACGACTACCAATCTGACGAACTGGTCTCCGCTCCCCCTCTGCTCCCCATAAATCTTAAACAACAGTTGAGTTTCGAATTGCAGAGACAAACTGCCCGTCGGCCCTGACCTTCACAGGGTCAAGGTGGGCTGCACCCGGTTTCGAAGACACCGAGTTAGGTGTTTTATGGAGCAGGAGGTGGATCATGGAGAGACGGCAGTTTACGCGGGAGCCGTGCTGCACGAAGAGGTATTGGACGCTTCAGCAGCCCTTGTGCGGACTGGCGCGTGGGTTACACTCCCTCCGAATTCCCGAGGGGGTCCAATGAATTCGGATCTGTTGCTGCGTGCACTCGCCTGTGGCGCGCTGATGCTGGTGGCCGCGCCGCCGGTCCACGCCGAAGGCACCTTCGATATTCCCGCCGGAGCGCGTTTCAATCAGGACAAGCTTGCGAAGATAACCGAGTTCTTCAAGAACGAGGTGGCGACCGGCAAGGTCGCGGGCGCAAATGTCCTGATCCGGCAGCGCGGCAAGGAGGTCTATCACGAGACCTTCGGCGTGCAGGACGTGGTGTCCAAGACGCCGATCACGGACAAGACCATCTTCCGCCTGTCGTCGCTGACCAAGGTGATCACCTCCGTTGTGGCGATGCAGTTGATCCAGGACGGAAAGATCAAGCTCGACGATCCCGTCTCGAAGTACATTCCCTCCTTCGCAAATATGAAGGTCGGTGTGGAGAAAAAGGCCGAGGACGGCACCAAGACGCTCGAACTGGTGCCGCTGACCCGGCCTATCACCATTCTTGACCTGATGCGTCATACCTCCGGCATCACCTATGGCTTCTATGGCGACAGTCTGGTGCGCAAGGCTTACGCGGCGGCAAATCTCTATGCGGGCGATTTCGACCTTGCCGAATTCGCCGAGCGGATCGCCAAGCTGCCGCTGCACAACCAGCCGGGAGCGCTCTGGCAATACGGCCATTCCACCGACATCCTGGCACGGATCATGGAGATCGTGTCCGGAAAATCATTGCTCGAGATCGAGCGGGAAAAGCTGCTCGATCCGCTCGGCATGACCGACACCGGCTTCTTCGTCACCGAACCGGAGAGGCTGCAGCGGCTCGCCCAGCCGGTGCCGAACGACAGTAATTTCCGGGTCGGCCGCGAATACAGGACTGAGGTTCGCCAGAAGTGGGAATCCGCCAGCGGCGGCATGGTTTCGACCATGTCGGACTTTTCGCGCTTTGCGCAGATGCTGCTCAATGGCGGGACGTTTGAGGGCAAGACCTATCTCAGCCCGAAGACGTTCGAACTGATGGCATCGGACCATATCGGCAAGGGCTCCGGTGTCGAGCGGGATTATTTCTATTTTCCCGGTGACGGCTTCGGCATGGGGCTTGGGTTTGCCGTGCGCACCGATCCCGGTAACGCCAAGCCGCCGCCGCCGGGATCGCTGGGCGAACTGAAATGGGACGGCGCCAGCGGCTGCTATTTGGTGGTCGACAGCAAGCAGGACATGTTCTTCGTGATACTGGAGCAGACACCTTCGGAGCGTCAGCGCGTCCAGCGAACCCTGAAGCAGCTCGTCTATGAAGCGATGGAGAACTAACGGCGCCGCAGGGCGCTACCTTGTTGTCCTGGCCATTCTCCTGGCCGCCGGTTGGCTGCACGCGGTGCGAGCCGAGCCGAAAGCGCCGAACGCGCCAACCTTCTCACGCGCGGCGCTTGACCGTATCGGCGACGAGGTTCGCAACGAAGTCGCGACCGGCAAGATTCCCGGCGCCATTCTGTTGATCCAGCAGCACGGCAAGCCGGTCTATTTTGAAAATTTCGGCGTGCGGGACCCCGACACCGGGCAACCGATGACGCCGAACACGATTTTCCAGATCTATTCGATGTCAAAGGCCGTCACCTCGGTCGCCGCGATGATGCTGGTCGACGACGGCAAGCTGGCCCTCGACGATCCCGTATCGAAGTACATTCACTCCTTTGCCGATGCCAAAGTCGGTGTCGATCTTTCCGATGAAGCGGGAAAATATCCGCTCAAGCTCGAGCCGTTGAAGCGCCCCATCACGATCAGGGATCTGCTGCGGCACACGTCGGGTATCACTTACGGCTTCTTCGGCGAGGCGGCGGTAACGAAACTCTATGCCAATCCCCAATTGTACGCAGGCGATTTCGATAACGCCGAATTCGCCGACCGGATCGCGGTACTGCCGCTCGCCGACCAGCCCGGGACGCGCTGGAATTACAGTCATTCAACCGACGTACTCGGCCGTGTCGTGGAGGTGGCCTCGGGGCAGACGCTGTTTCAATTCGAAAAGCAGAGACTGTTCGATCCGCTCGGCATGTCCGAGACCGCGTATTACGTCGCGGATCAAGCGAAGTGGCCGCGCATCGCCAAGGCATTCCCTGTCGACCGCTTCCGAGTGGCCGGAATCAGGGATCCGACATTGCCGCGGCGCTGGGAATCCGGCGGCTCGGGCCTGGTCTCGACGATTGGGGACTACGCCCGCTTCCTGCAAATGCTGCTGAACGGAGGCAAGCTGGACGGCAAGTGGTACCTCAAGCCCGAGACGGTCGCGTTGATGACGTCGGATCAAATCGGGCCGGAGACCGGGATCATCCATGACCCCTTCTATTTTCCGGGCCCGACCAGCGGCTTCGGTCTTGGCTTTGCCGTGCGCACCTCGCCACCGCCGGGCACCACCTGGCCGCTCGGCGAGTATCGCTGGGACGGCGCCGGCGGCAGCTTCTATTTTGTCGATCCCGTGGACGACATGTTCGGTATCTTCATGGTGATGTCCCACACCCAGGGTGGACGGATTCAACTGACGCTGAAGACGATGATGTTTGGGGCGCTGGGCAAGGGCCAGCGCAAGGATTGACGAATTCCGTATCACGCCACCGCGTTTCGCGCGATCGTCTCCCGATAGAACGATGCGCTCAGCTTGGGGGTACGGCGCTTGGTGGCGAAATCGACGTGGTACAGGCCAAAGCGCTGTTCGTATCCATCGGCCCATTCAAAATTGTCCATCAGGTGGGCGGTCGCGCGCTGCAACTGCGTCAAATAATTGCGCAGGTACATGATACGATCCACGTCATAGACGGTGCCGTCCGCGGCCGGCTGGTCGCTCCCCGACGTTCCGTTCTCGGTGATATAGATCGATTTCACGTTCCACAGTTTCGCGACGTGGCGCGGGACCCAGTAGATCGCCTCGGGGCCGGGCCGTAGCCAGCCCGCCTTCATGTGCGGAAACGATGCGGGAAACGGCGCGAGCGTGAAGCCGCGTTCGTTGTCGGCGGCAACCACGTAATGGTCGGGCGTGTAGACATTCAGCCCGACAAAATCGATCGGCGACGAAATGATGCGCAAATCTTCGGCCGAATATTTCGGCGCATCGTTGCCGGCTTGGGCAAGATATGCATCGGTATATTTCCCCTCCAGCATCAGGGTCAGATAACCGGCATTGAGTTCACGCGTCGCGATCTCGGCGGCGCGGATGTTTGCAGGTGTTTCAACGGCGGGAATACAGCTCACGGCCTTCTCAGCCGGACCGACCCTGGTGCCCGCCCTTGCACCGCAAGACCGTGTCCCAGCGCGATGTTGTGACGAACCTGATTTTGTCCCGACCTGGATAATTTGAGACCGGGGGCATCGGCGCCTTCTCCGTGACCGAGGTGTACGTGCCTGGAGCATTCGTTGATGGTGAAAAAGTGGTTTACGCGGTCGCTCAAATGCGTGGCGACATGGGCTGCATAGTCCGCAAAGGCCTTCGAGGTGTCGCGGGAGGTCCAGCCGCCGAAGCGAGCCTGAAGCGCCTCGGGCAGGTCCCAATGATACAGCGTCGCAAAGGGCTCGATGCCGTTCGCCAACAGCTCATCCAGCAGCCGGTCGTAGAAATCGAGGCCCTTTGGCTTTGGTGTGCCGGCTCCCTCAGGGAAGACACGCGGCCAGGCAATCGAAAAACGATAGGCCTTTGCGCCCAGTGCCTTCATCAACTGAACGTCTTCCCTGTAAAGATGATAATGGTCGGTCGCGGTGTCGGCGTTGCTGTGATCGGAGATCGTCCCATGCGTATGGGCGTAACGGTCCCAAATCGACGGACCTCGACCGTCTTCCTTGACGGCTCCTTCGATCTGATACGCTGATGTAGCCGTGCCCCATAGAAAATCGCTCGGAAAGCTGGAATGCCAGTCGGGTGGTCTGCTTTCTTGGCTCGGGTTGGCGTCACCAACTTGGGCGGACTCCGTCGATTGTGCGAGAGCTACCCAACTTGCAATTCCGCCAAACTGGCGCCGGGAGAGCCGATCGAATGACATCGCTTCTCTTCCTAAGGTCAAGACAATCGCACTAGACCAAGGTTCACTCGCCTTTTGCCATTACCGTAGTCGCGCCTTCTGCAGCTTTTTTAGCCAGCGAATTTGGCTCCAGCACCAGAGCGACATCGATGGGTCGAAGTGCGCCACTCTCCGGGTCGAGCATACGCACCTTCGAAGAAATGACGGACAGGCGCGGCACCCAGCTCGCAATAGGAGCGAAACGCGCTGGCCATAATGTGGTGCCAAGCAAGAGGTAGACTGCCGAGGTCCACAAAGATTGCCAGTTTTCCAATCCCTCATTGACTAGGATGAGGAGCGCGGCGGCAGCAAGCAAGCCTGCGAACACGGCTTCAGCGACAGGTCGCGTGTCTGAATCTGGACGGTTGAGCAGCGTCAGGGTCGAAAACGGCACGACGGCCATGGTCAGGCCGGCGAAGGGAAAATCGCGCCAACGCGGGTCGAACACGAGCCCCAGCGCAGTTTCTACGGCGATCAAGGTCGTCATGGCGAGTGTGCCGCCCAGCATCAACATCGGCAACGATCGGCGTCTGCCTTCGCGCGGGCCCATCAGTTCCAAAAAAGTCGGCAGCGCCCGCCCGGACATCAACGCACTGGAGCAGAGTAGCGGCGCGGCTATTCCAGCGGCCAACAGCAAGCCTTGAACAAGCCAATCGTTAAGCCCGTAACTTTCATAAAACGTCTTCTCAGCGTTCACGCCCAGCAGAATCCCGTCAACGGTAGCGGATATCGCCACAGCGACCCACGATACCAGTCCTGGCATTGATGGCCGACGCCACAGCGCCGCTAAGGCCGCTCCGAAAACCGAAAAGCTCAGAGCTACTCCAGATCCCAACTGCAGTTTCCAAAATGGGAAGTTGCTGACGGCGGTCCCACGCGGATACTTCACCTCACGACTCCACCCATCGAACAGGCCCCAACTGCCGCCGACGGTTCCTTCCCACTGGCGTTTCCAGGGCTCGTCGTAGGCTTCGAACAGATTGACCCGAAAGTGTTCTTTCCTCGCACGATCGAGAATCTCGGAGATGAAACGTGTCTGATTGACCCGGGAAGGAAGCGCTCCCTCGCGCATCCTCCCTCGAGTTGGCCAGCCGACCTCGCCGATAAGGACTTCCTTGCCGGGAAAAGTGACGACCACCCGCCTGCGGACCGCGTCCACATAGGCGGCCGCGTCTTCGGCGCGGACCGGCAAATCCTCCCAATATGGCAGTATATGGATTGTTACAAAATCAACGTCGGCAGAGATGTCTTGGTAACGAAGCCAGAACTCCCAAGCGTCGGCGTAGCTCACCGGAATATCTACGCGCGCTTTGACCGAACGGATGGTCTCCCGAAGGTCAGACTCGCTCATTTCACCCCGCAGCATCACCTCACTGCCGACGATCATCGCAGTAACCACGCTGGGATATTCCCTGACCAGACATAACGCTGTCTTGATCAGTTGGGTATTCTTCAGGCGATCGCGTCCTATCCAGACTCCGAGAAGAACTTTCAGTCCGACCTTGGACGCGAGCTCAGGCACCTTGTCCAACCCGTTCTCGACCGAGTAGGTACGGATACATCCGGTTATCTTGGCAAGTTGGGTGAGATCGGCCGCGATCTGTTCGGCGCTGACGATGATTCCAGAATTCCAAGGGCTCTGATGGTCCCGGAATGGCGCGTATGACACGCAGTCCATCTTCGTCGCGGAATTGATCGGCGCATACGTCAGCGCCACCGGCGTGGCCAACCAGCACCAGACGGTTGTAATTATGATCAAGGATAGAAGGAGAAGCGCCAACGGCGTGCGAAACCCAATTGCCTTCTGGCAAGCCCCGGTCAACTGGTCCGCGCGGTCAAGTCTGTATCTGGTGCGGACACCATAACTACGCATCAGACATGCCCCAATTCTCGAAGCCAATGGTCGCCGCACGCTCTGCTCGAACTCGAATTTTGGGTCTGTCGGTCGAAGGGGCTATGCAAGGTGCAGCGTGGCTCTTTGAAAAAGTATCAAAAATGCGTGGTGCTAAAAGAGCGGGAGCAGGCAGGAAGCCGAATGTGCCGAACCGGGCGAGCGCAAATCGCGAGCGCGCGGCCGCTGCGTCCGGCGCGACCCCGCTCGATGTGATGCTCAAGTCGATGCGCCTTCTCCTAGCGCTCGCTGATGAAAGCGCAACTACGTGTAGGCCAAAGACGATAGTATCCGTTCAATTTATGGATGTGAATGTCACCGCATTCAGTATTTTGTCGATAATCTTGGGAGTAAAGAAATGACGACGATGTTTGTTAGACACAAGGTTTCAAACTATGAAACTTGGCGCAAAGCCTACGACGATTTTGCGTCGGTCCAGAAGGCCAAAGGAGTGACAGGCCAAGCCGTGTATCAAGCGACTGATGATCCCAACGACATCACGGTCACCCACGACTTCGTTTCAGTTGCGGCGGCGCAAGACTTCGTCAACAGCGATGAGCTGAAAAAGGCCATGCAGGCCGGCGGAGTGATCGGCGCTCCTACAATCTGGTTCACCAACAAAAAATAGAGCTATTACGCGGGGTACCGGCAAAACGGGCCGCTGGCTTGGGTACAGGCCAGCCGGCGCCTTATACTCCCGGTGAGTCGTGACCCAATGATCACACCCACGCTGAAATCGCGTGATTGATGCCGTGTATGATTTCATCTGACCATGGTTCCGCCGCTATTCCGTTCCGGCTTGTTGCCTGTCGGTTTCGGTAGCTCGTGGGTACAGCCATGTCTTCCATCAGATTGTTTGCCGTCGTGCTGGGAGCGGCTTAGCTCGCGGCCTGCGCTCAATCCTTTGTTGTTACCAAAAGATCTGAACTCATTGCCGCTAACCGACACGCGTCGCTGGAACATGATCAAAACGTGATGAATAGGCGTGTGGCAGCGACGAAAAGCATACGCCGTTGGCGACGGCCAAAAATGCAACCGACAGACAGGTTGCCTCGCAGGGACTTGCCAGCTTCTACACGGAGGGAACACGGACCGCGAACGGCGAAAAGTTCGATGCGCACGAATTGACCGCCGCTCATCCGACGTCGCCATTTGGCACCCGGTTGCGCGTGACAAACCTCGCTACTGGGCGGTCCGTCACAGTGCGGGTCAATGACCGCGGCCCGTACGTTCTATCGGCCAGACCGACGCAGGCGACACAGTCGGGAGGAACTCAC
>Ga0209473_1001122_pt1 | contig 15027 bp, 13 predicted proteins | sample GraSoiAngelo_133_FD_185890 | JGI IMG/M metagenome (GOLD analysis project Ga0209473, IMG submission 185890) | Grasslands soil microbial communities from the Angelo Coastal Reserve, California, USA - 14_0929_05_20cm (SPAdes) (version 2) | ecosystem: Environmental > Terrestrial > Soil > Grasslands ...
TGCCGGCCCTATCACTCATCCGGCCCGGGATGCTCGTCGCCGAGGGCACAGATGGCGCCGTCTTCCTCCAGTATCCGGACGGCGCCGCGCTCCGCCTGGACGATGGTGTCGCCACCGTCACCGGACGCGTGATGCCGGGTCAGCGCGCCGCCATAATGCTCCATCACACGGAGCGGGGCGGCAAGCGTCCGGCGCCGATATCGATGGAGGAGGCTCATACCTACCTTCATCAGACGGACGACTACTGGGTTGACTGGCTACGGTCGTCGACCTATCAGGGACGGTTCGACGAGCCGCTGCACCGATCGGCGTTGGCACTGAAGCTGATGCAGTACCTGCCGACCGGCGCCTTCGTCGCGGCGCCCACGACGTCGCTGCCCGAGAGCCCGGGCGGCTCGTTGAACTGGGACTACCGCTATACGTGGGTCCGCGATACCGCCGACCTGGTGAACGCGCTCCATCAACTCGGGTTCGAGGACGAGGTGGATGGCTTCTTGCGCTGGGTCCGCGCGGCGCATGATCGTCACCCTGAGCACTTCCAGATCATGTACACGATCGACGCCGAAGACCGCGTGCCCGAGTTTGTGCTCAACGACCTGGAGGGCTACAACGGATCGAAGCCGGTCCGGATTGGTAACGCGGCCGTCGAACAGGTGCAGCTCGACATCTACGGCGAGCTCATCCAGACCGCCTACACGGCGTGGCAATCGAGGAAGCAGCTGCCCAAGCCGCGACGTGCGATTTTGCTGAGCGTCGTGGATTACATCCTCGAGCACTGGCAGATGGAAGACTCCGGCATTTGGGAGTCGCGGCGTCGGCCGCGCCGCTACCTCTACTCGCAGGTGATGCTCTGGGTTGGGCTCGACCGCGCGTTGCGGCTCGATCCGGCGCTGCGCATGGGCAAGGTCCGCCGGGCCGCCGTCAGGCGAACCCGCGAGACCATCAAGCGCCAGGTGCTCGAGCTTGGCTACGACTCGGAGATCGGCGCCTTCACCCAGGCGCTCGGTCACACGGACCTCGATGCGACGGCCCTGGCCGTTGCGATGTACGAGATGCTCCCAGCGACCGATCCGCGCGTTGTTTCGACCGTGAAGGTGCTGCAGGAGAAGCTCAGCAACAAGGGGTTCCTCTACCGGTACATCCCGGAAAAGTCAGAGTTCCACCAGCCCGAGGGCGTTTTCATCATCTGCACGCTGTGGCTCGTCAACGTCCTGGCCCAGATGGGCCGGCGTGACGAGGCGGAAGCCCTCTTCAGCCGCGTGACCGAGTCCGCAAACGATCTCGGGCTGTTCGCTGAGGAATTCGATCCAGAGACGGGCGAGCTGCTGGGTAACTTCCCTCAGGCTCTGACCCACCTTTCGGTGATCAACGCCGCACTCAACCTCGAAGGCCGGCCTTCCGGCAAGGGCCGGCGCTCCGGCCGTCGGGACGGCCGATAGAATCGACTCGCTGCGGAGCGGTCGCCTAGTCTGGTCGAGGGCGCGGCACTGGAAATGCCGTAACGGGCGTACCCCGTTCGCGAGTTCGAATCTCGCCCGCTCCGCCACCACCGCTGGTATCAGTCCGACGCCCGGTTTCGATATGTCGTACTTATGGGGGCACAGATTGGCTGTCGCCAATGACCGCTGCGATGGCTTACGCGGTGCCGTGTTTATCTCTGGACGTAACCTACGGGCCAACCTCCTCAGAGGCTACGGTTCCGCTGCCTGCGGTTTTGGCCCCCGACGTCCGCATAGTCGGAACATCTGTATGGGAGCGGCTCGGTGCGCCCCAGGGATGCCACCTGATGGAGAGCCGTGCTTAACGGCAACGCCGTAGGCGACGCCGGCGGAGCCGGCCTCAAACCGCGACAGGTTTTTCGGGGAGCGGGCGACTTAGCCTCTTGCGATCCCGCGCCCTTGAATTGTTTGGACGCCGAGTGTAGGCTGGCCGCAGCGCGTAGCATCGCTGCTCGCCCGGTCCGCGGGTCCATTTCAATCAATTCAGTCAGTCGGGAGGAAATATGAGGAAGCTTCTGTCCATCACCGCGTGTGCCGCCGCATTCTTCGCCCTATCGTTGCCTGTCTCGGCTAATGGTGCCGGCGCGGTGAACTTCACGCAAACCTTCCACAACGCCGTGCAGACAATGCCAAGCTCAAACCCATGCACGGGGGCGCCGGGCATAGTCACGATCACCTACAACGGTGTCGCCCATGCCACGTTCCTGACCTCGGGGGTGGGCGCCGGCACGGGTTGGGAGACCTTCACGGCCACCGGTGAGTTCGCTTTCGCCCCGGCTGATCCGAGCCAGCCAAGCTTCAGCGGGAAGTTCACGACCTGGGACGGCGACAACGAAAATCTGAGGAACTTCACCACCACCGCGACCTTTAGCCTGAGGGGCACAGGGTCTGACGGCTCGACGCTCAGCTTCCACGACGTCGCCCACATCACCATCTTGAATCCGCTGACCAATCCCACGATCGTCGTAAGTTTCGACAAGTTCAGCTGCGGCTAATACGGCAAATGGGGAGGCGGTAACTGACCGCCTCCTCGTCAAAACCCCAGGTCTGCGAACGAGAGCCGATATTGTGCATGCCTTAATGGCGTGAGCAGTCTCACGCAGCTTCCAGGCAGCTATCCGAGTGAAAACGAGCGGTGGGCGAGGTTGCTTGCGATTGTCCAACGAGACTCTTTGACGCCGTTCCTACCGCTACTTGGCGTCAGTCTCCAAGACGCAATGCAGCTGAGGCGAATTGCCAAAGAGCTCCCCCGACTAAATGCTGGTGACCTGGGTTCGCAGAGTAGTCACGGAGTCAGCTTGGAAGAGCTCGGGCGGCAGTTTCGCGATGAGGTTTCACGCCGCCTTCCGACCGGTGTAACGGCGACGCTCACGGATCTGGTTTCAAAGGGCATGCCGGATTTTCCTGACATGCAGTCGGCCGGTTTGTGGGAGTCGATCTTCCGGATTATCGACCAGCAACCCGAGCGCCTACCTCCAAATTTGGATATCGATTCAATTCAGGGTGCCGTGCGAGGTTACTTGGATCAGCGTATGCCACCATCGCTCGGCAATCAGGAATTACTTCCCATTGAGGGACGGACCCCCGATGATCGTGAATACGACGATTATGTGGCGTTGTCAAACCTCGAGCGCATTTACCAATGGCAGCTTCAGCGAGGCTTTTGGCGGAAAATTCGACAGATGCTGTCCGACGCAGACGTACAAAGCCTTGTTGAGTGGGCAGGAACACAGGGCGACGGGTATGCGATCATCCTTGGGGAGCCGCCGCATTGAAGTCTTGGGAGCAGTCGCGGGGGGAAGACGAGGAGCCTGACCCGGTCTGAGGTCGCCCTAATCAGATTGCCGGGGGCGGGCAGGATCTACGTAGAGCGACCAATCGAACATCTCGCGCAACGCCTGGGCGTAGCGATCTGGTTCTACGAGCTCATGCAGGATTTGGTTGATAGAGCTACTAGTCAGCAACTCGCTGAACATGTCGGCGCTTCACCGTCGCCAGCCTGCCGAAGAGCGGGCACAGAAGCGGCGGCGAGGTCGCGGCATTTCCTAGCCAGGGGCTACGGCATTTTCAGAAACAGGGTTCCGTTAATGACGGGTTGAAGAGGAATGGGAGTTCAGTTCAAGTCGAATTGAAATTCCGGGATCTAAAGCATGAAAATGAGGCGGATTTGGGAGATCCGAACTGGAAATGCTGTAGTGGACGAGTAGAGGAAGAGTTAAAGAAGAGAACTCTGGCGACACCGCTGGCGCAGGAGTTATTGCGCTCCTCTCCTCTGGCTCACCTGGCCTCATCGGCCGAGATGGATATCCGCGCGTGATCCCGACTGGCTATGTTTGGAAAGGGGGGAAGTTCGTGGTGTGCACTCCGGACAACGCGCCGAAAGTGCGGAGCCTCGGATCTAATCCCAGGGTCGCCCTCACCATTGACACTCAAACCCAGCCGCCACGCATCTTGCTCGTTCGGGGCACGGCAACCATGGAGATCGTCGATGGCGTCCCGGACGACTACCTCGAGGCTTCGCACAAGTACGTTCCCCGAAAGGAGTGGGATGGGTTCGACGCGCAGGTTCGCGGCTTATACCCACGAATGGCGCGAATCAGCATCATGCCCGAATGGGCAAAGCTCCTCGACTTCGAGACGACGCTTCCCCAAGCCGTTGAGGAGTTGCAGCCTCGGCACAAGTAGTTGCGTTTCACGAATCAGGCCAGGCGGTTCGCCGCCTCGGGCAGTACCTGTTAGGCAAGGTTAAGCATTCGTCCGATGGTCTCGATCATCTGCCCTCATTCAGATGATCGCGCGACTGGACGAAGCCTTGATCGCTTCTTAACAGCTCGCGAGACCGGCCCTACCGCGGCCGGCGTGGCAATCAACGTTCGGGAGTCGAACCTCTGCCTGGTTGGTATAGACGCGGTTGAGCATCTCCGCAAGGGCGCGACGTTACAAGGCCGATAGTGAGGCCAGAAACGCCTCCTGCTCTACGTCAAGGATACTGACAGCAGTTTCCTTGGCGGCACGCCCTTTTCGCGTCCGCGACGGCAGCTTCGAGTGGGCCATCGGAGTTGTTGGCACTCACCTCCTGAATCGAGACGGAGCGTCGCGGGCCCACAAAGAGGCGGCGCAAGGCTGCTAGTCCGGATCTGTCCTCGCTCGTGCAGGCCAATGTCGTTGTACTTTGATCATGCGTCTATCACGATGCGATTCCGGTCATTCCTCAATGGCCCCGCCCACGCCTCGCAAGTGGTCGCGGAAACTGAGGGAAGGCGTCTCTTCGCGCTGTGCAAGGTAGACATCAAACTGAACCTGGCTACGCAGGGAAACACCTCCACGCATGAGTTCGGCTTGGCGCCGCTCGGTGTCGCGGATGGTCTCGGCAAGCGTGAAGATGTCCCCAGCGCGTGCGACTGGCACAAGCAGCACGCCATCGTCATCGCCGAGGATCAAGTCCTCGCGGCTCACCGTCCAATCTCCCACGACGGCGGACTCCAACGCATCTTCGGGACGGACGTCGAGTCGTTGAGGGCCGGTTGGGATCGCTCCCAGGCTGAAGACCGGCAGCCCGATCGCCCGTATGTCAGCTGTGTCGCGATGAAGCCCCCAGATAACGATTCCTTCCAGCCCAGCGGCCTGAACCTCTAGAGCCACGAGATCACCCACACAACTTTCATCGAGTCGTCCGCCATTGTCGACCACCAAAACGTCGCCAGGTGCAGCGCCTTCGAGCGCCTCCAAAAAAACATCGACGCTACCCACATGTCGAGCGGGAGACGCGCGACCAACCAGGCGGCTACCAGGGACTAGAGCCTGCAAGAGCGCCGGCGCGCAGCGCACCGGGATGTGAGCGCGAATGCATGCATCCGCCAAATGGGCAGTGGTCAGCGTCGCAAACCGCCGCCGAGTCTCTTGGTGATCCATTGCTGTCTTTCCTCTACGTTTCCCCGTACGCTTCACTTGCGTCGATAGCTGTCACAGTCACCTTCCGAAGTCGCGGAGCGGGTCGGGAATGCGGCCGCCGAGTCGAAGCAGGACGGCTCCGGCCAGCACCGCGGCAAGCGCGCCACCCCACCAGATGGCGTCTGGCGAGGTCTGCAGGAGAAGGCCACCAATCGCCGGGCCGAGGGCCAGGGAGATGGTGAAGGTCAGACCGTAGAGAGACAGGTAGCGGCCGAGCAGATGGGCTGGAGCCATGTCCGCGACCAGTGGCCCGAGAACGTTAGTGTGTACGCATTCGCCGATTGCGAAGACGATCGCAACGCCGGCGAGGAGACTGGTCGCAGCGAGCTCCGAGTGGGTGAGCGTCGCTGGCAGCACCGCGAGCAGGCTGACCGCAAAAAGCGCGCTTGCCGCCGCGAAAGCGTGTGTGCGTCGCATCCGTGCCACTACGCGCACCGCTGGGATCTGTGCGATGACGACGAAGGACGTGTTGACGAGAAAGACGATCCCGATCGCGGCGGGGCCGAGCGGTGTGTGGGTCTTTGCAAATGGTGGCAGGATGTTGGAGAAGAACGTGTGGCCGACGACGACGAGCACGATATTGGCTGCGATCATAGTGAGGAAGGGCCGATCTCGAGCGACGGCGCGAAAGCCGGTTCCGTTGGCGTCTGTCGCTGTGACGGTCTCGGCTCGCGGGCTCGGTACGGCAGCGAGCACGATCAGCGCGAATGCGGCGTAGGTGACGGCGTCGAAGAAATAGAGCGTTTGGAACGAGCTGAGCCGCTGTGCGAATGCGACGATGAAGCCGGCTACGGTCGCGCCGGAGCCGAGACCGAAGTTGCCCGCGACGCGGTTAAGCGCGAAGGAGGCCGCTCGCTGCTCGCGCTTGACCAACCTGATGGTCAATGTCCGGTTGGCCGTATTTGCCGCGCCGATTCCGGCTCCGCTGACAATCGCGCAGGCAAAGGCCTGCCAGGGACGGTCTACGTAGGCGAAGCCGGCGTAGCCGAGGGCGCTCGCCAGGCTTCCTGCGACCACGATCGCTTTGGCGGAGTACCGGTCGAGCAGCGCTCCCGTCGGCGGGGCGGCGATTGCGGCCGTCCCCTGCGTCGCCGCGAGAACCAGTCCGGCTATCGACGTTGAAAAGCCACGTATCTGGTGCAGATAGATGATCTCAAAGGGAAGAATGAGCCCGTAACCGAAGTAGTTGAGGGCGTTTCCCGCTTGAAGGATGAGCACGGGGCGAGGGAGCCCGGTGCGCCAACCCGCGAGGAGATGTGAGACGCGGCGGTTCATCCGTCTTCAGACGCTAGGGGTGTAGATGACCGTCGTCTTGAACGATCCTGCAACCCTGGCCGACGGCCTCAGTGAAAGACTGCGAGCGCGGTCGCGGCGACGAGCCCCACAGCGAGCGCGGCGTTGACGACGCGGGCTCGCCGTGGATCGCGAAGAACCGGCGCGATTGATGTGCCTGCGAACAGCCACGTCGCGCAGATCACGATGATCATCACAGTCAGCACCGCGATCTTGGCGGCGGCGTCCGTTGTCGGGGAATCGGCGAGGTGGGCGCTGGCGAAGACCGCGGCGATCGCGATCCAGGCCTTCGGGTTGGCAATGCCGAGGAGTGCTCCGCCCATGAGCGAGAAGGCATTCGGGGCTCCGGTCGGCTTCGAGAGCGGAGGCGCGGTCGCGATGTGATACGCGAGCCAAAGGATGTACGCCGCTGATATCCCGATCAGGATGGAGCCGATCGCGGGGACCGCCAGGAGCGCGGCCGTGATCCCTGTCGCGACCGCGACGAGGACGATCGTCGTGCCGACGATGATCCCGGCCAGATACGGGAGAGAACGACGCACACCGTAGACCGAGCCCGCGGCGATGAGGCTGATCGTCGCCGGGCCCGGGCTGCCCATGATCGCCAGCGAGATGAGCAGGAGCGGTCCAACCGATCCCCAGCGAATCGCCGGGAACAGAAGCGCCTCAAGCACCGCCGCAACTATCCTTTGACTCATGTCCCGGACAGTAGGAGGAGCCGACGCCGACAGTCTTGAACGATCCTCGAGCCGACGGGCGGACTCGATCAGGTTCGGACCGAAGGCGTACGGCGTCGAGCGCGCCGAGGTCTACCTCTCCACATGCGCGTTCTCGCCGCACCGGCACGACACCTATGCAATCGGCGTCACCACCGCCGGCGTGCAGACCTTTGGCTACCGCGGCTCGCGCTGTGTCTGCCTACCCGGTCAGCTGCACGTCCTGCATCCCGACGAGGCGCACGATGGTGCCGCGGGAACCGAAGACGGCTTCAGCTACCGGATCCTCTACATCGCGCCCGAGCTCATCCGGGGCGCCCTCGCTGGTCGGGCGCTACCGTTTGTCGCCGATCCCGTCCAGGAGCCGACTCCGGCAGTTCGGCCGATCGCTTCCCTACTTGCCGACATCGATGACCCAATCAGCGAGCTCAGCTGCGCCGAGATCGCCGTCGCGGTCGCCGACTGCCTGCTGTCGCTCAGCGGCCGCCGCGGCCGCCGCCGAGCCACGATCGACCTCAGGGCAGTCGGGCTCGTGCGCGACTATCTCGCCGCTCACGCGCGCGAGCAGACGCCGGCCTCGATCCTCGAAGAGATCGCGGGCATCGACCGCTTCACCATCGCTCGCCACTTCCGCTGGGCGTTCGGGACGAGCCCCGACCGGTACCGGACGCTGCGCCGCCTGGCGCTGGCGCAGGCCGCGATCGCGAGCGGGCAGTCACTCGCGCAAGTCGCTGCCGAGGTCGGCTTCGCTGACCAGAGCCACATGACACGCCAGTTCAAGCGGACCTACGGCCTGACGCCGGCCCGCTGGATGACCCTCACAGCCGCGTCATCGCCAGAACGTCCCGCGACCAGAGGCCAACGCCGACATCTTCACACGCTCCGTCCAGGCACAAAGAAGGTTGAGGAATGTTGAGGGCGCGGCGAATCAGTCCCCGGGACTCGAGACGATCGGGGATGCCGCTCAATGTGTACGGGTGGTGCGAGGTGGTGTTCCTCGAGTCGCACTCCCGCCGCGGGAATCCCCTATACGGCCCCCCAGATTCTGTTGCGCGGGCCCACCCGGCCGTTCGCTGAAGTTGTCCGATTCGATTGTTCCAGAGGCACTGTTAAGTGACGGTCAAGAATTCGTCCGGATGTCTCGATCATCTGCCCTCATCCAGATGATCGCGCGACTGGACGAAGTCTTGACCAGTTCTTAACGCGGTAGGAGGGACCAGGCAGCACTCGGCCCGGGACCCGCTGTTTGCAAATCAGGCGGCAATTGAATTCAACGCTGGATTTTCTCTTTCCATGTATTCCAAGGACGTCCATTGAGTACAAGGAATTCCATTCTGGTGGCTACAACGGTGGCTACAGAAAACAGAGCACAAAATTAGCGACAGACGCGCCGCTACTTTTTGGTAGAGCCCTCAAGAAACTTGCGCAGCGCGACCGCTTCGTTGTGCTCCTCGTCCCGGGCACCGTAAAGCAATGTGACGGGACCCTTCCGTGCCAGGGCAAGCAGTTCATGAAGCTGCTCCTGACGCTCGGGTCGTCGAAGCTCCGAGTAGTAACGCCGCTCGAATTCCTCCCAGCGCCTTGGATCATGCCCGAACCACTTGCGCAGCTCATTGGAGGGGGCAAGCTCGCGGAGCCAGAGGTCAAGCTCGAGAGCGTCCTTCCTGACTCCGCGCGGCCAGAGTCGGTCAACCAAGATACGCTTTCCGCGAGCGTTGGTTCTGGCCCCGTACACGCGTTCGAGCTGGATCTTCAACACTCACCTGATTAGCGCGAAACGGCCTGGTCCATTCGCTCCCGTGCCTTGCGCTGGCCGTCAGCCGGCAAACCGTTGATCTGTTTGCCTGGAGGCTGGCAGCACTGCCCGCCCCCCTTCGCGTGTTCCGTCCAGGTACGACCGTCGCAGCACCAGCCCTTGCTCGTATCCAACTGCTCTGCCATAAGACACCTCCGATATCAGCTCTAAAGCTAACCGAAATTGAAGATCTGACGGGTACCACCTAACCGAGAAAGTCGAAGGAGCAATCGGTCGCCGACGAGTGGCCGGCAAGTCAGGCAGCAATTGACTCGGCGTGAGAGCGTTCCACGCATGACTGGCATCATGGCTGCGACAGCACAAGGACTTTGCCTGAGTGGCTTGGAGCACGAAACACGGGTGCCGGCCGGCGAGAGCTTACGATCTCATGGAAAGCGCAGGACTCGAGCTCACCGGCGGGTGAACCGGCGATCGGGTACGAACCACATCAGCGCTACCGCGACGAAAATGCCGTATGAGATCCAGGGGCTCGCGAAGGCGAGGCCGACGGCCGCGGCGTACAGCACGAGCGACAGGTATCCCTTGATGTCGGACCCGATGGCCCTGGCCAGCCGCGACTCACGGCCGTTCGTCTGAATGAGCGCTCGAACGAGGATCGTGTACGCAAGACCTGCAGCGAGCGCTACGGCTCCATAACTCGCCGCTGGAAGCGCGTGGCGATACTCGTCTCGAACCCACTCCGTGAGCACCGGAATCAGTGATAACCAGAACAAGAGGAACAGGTTTGCCCACATCGCCGCCCCACTGATCCGATCGGCAGCGCGGAGCAGGTGATGGTGATTGTTCCAGTAGATGCCCACGAAGACGAAGCTCAGCATGTATACAAGCACGCCCGGCAGCTGGTCGCGCATCGCGTCCAGGCCGGCGCCCTGTGGAGGCCGCAACTCGAACGCCATGATCGTGATGATCACCGCCATAACCGAGTCGCTGAACGCCTCGACCCGGGTCGTGCCCACCTCGGGCGATAGAGCCGAACGCCCCTCAACCTCTGTCATGGGGCTGATCATATGAGGTAGCGGCGTCCAGTCCGGGGCGCTCGCCATCCGAGAATGGCGACTGTCGCCGTTCTACCGCCGCCGGGTAATCAGCCCTCTTGTGATTCGAGGGCGCCGCGTTGATCCAGATAGACGAGCAAGCCGAGGCTCGGAAGGACGAGCACCACGACAAGCAGCGTCACGATCGACAAGAGAACCTGGGCTCCAGGGGGCGCGGCCGACTGGGCGATCGTTAGCTGGCCGGGTAACAAGTACGGCGATTGCCCAAAACCCCAGGCGAAGACAAGGGAGCCCACGACCACGACGCTCAGCACGCGATACCAATGGAAGATCCCGCGCCAGAGCAGGACCCCGACAACCGGGGTCGCAATCACGGCGGCCACCGCGAACGGTGTACCCAGCCCAATCAACATCGCGCTGAGCAACCGCGAATTCTCGAGTCCGAGGGCAGCGAGCGCAATCGTTCCCGTGATGATCAGCACCGCGGTGGCAATCACGGCCCGCAGCCGGAAGTAGTCCGTCATATCCGGCATGCCAAACCGACGCGCGTCACCGACCAGGAAGGACGCGCCGATGAAGGCGGTTGCGGCCAGCGAAACGAGACCAAATGCTATCGATGTCGGATTGAAGCAGGCCTGCCAGACCGGAGTGTTGGGCCCATTAACGGCCACCCGGCCAGAGGCGATCGCGCCCAGGGCGGCGGCAAAGAAGAAGGGGGCAAGGACTGACGAGATGCCGAACACGACGCCCGTCCTGCGTCGTCCGCTCGGCCCCGTCCAGACATGGCGGAAGGCGAAGAAAGCTCCCCGCAGGATGAGGGCGAGCAGGGCGAAGGCAAAAAGCGGATAGAGGCTGGCGAATACCGACTGAAACAGCAGGGGGAACCCGGTCCAGCAGACCACGATTGCCAGGACCAGCCAGACGTTGTTGGCCTCCCACACCGGCGCCATGGCCTGTTCGATTAGCGCGCGGGCCCTATCGGCCCGCGCGCCACGACCGGCGAGAAGATCCCAGATACCGGCGCCATAGTCGACTCCGCCGGCCACGCTGTAGGCGGTGATGGTGAGCAGAAGAACGAACGCCGTGGAACTAGCGAGGACCGCCGTCACGGCGACGACCTCACAGAACCGTCGGCCGCGAGTTCGGGCCTCGGGCCGTATGGAGCACCAGCCTCGGGAGCCCGCACCAGTTGACGCTCGTCCTCGTGGCGCCAGCGCGTGACCAGCCCGAGCAGCACGGTGACGAAGATGATGGCGATCACTGCATACACGACGAGCAACAGAGCCAACATGGCCCACACGAACGACCCTGGGGCAGTGGTCACCGCGTCGTCGACTCGCATCAGGTTATAGACGATCCACGGTTGTCGTCCGACTTCTGTCGTGGCCCATCCACTCTCGATAGCGACATATGACCCGATACCGGCGAGGGATGCCGTTCGATAAAACCAGCGCGATTGGGGGAGGCGTCGACGTCCGAGCAGCACGACGAAGTACCAGACCATGAGGACCACACCTGCACTGCCGAGTCCGACCATCAGATCGAACGCAAGGTGAGTGATGTTGGCTTCGGCGATCGACGGCCGCGCATCGGCGGCCGCGGCGGTCAGCCCCGGTGCGACGCTGTCCGGATTCAGGCCGATCAGAATGGAATCGAAGGACGGGATCGCGATGCCGAAATTGACCTGGCCCGCGCCATTGATCAGGCCGCCGATGTACTCCGGGTTGTGGGATCGAGTTTTCCAGGTGATCTCCATGGCCGCGAACTTGGCGGGCTGGTCGACGACAAGAGCGCGCGCTGAAAGATCGCCCACCACCAGCTGGAGGGGCGTCAGCAGCGCCGCGACGGTAAAAGGAACCGCAAAGGCGAGCCGCTGATACCGGTCGCGCCGTCCGCGAAGCCAGGACACGGCATAGATGGAGGCCACCACGAACCCGGCCGCGATGTAGGCCGCGATCAAAAAGTGCCAGAACTCATAGCCCAGGGAGCGCGTGAACAACACGCCAAGCACGTCGACGTTAAGCAACTGCCCCGTCGAACTCAAGGTGATGCCGCCGGGCGTCTGCATGAAGGAATTCGACGCGAGCACGCTGAACGTCCCCAGCACACCGGCTGGTGGGAGTGACAGCCCGAGCAGGAAATGCGTTTTTGGTCGGAGGCGCGTCCATCCGTACAGGTAGATGCCGATAAAGATCGCCTCGAGAAAAAAAGCCAGCCCTTCGATAGCAAAGCCCAAGCCGAGCGCGGCGCCGTAGCGGCCCATCAACCTGGGCCAGAGGATCCCGAACTCGAAGGACAGGATCGTACCGGTAACGGCACCGACCGCGAACTGAACGGCCATCACAACGGACCACCGGCGGGCGATTCGCAGGGCGACCGGGTCGTTCTTGAAGATGCCGATGCCATTCATCAGCAGGGCATACGTGGGGAGCGCGACGCCGAGGGGGACCATGATGACGTGGTAGGCAAGCGTGAACGCCATCTGAATCCGACTTGGAAGGAGGGCATCGGCGGCGAGGTAGGTGTGGAATCGCATCATCAGCAGGATGGGGAACAGCCGCCGTTAAGTATCTCCTATGCGTCTTGAAAGATTCAGCTCAGGGTCGCTGAACCGTGTCATCGAACCTTGTCCAAGTACGACCGCCGTGAGTCCCGAATAAGGCAATGTCCCTGGGTCCACGAAGCCGAAGAGGCGACCCATTCGCTCCGGACATCGCGCCCAGCCGTCTCATATCGCTGCTGAAAGCCGCGAACTCTGGAACGGCCATAATCATCGTCCGATGGTATGGCGTGGTGCTTCGTAAAGCTCGTCCGGAAAGACGCTGACCCCAACCGGAATCTTGACGCCCTGGACGTTGAAGAATCCGAACTTGTTTTCCCGGTACAGCTGAGCCGAAGAAATCCCGGTGTTCGTCAACCAGTAGAGCGTGACCTTGTCGAGGACATCGTCACGCGAAAGGCCACCCGGGTTTCCGTCGAAGGCACGGGCGATGAGCTGGTAACTCTTCGGGTCGTGGTCGAGCATCCAGGCCGCTAAGCCGATGGGCGAGTCTGCGATGCCGTAGAGCGTTTGCGGGCGCTTGTTCATCTCGATGGCATAGGCGACGTGGTCCGCGAAGAAGTCGTGCAGCTCCTCGTACGCGCGCGCCGCTCCTCGGCTGACAGGCCGGCTGGCGGATCGCCACGATCCAATTCTGCACGGTTTCCGTCGGGCAGGGGCATGCTCTCGTTGCGAGAGCCAGTGCCGATCTCACACACTCAACGCTGCCCTGCCAGTCTCCTTACTATTGCTCTGATAGGTGCATCGAGCCACAAACTGAGGAGCGCCATGAGCACGATGAAGGCAGTTCGAGCACACAAGCGTGGAGGGCCCGAAGTTCTCCGCTACGAGGACGCCCCCGTGCCAGAGGTGGGGCCAAATGAGGTGCTCGTCGAGGTGAATGCAGCGGCGGTCACCCCGGGTGAGCTTGCGTGGGACGAGACCTGGCAATCAGCGGACGGGGCCGATCGCACGCCCATCATCCCATCGCACGAATTCTCGGGCGTGATCGCTCAGGTCGGCGGAGACGTGAGGTCCCTGACGCCTGGCACCCAGGTATACGGGCTCATCGACTTCAACCATGATGGCGCAGCGGCCGAGTACGTGTCGTTACCCCAAGAAGGGGTGGTCCCCCGGCCCGTACGTCTCTCCCATGTCGAATCGGCCGCATTGCCGCTGGCGGCCCTGACCGCGTGGCAGGCGCTCGCGGATCGTGCCCGCGTGCAGCCCGGCGAACGAGTGTTCATCCAGGGTGGTGCAGGAGGGGTGGGTTCTCTGGCGGTGCAGCTTGCGAAGGCGCTGGGAGCAGAAGTGACGGCTACCGCGATCGACGACGATGAGCCCCTGGTCAAGACACTGGGTGCCGCCGGGGTCGTGCCCTCGGTGTCAGCTGCACGCTCCCCAGGTGAACCACTCTTCGACGTCCTCTTGAACACGTTCGGTGGACCAGTACCCGTGGAGTCGTACGGACTGGTACGGCCGGGAGGACGGCTCGTGACCCTGGCGCAACCGCTGGACCAATCAATGGCCGAGCGCCACGGAATCCAGGGAATCTTCTTCGTGGTGGCGTCTGATCCTGGCGAGCTGCGGCGCATCACCGACCTTGCCGAGCAGGGTAAGCTCCGCCCGGTCATCGCCCGGACGCTGCCACTCGCCGACGCGTCCATCGCCTATGGGCCGCCCCCCGCCCGTCGGCGACCCGGAAAGACCGTGTTGGTGGTCCGGCCGTGACTGCCCGCGAGGTGAGCGAACCAAACGCCGGGCCCGATCTCCGGCAGCGGTTCGGCAGAGGGTTCCTCCGGAACCCAGCGGCGGCGGCCGCGACAGGCCCAAGCAACCTCATCCATATCGTTGTCTTCCGCCCTGCCTAGGGATACGAAGGCTCCGACTACGTCCTCTGGGATCACAAAGATGCGCAGCGGAGCCGAGCCACAGGCTGCCTGCCTTGCCAACAATTTGACAACAACGCCCGTGGCTCGCCGCGGCATGTGGCGGCACGCCGCGGACGATTCGCCGAACACAATATGAGGTGCGCCTGCATAGGTCAGTTGGTAGAGCAGCTGACTTTCTTAATCACGGCACGCAGTGGACGTCAGTGGAGCTCCGCGGACGAACTGTCGGCTGATTGAGACCAGCTGAGGGGCTATGCAAAAGGCAGCCGCGCCTACGTATATAAGGATGTTTCCAGGGTCACGTTGTGCACGCTCGGCAACTGGTG
>Ga0209473_1001130_pt1 | contig 14963 bp, 12 predicted proteins | sample GraSoiAngelo_133_FD_185890 | JGI IMG/M metagenome (GOLD analysis project Ga0209473, IMG submission 185890) | Grasslands soil microbial communities from the Angelo Coastal Reserve, California, USA - 14_0929_05_20cm (SPAdes) (version 2) | ecosystem: Environmental > Terrestrial > Soil > Grasslands ...
TGTTTCGAGAGCAGGCCCATGATCGCGAGCGACGTCACGCTTTTGCCGCAGCCGGATTCGCCGACCAGTCCCAGCGTGGCGCCGTTGGCGACAGATAGGTCGACGCTGTCGACGGCATGGGTCGTGCGGCCGTCATCACCATGGAACAGCACGCGCAGGTCCTTGATCTCAATCAGCGGCGGGACCGTCATTTCTCACCCGCAATCGCGGCTTCGATGCCGGCCTCGATGGTCGCGCGATCGGTGATCCCCGCCGGGTTGTCGCGCGTCGGCAGGAATTTCCGAAAATGCACCCAGCGCTCGCGGCTCACCTGTTCGAGGCGATCGAGCTCGACGAGCGGATCGGCGTGGTCGTCGACGCGCAGGTCGAGATCGGACCATTCCTCGCTGCCGTGGATCAGAAGCGCCGCCGATTGCTTGCCGCGCTTGTCACCACCCGCGGCTTCGCCGGCGCGCATCGCCGCGATCAGGCGTCGCGCAAACGGCAGCGTCGCGTTCGCTAGATAAGCCTTCGCGGTATCGTCGAGCACCGCCGCGCCTGCCAGCATGTTGCCGGCAATCGAAAAGCCGTCGCCCGCGATGTGGCCGCACCAGTCGATGCAGTCGCGACCGGTATGGGCCGAGATCCGGCCGCTCGCATCCATGACGTGAAGCTGCCGGCTGTCGCGGCCAGGATCGGCTGATACCAGCGTATCTACAATCTCGCGCGGGTTCTTGCCTTCGCGCAGGAGCTTGACGCCGTCGATGCCGTAATAGGGATTGACCAGCGCTTGCGTCGCGATGCCGCCGATGCCGGGCGCGATGTGCGGCACCCGCGCGCCGACCGCGAAGAATTTAGTCGCAACCGCAATGCCGATCTGGCCGGTGGCCTTGTCGCGGGCGATGATCGACCAGGTCATCTCTCTGCCTGTTTGAGCATGATCTTTTCGGAAAACCGGTTCCCACTTTTCCGGATCATGCTCTATCGTCCGGCCGCATAGCCCTGCATGCCCCGTGGATTGGCGGCAGCGCGGCGGCGGCGGCCAACACGAGAGGCAGCAGTGAGACGGCCTTCCGACCAGTCGGGGCCGGTCTCGACGATATGGCCGCGGCTCTTCAAGGTATCGACGGTCGCCTTTGGCACGCGGTTTTCGACGACGAGCACGCCGGGCCGCGCGGTGCGTGGCCAGAACGAGATCGGGAAATGCTCGGAATGCCATGCCGGGGCGTCGATCGCTTCCTGCAAATTCAATTTGGCGTGGACGTGCCGCAGGAAAAATTGCGTGGTCCATTGATCCTGCTGGTCGCCGCCGGGCGATCCCCAGGCGAGGTACGGTTCGCCGTCGCGCAGCGCCAGGGTCGGCGACAGCGTGGTGCGCGGGCGCTTGCCCGGCGCTAAGGCTGCCGGATGGTCTTCCTGCAACCAGAACATTTGCGCGCGGCTGCCAAGGCAAAAGCCAAGTTCGGGAATCACGGGCGAAGATTGCAGCCAGCCGCCGGACGGCGTCGCCGAGACCATGTTGCCGGCCTGGTCGATGATGTCGAAATGCACGGTATCGCCGCGCACCTCGCCGAAACGCCCGACTGTTGGCTCGCCCGCGCCCATGGCACCGACGGCCTCGCGGTGACCCTCGGCGCGGCGCAGTGTTACGATTGAACCAAAGCCTTCGACCGAGCCCGGCACGAAATCCAGCGAGGCGGTTTCCGAGATCAGCTTGCGGCGCTCATCGTTATAGGCATCCGACAACAGGGTCGTGATCGGGATATCCGTGAAATCAGGATCGCCGTAGAATTTCTCGCGGTCGGCAAAAGCGAGTTTGGCGCATTCGACCTGGAGATGAATGAATTCGGGCCCTGCGGGGTCGAGCCCGTCGAGCTCAAACCCTTTCAACAGCGCAAGCTGCTGTAACATTACCGGCCCCTGGCTCCAGACGCCGGCTTTGCACACGGTGTAGCGGCCGTAGTCATAGGAGAGCGGCGCCTCCACCGACGGCTGCCAGCGCGCCATGTCGTCGGCGGAGAGCACGCCGCGATGCGGCGAGCCCGAAACGTCCATGACCTCCTGCGTCCGGCAGAATTGGTCGATCGCTTCCGCCACGAAACCCTGCGACCAGGTTTTGCGCGCGCGTTCGATCTGGGCGGTGCGGTCGGAGCCCGCGCTCTCGGCTTCTTGGAGGATGCGGGCATAGGTCTTCGAAAGTTGCTGGTTGGTGAAGAGCGTGCCGGGCTTTGGCACTTCGTCGTTCGGCAGATAGACCGCCGCCGACGTCTTCCAATGCTTCCGGAACATTTGCTCGACGGTCTTGATTGTGGCGGAGGCGCGTTCGACCAGCGGATAGCCGTCGCGGGCGTAGGCGATCGCAGGCTCCAGCACCTCTCGCAGCCGCATCGTGCCGTAGTCCCGCAGCAGCAGCATCCAGGATTCGAAGGTGCCGGGCACGCAGGCCGCCAGCAGTCCGGTCCCGGGCACCATCTCGAGGCCCTCGCTGCGGTAGTGCGCAATGGTGGCCCGCGCTGGGGCCGGGCCCTGGCCGCAAATCACCTCGGTGCGGCCGCGTTTGGTGTCATGCACAATGATCGGCACGTCGCCGCCGGGACCGTTCAGATGTGGCTCGACCACCTGCAGCGTGAAGGCGGTGGCGACAGCGGCGTCGAACGCGTTGCCGCCCTTTTCCAGCGTCGCCATTCCGACCGCGGTGGCGATCCAGTGGGTGGAAGTCACGACGCCAAACGTACCTTCGATTTCCGGCCTGGTCGTGAACGGATCGGGATTGATGTTGCTCATGGAAGTCCATCATTCTGCTTTAAGCGTCGGCGCGGGCGCACTTGACCACAGGGTAGGCCTTCTGCCAACCGCGGCGACGCTCTCATCGCTGTGATCAGGCCGGCGCGGGAGCGGTGTTAACGGCGTGGCAGGCGACCCCGTCGATCAGCGCCGGCGCCTCGCGGCGGCAGAGCTCGAAGGCCAGCGGGCAGCGCGGGTTGAACGCACAGCCGGGCGGGGGATCGATCGGATTGGGGATTTCGCCTTTGACCGGAATCCGCTGTCGGCCGGACATCGCGAGATCGGGCACCGCGCCCAAGAGCATTTTCGTATATGGCATGCGCGGCCGTGCGAACAGTTCGCGCCCTTCCGCGATCTCGACGATGCGGCCGAGATACATCACGCCGATCCGGTTCGCCATATGCCGCACCACCGCGAGATTGTGGCTGATGAAGAGGTAGGTGAGGCCGAACTTGTCCTGCAGGTCGCGCATCAAATTGAGGATTTGCGCCTGCACCGAGACGTCGAGCGCCGAGGTCGGTTCGTCGCAGACGATGAATTCGGCTTCCGAGGCAAGCGCGCGCGCAATCGCGATCCGCTGCCGCTGCCCGCCGGAGAATTCGTGCGGATACTTGATGCCGTCGTCGGCGTGCAGGCCGACCAGGCTCAACAGCTCGCCGACCCGATCCTGGATGTTGCGTTCGCCCTGGATCAGCTCGAACGCGCGGATCGGTTCGGCGACGATCGCATCGACCCGGAAGCGCGGATTGAGGCTCGCATAGGGATCCTGAAAGATCATCTGGATGCGGCGGCGCAACCGCTGGCGCGCCTGCGCCTGTCTTGTATCCGTCATCGACACGCCGTCGATCACGACTTCGCCCGAGCTTGGCGGCAACAGTCCGACCACCATCCGGGCCACCGTGGTCTTTCCGGAGCCGGACTCGCCCACGAGGGCAAAGGTCTCGCCCTTCCTGATATCAAAGGTCACGCCATCGACCGCTTTCAGAAATTCCAGATGGCCGCCTTCGAGCACGCGGTTGAGCCATGGTTTTGAGACGTCGAACGCGCGACGCAAGTTCTTGATGTCGACAAAAGGCGCCACACTCATGCCGCGGAGTCCTTGACGCCGGCATCATAGAGATGGCAGGCCACCGCCTGCGTGCCGTGCCGGATCGGTTCCGGCCGTTCGATCCGGCACCGATCGAAGGCGAAAGCGCAGCGCGGGTTGAACGAGCAGCCCTGAGGGATCGCGGACAATCGCGGCATCGAGCCTGGTATCTGCACCAGCCGCTTGTCTTCGCCAGCCAGCGTCGGGATCGCGCCCATCAATCCCTTGGCGTAGGGATGCAGCGGGTTCTGAATGACGTCCTGCACCGGGCCGATCTCGACGATGCGGCCGGAATACATCACCGCGACGCGGTCGGAGGTTTCGGCGATCACGCCCATGTCGTGCGTCACCAGCATCACCGCGGTGCCGTGATCGCGCCCGAGGCGTTTGATCAGCGAGATGATTTGCGCCTGCACCGAGACGTCGAGCGCCGTGGTCGGTTCGTCCGCGATGATCAGCTCGGGCTCGACGCAGATCGCGAGCGCAATCACCACGCGCTGGCGCATGCCACCGGAGAATTCGTGCGGATAGCCGTCGATGCGCTTGTCCGGCGCGGGGATTCCGACTTCGGCCAAGAGGTCGATCGCACGTTTGCGGGCGGCCTGTTCGGAGAGGCTGGTATGCGTCCTGATGGTCTCGACGATCTGGTCGCCGATCCGGTACAGCGGATTGAGACTGGTGAGCGGATCCTGAAAAATCATGCCGATCCGCTTGCCTCTGATACGGCGAAGATCTTCCGGCGGCAGATGGTCGATCCGCAAGCCCGAAAGATAGATCTCGCCGCCTGCGATGCGGCCGGGCGGATCGATCAGGCCGATCACCGCAAGGCCGGTGACGGATTTTCCGGCGCCGGATTCGCCGACCACGCCAAGCACTTCGCCCTTGGCGATATCAAAGGACACACCGTCGATAGCGCGCAGCGTACCGCGGCGGAGCGCAAACTCGATCTGAAGGTCACACACGGAGAGAACGGGCTCGGTCATCTCAGCTTCGGATTGAGCGCGTCGCGCAGCCAGTCGCCGAGCAGGTTGATGGACAGGATCAGCGCGGCCAGCGCTATCCCCGGGAAGGCGACGATCCACCATTCGCCCGCGAACAGATAGTTGTTGCCGATCCGGATCAGGGTGCCGAGCGAGGGCATGGTGTCAGGCATGCCGGAGCCGAGAAACGACAATGTCGCCTCGGTGATAACGGCGAGCGCCAGATTGATGGTCGCGATCACCAGCACCGGCCCCATCGTATTGGGCAGCACGTGACGCAGCATGATGACGGGCGCCGGCAGGCCGATCAACTGCGCGGCTGCGACGTAATCCTTGTTCTTCTCCACCATGACCGAGCCGCGCACCGTGCGGGCATATTGCACCCAGAAGCTCAAGCCGATCGCAACCACCAGCACCGCCAGCATGCTCATGGCATCTAACCGGTTGCCGAACACGGACTTGACGACGCCGTTGATGAGCAGCGCGATCAGGATCGCCGGGAAGGTGAGCTGAACGTCGGCAATGCGCATGATCAGGCTATCAACGGCGCCGCCGAAATAACCCGCGATCAGCCCGAGCACGATGCCGAGCGTGCCCGAGAACAGCACGCCGAGCAGGCCTACGGTGAGCGAAATGCGCAAGCCGTACAGGATCGCCGAAAACACGTCGCGGCCCTGCTCGTCGGTGCCGAGCAGGAACGGGCTTTGGCCGTCGGCGGTCCAGAGCGGCGCGATGCGCGAGTTCATCAGTTGCAACTGCGCCGGGTCGAACGGATTCTGCACCGCAAGCAGGGGCGCAAAGATCGCGATCAGGAAAAACAGCAGTGTCACCGCGGCGGCCGCCATGGTGAGGCGGGAGCGGCGGAATGAATAGAACACATCGCTCGCGCCGAGCCGGGCCAGCCAAGGCGCCGAAGTCATGCCCGCGCGCGGGGCGCTCGAACTGGCTTTATGGGGGACGACGGTGTCGCTCATCGTCAGGCCGCACCGCTGATGGTTGAGCGCAGACGTGGATCGACCACGGTGTAGAGGATATCGACCACGAAATTGATGGTGACGAAGATCAGCGACACGAACAACAAATAAGCCGCCATGATCGGGATATCGACGTTTTGTACGGCTTGCACAAACAATAGTCCCATGCCCGGCCACTGGAATACGGTCTCGGTAATGATCGCAAATGCAATTACCGAGCCAAACTGCAGGCCCGCCACGGTGATGACGGGAACCAGCGTGTTCTTGAGCGCATGGCCGAAATGGATCGCGCGCGTCGTCAGGCCCCGCGCCCGCGCGAAGCGGATATAGTCGGTGCGCAGCACCTCGAGCATCTCGGCACGCACCAGCCGCATGATCAAGGTCATCTGGAACAGGCCAAGCGTGACCGACGGCATGATCAGCGCCTTCAACCCGGAGACCGTCAAGAGCCCCGTGGTCCACCAGCCGATCCGCACCACTTCGCCGCGGCCAAACGACGGCAGCCAGCCCAGCACCACCGCGAACAAATAGATCAGGAGGATGCCGATCAGGAACGTCGGCAGCGAGATTCCGATCAGCGAGATCGCCTGGAACGCCTTTGCCAGCAGCGTGTCGCGACGCAACGCCGAATAGACACCCATCAGGATGCCGAAGACCATTGCAAGCATGGTGGCACAGGTCGCGAGTTCGAGTGTCGCTGGCATCCGCTCCATCAATAGCGCGGTAACCGGCTGGCGAAACTGATAGGAGACGCCGAACTTGAACTGAGCCGCATTGCCGACGTAGCGCGCGAATTGCACGATCACGGGATCGTCAAGACCCAGCGATTGGCGGACTGCGGCGCGTTCGGCGGGCGGCGTATCCAGCGAGACGATCTGGTTGACCGGATCGCCCGCGAAGCGAAACATCGAAAACGCGATGATTCCGACCGCGATCATGACGCCGATCGCCTGGATCGCCCGGTGCAGAGTGAAAGCGAGCATCTGGTCCTTTCACTGCCTCTTTTGACTAGCACGCATCGTTGCGAGCTGAAACGAAAAGTCCCGGGAGCATGAAGCCGTCGGGACTGTCGAAATCCGGTCTGTTCTACTCGTCCTGTTTCACCATCCAGTAGGGGAGGACTTGGTTGTCGGCGCGCTGCACTACCTTCAGTTTTTTCGATACGCCCCACGCCAGCGCCTGTTGATGCAGCGGGATGTAGGCGTAGTCCTTCATCGCGATCTCGAAGGCCTGCTTGATCAACAGATTGCGTTTGGTGGTGTCGGTCTCCTGCAACACCTGGTCGGTCAGCTTGTCGAATTCCTTGTTGCAGTAACCGCCGAGATTGGTTTCGCCGCGCGGGGATTTCGGATCGTCGCGGCAGCCCATGATGTCGTACATCACGTTGTGCGAATCCAGCGTGCCGGGCGTCCAGCCCAGCATGTAGAAAGAGGTCTGATAGCCGCCGGGCTTGAGCACCTTGGCGAAGTACTGCGCCTTGGGCTGCGCCAACAGATTGATCTTGACGCCGACGCGGGCCAGCATGCCGACTACCGCCTGGCAAATCGCGGCATCGTTGACGTAGCGGTCGTTCGGGCAATCCATCGTGACTTCGAAACCGTCGCCATAGCCGGCTTCGGTCAAGAGCTTCTTGGCGCCGTCGGGATCGTATTTCGGTCGCGTGAAATCCTTGGACAATGCAAATAGCTGTGGCGCGATCATCAGCGCCGATGGCGTCGAAAGCCCGCGCATCACGCGGGTCTTGATCGATTCGATATCGATCGCCTTGTAGAAGGCTTCGCGGACACGCACGTCCTTGAACGGGTTCTTGCCCTTGATGCTGGAAAACAACAGTTCATCACGCGTCTGGTCCATGCCCAAGAAAATGGTGCGGATTTCCGGACCCTTGAGCATCTGCGCGTTGGGGCTGGCGTCGACCCGCGCAATATCCTGGAGCGGCACCGGTTCGATAATGTCGACTTCGCCGGACAGCAGCGCCGCCACGCGGGTTGCTTCCGAGGCGATCGGCGTGAAGATGATTTCCTTCAGATTATGTTCGGGCTTGCGCCACCAGTTCGGGTTGACTTTGAAGACGGTCTTGACGCCAGGTTGATGGCTCTCGATCGTGAAAGGTCCGGTGCCGTTTTCATGCAGCGACGCATAGGTGGGGGTGGTCGCCGCAGCCGGCGTCGGCGCGGTCGCGTTGTTCTCCTCGGCCCATTTCTTGTCCATGATCCACCAGGTATCCCATTGCGAATTGAGAATGGGATTGGGCTTGGTCAGGATGAAATCCACCGTGTAGTCGTCGACCTTGACGACCTTGACGTCGGCGTCGATGCGGGTTTGCAGGTTCGAGCCTTTGGCGCGAACGCGGTCGGCCGAGAACACCACGTCATCGGCGGTGAACGGATCGCCATTATGGAATTTGACGCCTTTGCGCAGGTGGAAACGCCAGCGGGTCGGCTCCGGTGTCTCCCAGCTTTCCGCCAGCCCCGGCGCGATCTTCAGTTCCTTGTCGCGGGTGATCAGGCTCTCAAAGATCTGACCGAGATGGGCATGCGTCGTGGTCTCATTGAGCGTGTAGGGATCGAGCGATTTGAGGTCGCCCTGGTTGGCATAACGCAGCGTCTGGCTCGATGCCGGTGCCATCACTGAGGCGGCGATTGCGAGGGTGGCTGCTGCAACCAGGGTATGACGTACCGACATTTGTCCACGCTCTCCGCTGGGGCGCCGTGCAATTTCTGCAATATCGGCCGGCCATGATCGAGCCATGTTGCCAGAGTTTGGCCGCTGCGCAAGCGCGATTTCGGCCCGGTTTGCGCACCCGCGCCGCAATAGCTAGCTTCGGCTGGCGGTGGTGAGTGGGACACATTCAACTTTCGGAGCGCCGGATGGCGGAACTCAAGGCCGACGTTCTCGTACTGGGTGCAGGCATGGTCGGCGTTGGCGCGGCCCTGCATCTGCAGAAGCGAGGACGCGACGTCATCCTACTCGATCGCCAGGAGCTCGCCGGCGAAGGCACGAGCTTCGGCAATGCCGGCATCATCGAAAGCGCTTCGGTCTTCCCCTATATGTTTCCCCGCGATGCCCGCGAAATTCTGCGCTACGCGCTGAACCGCTCGCCGCAGGCGCATTACAGTATCACCGATTTGCCGATCTTCCTGCCATGGCTGGTGCGCTACTTTCTCGCATCCTCGCCAAAACGGGCGCTGCACAGCGCGATGGCCGAACTGCCGCTGATCCGGCGCAGCATGATCGAGCACGAAGAACTCATCGTGGAAGCGGGCGCGGGCGAACTGTTGCGGCGGACCGGCTGGATCAAGCTGTACCGATCCGAGGCGACGCTTGCAAAAGCGCTAAGCGAATTCGAGCGGGCGAAGCAGTATGGCGTCGCAGGCGAGGTGCTCGATGACGCAGCGATCAGGCGGCGCGAACCTCATCTGAGTGGCGAATTCGCCGGCGCGATCCATTTTCCGGCACCGGGATTTGTTCCCGACCCCGGCGGGTTGGCCAAGGCCTATGCCGCGCTGTTCAAGCGCAAGGGCGGGCGTTTCGTCGCAGGCGATGCGAAAACGCTCGAACAGGCGGCCGGCGGCTGGCGCGTGAACGCCGATCACGGCCTGGTGAGCGCCCGAGAAGCCGTGGTGGCGCTCGGACCATGGTCCGATCTGGTGTTTGGTCGGCTGGGATATTCAATTCCATTAAGCGTCAAGCGCGGTTACCATCTGCATTTAGCGGCGCGCGGCAATGCCGTGCTCAATCATCCGGTGCTGGACGCCGATCAGGGCTTTGTACTGGCGCCGATGAACCGCGGCATTCGCCTCACCACCGGCGTTGAGTTTGCCCGCCGCGATGCCCCGCCGACGCCCGTTCAGGTGCAGCGGGCGCTGCCGCGGGCGCATGCACTGTTTCCGCTCGGCGAGGCGGTCGACGCCAAACCCTGGATGGGCGCGCGGCCGTGTCTGCCCGATATGCTGCCGGTGATCGGCAGGGCGCCCCGGCACGCCGGGCTGTGGTTCGACTTCGGCCACCAGCACCATGGTCTGACCCTGGGGCCCGCTAGCGGCCGTCTGTTGGCAGAGATGATGACCGGCGAAACCCCATTCGCCGATCCGACGCCGTTTGCGGTCGAACGCTTTGGTTGACCATGTCGGCCGAACGACCGCCTTGTGACGTCAGGTCGCTTGCGTCAGGCTCCAACTCGCGGTGTTATGTGCGGCGCCGTCAATAAGCGACAGGAGCGGACATGAAGGTTAACGTTGAGATAGATTGCACGCCGCTTGAAGCCCGCCAATTCTTTGGACTTCCGGACGTGTCGCCGATGCAGACGGCGGTGATGGATAAGCTGCAGCAGCAGATGATGGCCAACATCGACAAGGTCTCGCCGGAAGCGCTGATTCAAAACTGGTTCACCTTCGATCCAAAGCTTGCCGAACGGTTCCAGGACATGTTCGTCACCATGGCGGGCCTCGGCGGCTCGCGCGGCAGCGACAAGAAAAAATAATGCCGATCGAGGACCACCAAACGCGCGCGGCCGGCCGGCTTCGTCCCCCCGGCCTTGGCCTGCTGTTGGCCGAAGCAAGGGGAATCCTCGAATTCAACACCAGCCTGTTGCTGTCGCCGCTGTTGATGCGCGCCCCGAAGGGCGATGGCCATCCGGTGCTGACGCTGCCGGGATTTCTTGCGAGCGACCTGTCGATGGCGCCGATGCGGCGCTATCTGAGCGAGCTCGGTTACGACAGCCATGCATGGCGAATGGGGCGCAATACCGGCGGCCTTGTGCGTATGCAAACCGCGCTGCTCGACCGGCTCAAGGAAATTCATACCCAAACCGGGCGCAAGGTCAGCGTGGTCGGATGGAGCCTTGGCGGCATCTATGCCCGCCACCTGGCGCTGCAGGCGCCGGACAAGATCCGATCGGTGGTGACGCTGGGAAGTCCATTTGCGAACGACGTGCGGGCGACAAATGCCACGCGGCTTTACGAGGCGCTGTCGGGCGAAACCGTTGAACAGCATTCCGAGTTGCAACAGGCCATCGCGGGCGACCTGCCGGTGCCCACCACGTCGATCTATTCGAAGAGCGATGGCATCGTGAACTGGCGAACCTGCGTACTGCGGCCCTCCGATACCGCCGAGAATATCGAGGTGCGGCTCGCGAGCCATGTGGGGTTGGGCGTAAACCCGGCAGCCCTGTGGGCGGTCGCCGATCGTCTGGCCCAGGGCGAGGGCCACTTCACGCAATTTGACCGATCCGGGCCGTTTGCCATTGCCTACGCGCCCGCAGAACATGCACAATCAGCCTGAACACGAGAAGCGTAATCAATACGCCGCGTGATCTCCTCGGGAGGAAGACATGGGTGACGGCAAAAAACTGTCCTCGTTGGACGCATCCTTTTTGTACCTGGAAACGCCGGAAATGCCGATGCATGTCGGCAGCATGGCGATCTTCCGCCTCCCTGACGATTACCAGGGTGATTTCTTCGAAGACTTCAAGGCGATGATCGCCTCCCGCCTGCACATCGCGCCGATCCTCAAGGCGCGGCTGGAAAAAGCGCCGCTCGACATCGATCATCCATCCTGGGTCGAGGACGATCAGTTCGACATCGACCGCCATATCTTCCGCGCCAGCCTGCCGGCGCCGCGCGATCGCGCCACGCTGGAGCGTATTGTCGGCTGGATGCATGCGAAGCTTCTCAACCGCGCCCGCCCGTTGTGGGAGTTCTATGTCTTCGAAGGCATGAAGGACAACGAGATCGGGCTCTATTCCAAGATGCATCACGCCTGTATCGATGGCGGCGCCGGTGCGGCGCTCACCAACATGATCTACGACATCTCGCCGGTGCCGCGGAACGTCGAGCCGCCGGCAGCGCAGGCGAAGGTCGGCCAGGAGCCGCGCGACATCGCCGCGACACTGCTCGATTCCTACCAGCAGCTCTGGACCCAGCCGCTCGATGCCGCGGCCGCCAGGAGCATCGAGTTGCCGCGTTCGGGAAAGAGCGATATCGGGTCGATCCTGTTCGACAACGCGATGTATCAGATCGAAAGCGCGGTGAAATTTGCCGGCAATATTCCGACCATGCTCAAAAGCGTCTCCGACGTGATCAGCAAGGTTTCCGACCCAAAATCGCGCGACAGCCTTGCCAGCATGATGTCGCCGCCGAGCATCCTTAACAAATCGATTTCCTCGGAACGCAGCTTCGCCGGTACCTCGATCTCGCTGTCGCGGGCCAAAGCGCTCGCCAAGCAGTCCGGCGGCAAGCTCAACGACGTGGTGCTGGCGCTCGCCTCCGGTGTGGTGCGGCGTTATCTCATCGAGCAGGGTGCGCTGCCTGCGAAATCGTTGACCGCGGCGGTGCCGATTTCGTTGCGCGAGGAGGGCAATACCGACTCCAACAACCAGGTGTTCGGCATGATCTGCGCGATCGCCACCAACATCGAGGATCCGAAGGCGCGGCTTGCAGCGATCATCGCGCAATCCACCAAATCCAAGGAGATGTCGCATCCGCTGCGCGCATTGATGCCGCAGGTCTCCAACATCTCGATGCTCGGCGCACCGATCCTGGTGCAGATCCTGGCGCTGCTCTATAGCCGCTCCAGCCTATCGGACGTATTGCCGCCGACTGCCAATATCACCGTGTCCAACGTGCCGGGGCCGCGCCAAACCCTCTATGCCGCCGGCGCGGAATTGCTGCATATCTTCCCGGTCTCGATCTCGACCCACGGAATCGCGCTGAACATCACGGTGCAGAGCTACCGCGATCAGCTCGATTTCGGCTTCATCTCCGGCGCCAACATCATTCCGCACGTCCAGGTGCTCTGCGACATGCTGCCGGGAGAGTTCGCAGCTCTTGAGGCCGCGTTTGCGCCGCCGGCTGCCGATATCAAAGGCGCGGCAGAGTAGGGTGCAAAAAATGATCGAGATGCCGCTGCTGCAGTTCGCCCAGACCAATGGAATTCGCATGGGGTATTACGAGGCCGGTCCGAAAACGGACAAGCCGCCGGTTATCCTTTGCCACGGTTGGCCGGAAATCGCGTTTTCCTGGCGTCACCAGATCAAGTCGCTGGGCGACGCCGGCATCCGCGTGATTGCGCCGGACCAGCGCGGCTATGGAGCAACCGACCGGCCGGAAGCGGTCGAGGATTATGACATCGAGCATCTGACCGGTGATCTCGTCGGTCTGATGGATCATCTTGGTGTCGACAAGGCGATCTTTGTCGGCCACGACTGGGGCGGCTTCATCGTCTGGCAAATGCCGCTGCGACATATCGATCGCGTCGCCGGCGTGGTCGGCATCAACACGCCGCACACCAATCGCGCGTGGGCCGATCCGATCGATCTGCTGCGCACGCGCTTCGGCGATCACATGTACATCGTGCAGTTTCAGGATCCCGCGCGGGAGCCGGACCGAATATTCGGCAGCCGGGTTGAACAGGTCTTCGACGCCTTCACCAAATCCGGCTTCACCGGCGGCATCAACTGGTACCGCAACATGTCGCGCAATTGGCGGCGCTCGGAGGGCCTCGACCACACCGTGCACGTGCCGGCGCTGATGATCATGGCCGAGAACGACCCCGTGCTGCCGCCGTCCTCGGCCGACGGCATGGAGCTCCTCATTCCGGATCTCGAGAAATATCTGGTGCGGGGCAGCGGCCATTGGACACAGCAGGAAAAGCCAGAGGAGGTCAGCGCCAAACTGATCGAATGGCGCAGGAAGCGGTTCGGGTGAGGCGTTACGTCGTCCTTGCGAGCGAAGCGACTCGAACCGTCATTCTGGGGCGATGCGAAGCATCGAACTATGATGTGCAATTGCACATCTGAGAATCTCGAGATTCCGGGTCTGGTCCTTCGGACCATCCCGGAATGACGAACCCAATCTAACAAAGCGGCAGGAGTTCACTTCGCAATGGCGCCCAAGAATAGGCTCGCTCCGATTCCTCAGCCGCCGGTGAAACCGGTGGTCGGCAACATGCTATCGCTGGATTCGACCGCGCCGGTGCAAAACCTGACCCGGCTGGCCAGGGAACTCGGTCCGATTTTCTGGCTCGACATGATGGGCGCGCCGATCGTGATCGTCTCGGGGCACGACCTCGTCGATGAGCTCTCCGACGAAAAGCGCTTCGACAAGGCGGTGCGCGGGCCGCTGCGCCGCGTGCGCACGGTCGCGGGCGACGGATTGTTCACCGCCGACACGACCGAGCCGAACTGGAGCAAGGCGCACAACATTCTGCTGCAGCCGTTCGGCAATCGCGCGATGCAATCTTATCACACAAGCATGGTCGACATCGCCGAGCAACTCGTGAAGAAGTGGGAGCGGCTCAACGCCGACGACGAAATCGACGTCGTCCACGACATGACCGCGCTGACGCTCGACACCATCGGGCTGTGCGGGTTCGACTACCGTTTCAATTCGTTCTACCGGCGCGACTATCATCCGTTCGTCGAGTCACTGGTGCGTTCGCTCGAGACCATCATGATGATCCGCGGTCTTCCCCTGGAGAATCTGTGGATGGGCAAGCGTCGGCGCGATCTCGCCGCCGATGTCGCGTTCATGAACAAGATGGTCGACGAGATCGTTGCCGAGCGGCGCAGAAGCACGGACGCCGCCGCCGACAAGAAGGATATGCTGGGGGCCATGATGACCGGCGTCGACCGTGCCACCGGCGAACAGCTCGACGACGTCAACATCCGCTACCAGATCAATACGTTCCTGATCGCGGGACACGAGACCACGAGCGGACTGTTGTCGTGCGCGCTCTATGCACTGTTGAAACATCCCGAGGTGCTCAAGAAGGCCTATGAGGAAGTCGACCGGGTGCTCGGCCCCGACATTAATGCCAGGCCGACCTATCAGCAGGTCACGCAGCTGACCTACGTTACGCAAATCTTGAAGGAGGCGTTGCGGCTGTGGCCGCCGGCTCCGGCCTATGGCATTTCGCCGCTGCAAGACGAGACCATCGGCGGCAAATTCGGGCTGAGAAAGAACACCTTCGTTACGGTGCTGGTGCTGGCGCTGCATCGCGATCCCTCGGTGTGGGGGCCCAATCCCGACGCGTTCGACCCGGAAAATTTCAGCCGCGAGGCCGAAGCCAAGCGTCCGGTCAATGCCTGGAAGCCGTTCGGCAATGGCCAGCGCGCCTGTATTGGCCGTGGCTTTGCGATGCATGAGGCGGCGCTTGCGA
>Ga0209473_1001131_pt1 | contig 14941 bp, 13 predicted proteins | sample GraSoiAngelo_133_FD_185890 | JGI IMG/M metagenome (GOLD analysis project Ga0209473, IMG submission 185890) | Grasslands soil microbial communities from the Angelo Coastal Reserve, California, USA - 14_0929_05_20cm (SPAdes) (version 2) | ecosystem: Environmental > Terrestrial > Soil > Grasslands ...
ATCCGCCACAACAACCCAAAATACGGATTCTACGTCAACGCCGAGCAAGAGATCGCCAAGGACGTCGGGCTGTTCGCGCGTGCCAGCTGGAACGACGGCCAGAACGAAATCCTGTCGTTCACCGATATCGATCGCAGCCTTTCGGGCGGCGTTTCGATCAAGGGCAGTTATTGGGGACGATCGAGCGACACCATCGGCATCGGCGGCGCGATCAATGGACTTTCCGCGGCGCATCGCGACTTTCTTGCCGCCGGCGGCCTCGGCCTTCTGATCGGCGATGGCCAGATCAACTATCGCCCGGAGCAAATCCTTGAGGCTTACTACGCCTATCAGGTCACCAAGAACTTCACCGTCACGGCCGATTATCAATTCGTTGCTAATCCTGCCCATAACGCCGACCGCGGACCGGTCTCGATCTTCTCCTGCCGTTTGCACGGCGAGTTCTAAAGTATGACGCTTCAGGAAATCCTGACGCCGCGATTGGGGCAGGCGCTGCGGCCCAACATCTGGGACGCGGTGGCGCTGATCCTCGTGATCGGCGCCATGGTGCTGATCGTCTATGGCGGCGAAGAGACTACGCTTCCTCTGTCGACACTCGACGTCACGCCGGTATCGCTCGATCCGACCAATCTTCCGCACTACGCGTTGCGAACCACGATGCGGATGCTGCTCGCGATCGTCTGCTCGATCATCTTCACCTTCGTCTATGCGGCGCTCGCCGCCAAGAGCCGGCGCGCCGAGATGGTGCTGATCCCCCTGCTTGATATCCTGCAATCGGTGCCGATCCTGGGCTTTCTCACTTTCACCGTCGTCTTCTTCCTCAACCTGTTCCCGGGCCGCGTGTTCGGCGCCGAACTTGCCTGCGTGTTCGCGATCTTCACCAGCCAGGCCTGGAACATGACCTTCAGCATGTACCAGTCGATCCGCAACGTACCGAAGGATCTGGAGGAAGCCTCGCAAAGCTTTCACTTGAGCGGATGGCAGCGCTTCTGGCGGCTGGACGTGCCGTTCGCGATGCCGGGCCTGATCTGGAATACGATGATGTCGATGTCGGGCGGCTGGTTCTTCGTGGTGGCGTCGGAGGCTATCACCGTCGGCAGCACGACAGTTACGCTGCCCGGCATCGGCTCTTACGTCGCGCTCGCCATTGAAAAGCAGAATCTGCGCGCGATTGGTTACGCCGTCCTGACAATGCTGCTCGTCATCATTGCCTACGACCAGTTGCTGTTCCGTCCCCTGGTGGCCTGGGCCGACAAATTCCGTTTCGAGCAGACTGCTTCGGGAGACGCGCCGGAATCATGGATGCTCGATCTGTTTCGGCGGACGCGGGCGTTACGGACCCTCACCTATCCGTTCGCGGCCTTGAATAAGGCCGTCTCGAACCTGCAGGTCGCGCTGCCGGCGTTCCCAAGGGTGCCGGCCGGAAAAGGCCCGCCGTCGCGCATCGCCGACGCGCTCTGGCTGGCATTGATCGCCGTGAGCACCGGTTACGCGGGCTGGAAAGCCTACAGCTATCTCTCGGCGACACTCGGACCAGCGGACGTTTTCAGCACGCTCGGATACGGCTTTGTCACGCTCATGCGCGTGATCGTGCTGATTGCGCTGGCGACCCTCATCTGGGTGCCGGTCGGAGTGTGGATCGGGCTGCGGCCAAGGCTCGCCGAGCGCATCCAGCCGTTAGCGCAGTTTCTGGCGGCGTTTCCCGCGAACCTCGCCTTTCCGGTGTTCGTGGTGATCATCGTTCGCTACGGCCTGAACCCGAACATCTGGCTCAGCCCGCTGATGATCCTGGGAACACAGTGGTACATCCTGTTCAATGTGATCGCGGGCGCCAGCGCCTTCCCGAGCGACCTGCGCGAGGCCGCGGGTAGCTTTCATCTCAAGGGATGGCGGTGGTGGATCAAGGTCATTCTGCCCGGCATCTTTCCGTATTACATCACCGGCGCGATCACCGCCTCGGGCGGTTCCTGGAATGCCTCGATCGTCGCCGAGGTCGCAAGCTGGGGCGACATCCATCTGACGGCAACCGGCCTCGGCGCCTATATAGCAAGGGCGACCGAAGCCGGTGACTTTCCACGCGTGGTTCTCGGCATCGCCGTGATGTGCATGCTGGTGACGCTGTTCAACCGGCTGCTGTGGCGGCCGCTCTACGCCTTCGGCGAGCGCCGGCTCCGCCTCGGCTGATCGGGAGGAATAGATGCTAGATCAACCCGAAGGGTCCAGCCTGGTCGACATGCGCAGCGTCTGCCGGTCCTTTTCGAAGGGCAGCGGCGAGGACCTGCTGGTGCTCGAAAAAGTCGATCTGACTATCCATTCGGGCAAAATCGTCGGCCTGCTCGGCCGCTCCGGATCGGGCAAGTCGACGCTCTTGCGCATTATTGCCGGGCTGATCGCGCCGTCCTCCGGTGACGCCAGGTGCCGTGGCGAGACCATCAAGGGTCCGCCAAACGGCGTCGCCATGGTGTTTCAGTCCTTTGCACTGTTTCCCTGGCTGACGGTGCTACAGAACGTGGAACTGGGACTCGAGGCGCTCGGCATCGACGCCACCGAGCGCCGCACGCGGGCGCTGGCTGCCATCGACCTGATCGGTCTTGACGGATTCGAGTCCGCCTATCCCAAGGAATTGTCGGGCGGCATGCGCCAGCGCGTCGGATTTGCCCGCGCCCTGGTGGTGCATCCGGATCTGTTGCTGATGGACGAGCCGTTCTCGGCGCTCGACGTGCTGACGGCGGAGACGCTGCGCACCGATCTGGTCGACCTCTGGATCGAGGGCCGGCTGCCGATCAAGTCGGTGCTGATGGTGACGCACAATATCGAGGAGGCGGTGTTGATGTGCGACCGCATCCTGGTGTTCTCGTCCAATCCCGGCCGGGTCGCCGCCGAGATCAAGGTCGACCTGCCGCACCCGCGCCATCGTCTCGATCCGGCCTTCCGCCAGCTCGTCGACAGCATCTATGCCCGCATGACACAGCGCCCGGAGCTGAAAACGCCGGCGGTCGAGGGAATCCATGGAACCGGGGTCGGCATGATCCTCCAGCACGTCTCCTCCAACGTCCTCTCTGGCCTGATCGAGACGCTGGCGGCACCGCCGTATGACGGGCGTGCCGATCTGCCGGTCCTTGCCGGCCACTTGCAACTCGAAGCCGACGAGATCTTTCATTTCGGCGAATCCCTGCAATTGCTGAGATTTGCCCAATTGAGCGAGGGCGACCTCGTGCTGACGGAAGCAGGGCAGCGCTTTGCGCACCTCGAAACCGATGATCGCAAGAAGCTGTTCGCCGAGCATCTCATCAACCACGTGCCGGTCATGGGCCTGATCCGCCGGGTGCTCGACGAGCGGCCCTCGCACACCGCGCCTGCCGCGCGCTTCCGCAACGAGCTTGAGGATTACATGGCGGAAGACCAGGCCGACGAGACGCTCAAGACCATCGTATCATGGGGACGCTATGCGGAGCTGTTCGCCTATGACGAGCAATCGGAACTGTTCAGCCTCGAAAATCCGCATTAGCGCGATGTTGCCGCTGGCTGCCATTCAGTCACCGATCTGCCTTGATGGCTTCGATGACGAACCGAGCGTCTTCAGCCGGCGCAAATCCTTTGAGGCTTCCGCGAGAAGCCAGTCACGAAACGTCGCAATCTTCGCCAGATTGGCGGTCGCCTTCGGGCAGACGATCCAGTAGGTCTTCGACAAGCGCAGCGATTCCGGGAAAGGCCGTACCAGCCGGCCGTTGATGAGATCCCAGGCCGCCAATGTCGTGCGCGCAAGCGCAACACCCTGCCCGTTAATCGCCGCGTCGATAACCATGCTCGCACGGTTCAATACCGGGCCGTGGGTGACATCGGCATCATCAATGCCGACGCCCTGCAACCAGTTCGTCCAATCCGCTCGGCTATCCAGGTGGATCAGCGGGAACTTGAGGAGATCGGACACCTCGCCTAGTCGGCGGCGGCCCGACAGCAGTTTCGGACTGCATACCGCAAAGAGCTGTTCGGCACTGAGCCGCGCGGTATCGAGTCCGGGCCAATTGCCGTCGCCGTGACGCACCGCAAGATCGACCTCTTCGCGCGCGAAATCGACGTGATGCAGCGTCGCGGAGACGCGCAGGTCGATGCCGGTGTGTGCTTCGGCAAAGTGGCCGAGCCGGTGCACCAGCCACTTGGCGGCAAAATCCGGAGAGGTGCTGACGGTAAGAACGCCCGCGCTCTGCCGTTGCAGCAGGCGCTCGGTGCCGATGGCAATGCGGTCCAATGCATCGCGCACGACATTGAGATAGTCCCGGCCCGCCTCCGTAATGACGAGGCGCTGGCGCTCGCGCGTGAAGAGTTTGATGGCAAGTTCGGCTTCGAGCGCCTTGACCTGGTGGCTCACCGCGCCCTGCGTAACGCAAAGCTCTTCGGCCGCGCGCGTGAAGCTCTCATGCCGAGCCGCGGCCTCGAAGGCTTTCAGCGCATTCAACGACGGCAGGCGCGGGCGCATCGCAAGCCTTCACCAATCAGCTCATGAGAAAAATTAGGGCCGGCCCGAGAAACGATGCTTTGCGAGCCGCGTCCAACCGGGCCTATCGCATTAGCAACTACCGCAAATCATGCGGTCGGGAGCCGTTCTATGTCAACGCTCTTCAATCTAACCGATTTGCACCGTCGCATTGGATACCGGCCTCGGGTCGATATTTATCAATCCAGCTCATGGCTGGAATGGACCGCGCTGTTGAACACATGGTTGTGGTGGAGCGAACGCAGCCGGCAGCGCGCCGACCTGCGCGATCTAGACGAGCATCTGCTCAAGGATATCGGCATTACGAGGCAACAGGCGCTGGACGAGGCCAACAGGCCTTTCTGGAAATGAAGTCATCCAGTCATAAGAGGAGGAGCAATTGCCCGAACCAGTCGTCTACGGCTTCCCGCGAAGCACCTATGTCAACATTGTCCGCCTGGTCCTGACGCACAAAGACGTGCCCTACACCTTCCACGACCTTGAACCGGTGATGGGCAAGCCGGAGCACCTTGCACTACATCCATTCAATCGCGTCCCGATCCTGAGGCACGGCGATTTCACCGTCTACGAGACTAGCGCCATTGTCTCGTATATCGACGAGGCGTTTGACGGACCGCGGTTGACGCCGCAGGACGTTCGGGACCGGGCGCGCATGAACCAATGGGTGAGCGCGATCGATTCCTACTACTACCCTTACATGATCTACCATGTGACCCATGAGAGGATAGTTTTTCCCGAACTTGGCATCGCGTCCGACGAAACGGTGGTGGCGCATGCATTGCCGAAGGTCGAGATCTGCCTTGGCGTCATGGAGCGCGAACTGTCGCACGGCCAGGACTACCTGCTCGGCTCGGAGCTCACGCTTGCCGACTTCTTCATTCTGCCGAGCACGTTTGCCTTCAGCCTGACCGAGGAAGCCAAAGCCATGTACCCCAAATATCCGGCATTTTGCGCCTGGCGAGAGCGGATGGAGCATTTACCGACCACCCGAAAGTTGCGTGCGGCTCTGCCGGTTCGAAAGCCGATCGAGCACGCGCGCGAATGGGCGAATTCGCACCGCCCGAAATACTGACGACAAGCATCGACTGATCGGAGAACTTGCCGAAAACTTCGAACATGACTAAATTGATGATACGGGGATAAAGCAGGCTCCCCGTAAGACGGGCTCCGTCCAAGTTCTGCGCACCACTCGACGTGTCGGGGGATTGCGCGTGGACGACAGCGGCCCAGGATTTTTTCACGTTTTTGAACCGGTTCTGACGTCAGCGTTGGCCGCGTGCTTTCTCGCGTGCGCCGGATCAACCGCGTTCGGGGAGACAGGGGCTATCATGATTGCCATCGATCGGATGACGCCGGGATCGCCGCCGGCAGGTTTCACCTTTGCGCGCACCGGCAAGGGTCCGGAGGGCCAATGGACTGTGGTCGAAGATCCGACGGCTTCAATGGGGCGCGCGATCGAGCAGAGCAATACTGACCGCACCGATTACCGCTTCCCCCTTGCCATCCATGACAGCCTGTCCGCCGCCAATCTCGACGTCGAGTTGCGGTTCAAGGCGGTCGGCGGCAAGGTCGATCAGGCCGGCGGCATCGCCTTGCGCCTCGCAGATGCCGACAATTACTATGTGGTGCGGGCCAACGCTCTGGAGGACAATGTCCGCTTCTATCGCGTCGTCAACGGCCGCCGCGAACAACTCGCGGGTGCCAATTTGCGGGTGACCGCCAACGAATGGCATGCGCTCGGCCTTCGAGCCGAAGCCAACCGGTTCACCGTCTCCTATGACGGCAAGACACTGTTTGGCGCAACCGACAACACTTTTACGGAAGCCGGCGGCGTTGCGCTCTGGACCAAGGCCGACAGCGTCACGCGATTCGAGCAGGTCAGGATCACGCCGCTGCCGCGAGGCAGGGACTAACATGGCAACATCGCCTCATCAGCGGACGACGGCTGAGATCGCGACGGCGACCAATGCGGCAGCTTCTCCGATTTCGCTGCTCTACATGGCACGCGGCCTGCGCGGCTTCGGAGATGGCTTTGCCATCATCATTCTTCCGGCCTACATGACAGTGCTGGGCTACGATGCCATAGCCGTTGGGCTTGTTGCCACGGCATCGCTACTGGGAACGGCGCTGCTGACATTGGTCGTCGGCTGGATCGCGCCGCGTCACGACTTGCGCGCGCTGATGCTCTCGGGCGCGGGCTTGATGGTGATAACCGGCCTGGCATTTCCGAACGTCGAGCATTTCGTGCTGATCGCCCTGGTGGCCTTTGTCGGCACAATCAATCCGTCCGCCGGCGATCTCGGCGTCCTCGTTCCGCTGGAGCACGCGGCGCTAGCGCGCGGCGCAAAAGACGACAGACGGACGCAGATCTTTGCCAGCTACAGCCTGATCGGGGCGCTTTCGGCAGCGGCCGGCTCCCTTGCCGCTTCGTTACCAGATTTTATCGTCGCGACGGGAAGCAGCAGACTCTCAGCGTTCCGTTTAATGTTCTACGCCTACGCCGCGCTCGGCGCCGCAAGCGCGGCGCTCTATCGTCAGGTCCCCCGCGCACGCGCCGAGGAGCAGGCCGCGCACGCCCCGCTTGGACCTTCGCGGGGCACCGTCTACAAGCTCGCCGCGCTCTTCAGCATCGACGCCTTTGCGGGCGGCTTCATCGCCCAATCGCTGTTGGTGCTCTGGCTGTTCGAACGCTTCGATCTGTCGCTGTCTGCGGCCGGCTTGTTTTTCTTCTGGTCAAGCACGCTGAGCGCGTTTTCCTATCCGGTCGCGGCATGGATCGCGAAACGCATTGGCCTCGTCAACACCATGGTGTTCACGCATATTCCCTCGAGCATATTCCTGATCCTGGCGGCCTTTGCGCCTAACCTCTACGTCGTGCTCGGTCTGTTGTTGCTGCGCGCGGCGCTGTCGCAAATGGATGTGCCGACGCGCACGTCCTACGTCATGGCTGTGGTCACGCCGGCGGAGCGGCCGGCCGCCGCCAGCGTCACCGCCGTGCCCCGCAGCCTTGCATCGGCGATCAGCCCGGCGATCTCAGGCGCGCTATTGATGACGGCCTTTTCCGGTCTCCCGCTCGTGGTCTGCGGAACGCTCAAGATCGCCTACGACCTCGCCTTGCTGTTTTCGTTCCGGCACATCAAGCCGCCGGAGGAGACGGGCTGATGCGCGGATCGAACGCAACTACCTTCGTCGCTCCGTTCAATCCGCCCTCAGAACACCAGCGCGGCACCTGAAACGAACAACAGTGCGAGCACGATTTTTCGAAACATTGCTTCATCAATGGTTCGGAAAAGCTTCAGGCCGAGCCAGGTTCCCGCGAAAACACAGGGCAATCCCATCACAAAGAACTTGAGCGTGTCGGCCGTGATGGTCCCCTTTGCGCCGAGCCAGAACCCGCTCGTCAGGAAGATCGCAACCGCAACCGGCTGGAAAATCGCCCGCTGCACGTCCTTGGGCCAGCCGCGCAATCCGCACCAGATCGTCACGAGTATGCCCGCAAGGCCGGTGAGGCCGCCGAGAACGCCATTGAAAAATCCGACGATCGCGTCGCCGGCCCGGCCGCCTGTTGCGACCGACTTCAGGGCCGGACGAAAGAACGCGTAGAGACTGTAGACCACGAGCAGGATCCCGACCGCGATACGCACGTTGCGGGGGTCCGACCAGGTCAACAGCATCACGCCGGCAGGAACGCCAAATGCTGCGCCGGCCACGAAGGGCCAAAGCTTGCGCCAGTCCAAGGCGCGCCGCAAATTCCAGACCGAGTAGCCTTGCACCAGAAGGCCGAAGGCCATGATCAGCGCCGCACTCTGCATTGGCGAGAGGATGTAAAGCCAGAGCGACGCCGCGACGAGGCCGAACGCGAATCCCGACAGGCCCGCGATGAAAGCGCCGGCAAAAGTGGCAAAGAGAAAAAGAGGAAGTTCAAGAGTGATCCCATCCATGTGCTCGCTCCACAGAAAAGCGAGCAGCGCTTGCATGGGATTGACCACTTGACGGGGAGGCTGCGACGTCCCCGTCAGTGACCCTAAGGCCGAATGGCCAGAACCGCAATCGGGTTCGGGGGAAGAACTTACCCCGCGGGCTGGAACGAACCCGCACGCGCCATCGCCCAGGCGTCGCGGAAGCGCAAATCGTCGGTGCCGTCGATCAGTTCGCCCGGACGAAGCGCCGGATAGAGCTGCGCGAAAGTACGGACCTCGGTGCTGGATGAACGCTTCGAGAAATGGATCGGGCGCAGTTGTTGCGGATGGTCGAGACCCGCGGCGGCAAGCAATTCGGCCAGCGCATGCAACGTAGCGTGGTGATAATTATAGACCCGATCGATCTTGTGCGGCACGTACAGGGCGCGAGCGCGGCTCGGATCCTGGGTGGTGACGCCAGTCGGGCAGCGGTCGGTATGGCACGAGAGCGACTGGATGCAGCCAAGCGAGAACATGAAGCCGCGCGCCGAATTGCACCAGTCGGCGCCGATCGCCATCGCGCGCGCCATGTCGAAGGCGGTGGCGATCTTTCCGGCAGCGCCAATCTTGATGCGGTCGCGCGCTTTGATGCCGACCAGCGCGTTATGGACGAAATTGACGCCCTCGCGCATCGGCATGCCCAGATGGTCCATGAATTCCAGCGGCGCGGCACCGGTCCCGCCTTCATTGCCGTCGACCACGATGAAGTCGGGATAAATCCCGCTCTCGACCATCGCCTTGCAGATCGCCAGGAATTCCCAGCGGTGGCCGATGCACATCTTGAATCCGGCGGGCTTGCCGCCGGATAGTTTTCGCATATTGCCGACAAAGGCCATCATCTCCAGCGGCGTCGAAAACGCCCGATGCGTGGCCGGCGAGATGCAGTCCTCGCCCATCGGGACGCCCCTGATCTTGGAAATCTCTTCCGAAACCTTGGCCGCCGGCAGCACCCCGCCATGCCCGGGCTTGGCGCCCTGGCTGATCTTGAGCTCCACCATCTTGATCTGACCGTCGGTTGCGATGCGCTCAAATTCGTCCGGATTGAAGCTGCCGTCGCGGTTGCGGCAACCGAAATAGCCGGAGCCGACCTCCCAGATGATGTCGCCGCCATTCTCGCGGTGATAGGGGCTGACGCCGCCCTCGCCGGTATCGTGCGCGAAGCCGCCTTTTTTCGCCCCCGCATTGAGCGCGCGTACCGCGTTGGGGCTGAGCGCGCCAAAGCTCATCGCCGAAATGTTGAACACCGAGGCCGAATACGGCTTGCTGCAATCGGGGCCGCCGACGGTGATGCGGAATTTCTCGCCGCCGGCGTGAACCTTCGGCGCTACCGAATGGTGCATCCATTCATAGCCGTCGTGATAGACGTCCTCCTGGGTGCCGAACGGCCGCTTGTCGAGCACCATCTTGGCGCGCTGATAGACCAACGCCCGGGTGTCGCGGGAAAACGGCATGCCGTCCTTTTCGCTCTCGAAGAAATACTGCCGCATTTCGGGGCGGATCTCTTCCAGGAGGAAGCGCATGTGTGCCGAGATCGGATAGTTGCGCAAAACCGCGTGGCTCTTTTGCATGAGGTCGCGGATGCCGAGCAATGTGAGGGCGCCGAAGATGATGATCGGGATCACAACGATATCGAACACTTTGTGGTCAACGATCCCGATACCCAGCAGCAACGCCGTGACGACGGCGCAAATCGTGAGAACGATGAAGCGCGGCGAGAATGGAAGCAGTATCGTTTCCATGGAACCCCTCAGGCGAATTCTGTTGTCGTTATTTTTGTTGGTCGCAGTTTATTCCGACCGTCAGAACAATGCTTTACACGATATCTCGCGGTGAGGTCATCGATATGACAAAGCATCAGCTACAAAGCTAGCGAATCATCCAGTCGAGAAGCAATCCGTCAGGTGGCCGGGGATGCCGCCGCCATGCGCGCTTTTGCAGTGCAACCTAATCTGGCTGGAACTTGCGTGGCTCAGTGCGCGTGCGGCCGCAGTTCGTCGGGGATTCCGCTTTGTTCCAGGCCGCTCTGCGCCAGCCACGCATCGGTACTTTTGACGGCGCGCTCGATATGATCGGCCGTGCGCGAGAAGTCGTAGGGCGATCCCACCAGCGGGCATAGCGGCGGCACCACATAGTACTCGATCGCGGGATCGAGGCTTTCCAGTTCGCTCACCAATTGCCGCGCGATCAATAGCGTCAGCGCATGCAGGGCATTGGCGACCGCACCGATGGGAGGCGTCTGCGTCGCGCAGGCATGACCGGTCGGCAGGATGATCAGGCGCCTCGCGCCTTGCCTGACCGCGATCCGGATCGGCGTGTTGCTGGAAACCGCGCCATCAGACAGGTAACGCCCCTCATAATGGACCGGCGAAAAGGCACCAGGGATCGCGGTGGAAGCAACGACCGCCTCGGCGACCGATCCCTTCGACAGCACCACGCTGTCGCCCGAGATGATATCGGTCGCGACGATATGCACCGGGAGCTTCGCCTCCTCCAGATTGCGATAGGGGATGTGATCGTCGATCAATTTGCGGATGCCGTCATGGGGAATGAGAAAGTCGCGGCGCCAGAGGAACCCGAGCAGCGTCCGCCAGGTGATCGGGAACACGTCGTGCCGCCGCAAGCCGCGCCAGATGTGTTCGAGCTCAAGGATACCCTTGAGCGTGGGATTTCCCGCATAGTAGGCGCCGTTGATTGCACCGACACTTGAGCCGACCACCATGTCGGCCGTGATGCCGTGCTTGGCCAGCGAATGCATCATGCCAACCTGAATGGCGCCGAAGCTGCCCCCGCCGGCGAAGACGAACGCCGTTTTTGCAGGCCCGCGCTGGTCGGGTACGGACAAGACGAGCGTTGCTCCCTCAATCGGCGCGGCGGCTATCGTCCGCGCGGCGGTTAGAGAGTTATAGCAGTGGGGAAGCAGGGTAGGCCACCACCACGACCGTCATTCCGGGGCGCGCGGAGCGCGAGCCCGGAATCCATACTCCCACTCGTGGTTATGGATTCCGGGCCCATCGCTGCGCGATGTCCCGGAATGACGACGGGACTTAGCGCTCGACGAACGCCTTCTCGATCACAAAGTGCCCCGGCTCGGTGTGGCTGCCCTCGACAAAGCTGCGCGCCTCGAACATCTGGCGCAACTCTTCCAGCATCGCCGGGCTGCCGCACATCATGATGCGGTCTGTTGCGAGATCGAGCGGCGGCTGGCCGATATCGCCGAACAATTGCCCGGAGGTGATCAGGTCGGTGATGCGGCCGCGGTTGCGGAACGGCTCGCGCGTGACGGTCGGATAGTACACGAGCTTCTCGGACAACAGCGGCCCGAACAATTCGTCATCGCGCAGCTTTGCCACCAGCTCTTCGCCATAGGCCAGTTCGGATACCTGCCGGCAGCCGTGAACCAGAACGATGGTCTCGAAGCGTTCATAGACGTCCGGATCCTTGATCAGGCTCGCGAACGGCGCCAAACCCGTGCCGGTCGAGAGCAACAACAGCCGCTTGCCTGGAATGAGGTTATCCGAAATCAGCGTGCCGGTCGCCTTGCGCCCGACCAGGATGGTGTCGCCCTCCTTGATCTTCTGGAGCTTCGACGTCAGCGGACCATCGGCGACCTTGATCGAGAAGAATTCGAGTTGCTCTTCGTGATTGGCGCTCGCCATGCTGTAGGCACGCAGCAGCGGACGGCCATCGACCTCGAGCCCGATCATCGCGAATTGACCGTTTTGGAAACGAAACCCGGAATTTCGGGTGGCGGTGAAGCTGAATAGCGTATCGGTCCAGTGCCGGACAGAAAGAACTTTCTCTCTATAGAACGCGCTCATTGGTTTCGTTTTTCCGATTGGCCTGATGTTGGAAAGAGTGAGTTGTTCGGCTTCAAATGAACCAAAAACGCCTGATATGACTGGCGATTTCCAAGGTCCATCTACGTGAATTTCAGAGATAATCAACCCGCATTGACGCGCAATTGAGCGCGACGGAATGGCTGTCGGTTAATCTCTGCAAATCGTTCGATGAGAATTCGTTAAAAGAGAATAGAGCAAGCAATATACTTGCCGAAATCCTCGTCGATCTGCCGACTAATTACCAGCTCATGTGAGCAAGCAAGCGATGCCGAACAGCCAGCGGACATTCGTCGATGCCGTCAAGCGCTATTGCGCGCGCCACGAGATCGCGGTCGAGGTCAGATCGCAGGACTGGCTGATCGTCATGAAGCGCGGCTCGAAGCGGCATTTCGCGCTTGGCTACGATGTCGGATTGAACAGCGCAATCGCCCACAGAATCGCAAACGACAAAGGCGCGACCGCCGAGGTCTTGGAAATTTCCGGCATTCCCTGTGTGCCGCATTCGGTGTTTCTCAATCCAAAGCTGGAAACGCACATCCCACCGTCGGGATCATCGCGGGCCATGCTCGATTGGTTGAGGCAGCATCCCGAAGGCATTGTGGTCAAGCCCAACGAGGGGGCATCGGGAAGATCTGTGTTCAAGGTCTCGAACCCTTCCGCACTTGAACACGCGGTCGAAGCGATTTTTTCGTCGCATCTCACGCTTGCGATTTCCCCTTACGTCTCTATCGACGACGAAATCCGCGTGGTCGTGCTCGACGATCAACCTCTCGTCGTTTACAGCAAGAGCCGCGCTTCGAACTGGCGCCACAATCTCGACGCAGGCGCGCGGCCGGTGCTGCTGGAGCCGGGAGAAACGCGGCAGGCCTGCGTCGCGATCGCGGTGCACGCAGCGCAAGCCATCGGGATCCGCTTTGCATCGCTCGACGTCATCAGGGTCGGCGGCGTCTACAAGATTCTCGAAATCAATTCAGGCGTGATGATGGAAGCGCTCGGAAAGATTCACCCCGAACTGGTCGACGCGGCCTACAGCGCTGCGTTGGACAAGGTGTTTGAGTGAGATTGAGAGCGTAGGTTGGGCAAAGCGGCCTTGTCCGCAGTGGCTCAACGAGCGAAGGCGGAAGCGTGCCCACCATCGCGAGCGGAGTGTTGGATGGTGGGCACGCCAAGCGCGCCTTTGCCCGCCTTACATTTCTTCCCGATTAGTTATTCGCGCCCGGCGAATCGTCGAGCACGTGGAAGGCCTCCTCGAGCTGCGGCGAGATCGCGACGTTGAGCCGCTCGCCGGTCGGCAGGCGGGAGACGAACCACTTGTTGTAGAGCGGGATCAGGTCGTGGTTGGAGCCGAGCTTGCGGAACGCGCGCTCCACGACCGCATTAAGCTGGGGCTCGCCCTTGCGGAACATGATGCCGTAGGGATCGTAGGACAGATAGTCGCCAGTGACGCGAAACTTGTCCTGCGACTTGTGCCGCGCGATCAGGCCATACAGCAGGATGTCGTCGGTCGCAAACGCATCGGCCTTGCCGTCCACCAGCATCTGGTAAGACTGCTCGTGGTCGGCCGCCGCGACGATGTTCAGGCCGAGTGCAAACTTCTTGTCGACGCTGTGCATTGCCTGCTCATTGGTGGTGCCCTTCGTCACCACGACAGTCTTGCCCTTCAGGTCGGTCACGGCCGCGACGCTCGAGGCCTTCGGCACCATCAGCTTGGTGCCGGCCACGAACATCAGCGGCGAAAACGCCACCTGCTTGGCGCGCTCGGCATTGGCCGTCGTCGACCCGCATTCCAGGTCGATCTTGTTTTGCACCACCGCCGGAATGCGATCGTCCGAAGTGACCTTGACGTAGGCGATCTTCAAGTTGGGATCGTCGACCTCGACGCCGATTTCATCGACCACCGCCTCGCAGAGCTCCAGGCTGTAGCCGATCGGCCGGTTGGCCTGATCGAGAAACGAAAACGGCGGCGAGCTCTCACGGTAGCCGAGACGCACGACCTGGGTGCTCTTGATGTTGGCGAGCGTGGGGCTAAGCCCCTCGCTGCCGCCGGTCTGGGCCGATGCGGCTGTCGCCAGCAGACAGGCTGCCACCCACAGCCCGCCCGCCGATAGCGACCTTGCAGATTGACGCATGGATTGCCCCCGTCAATGGCCGGCCAATACAGCGTCACCCGGGACGGCATCACCGGGAACGGCATCATCCGCCCCGAGCTCATGCTCGGCCTTCAGCTCGCCCTCCCATTTCGCCACCACGGAGGTGGCCAGCGAGTTGCCGATCACGTTGGTTGCGCTGCGGCCCATGTCGAGGAACGTATCGATACCCATGATCATCAACAGACCTGCCTCGGGAATGCCGAACTGGCTCAAGGTCGAGGCGATCACCACCAGCGAGGCGCGCGGCACGCCGGCCACGCCCTTCGAGGTGATCATCAAGGTCGCCAGCATCGCAAGCTGCGTGCCGAGCGACATCTCGATGTGATAGGTCTGCGCAATGAAGATGCTCGCAAACGTGCAGTACATCATCGTGCCGTCGAGGTTGAAGGAATAGCCGAGCGGCAGCACGAAGGCCGATATCCGCGACGAGGCACCGAAGCGGTTGAGACCTTCGAGCGTCTTGGGATAGGCGGCCTCCGAAGATGCTGTCGAGAACGC
>Ga0209473_1001133_pt1 | contig 14934 bp, 14 predicted proteins | sample GraSoiAngelo_133_FD_185890 | JGI IMG/M metagenome (GOLD analysis project Ga0209473, IMG submission 185890) | Grasslands soil microbial communities from the Angelo Coastal Reserve, California, USA - 14_0929_05_20cm (SPAdes) (version 2) | ecosystem: Environmental > Terrestrial > Soil > Grasslands ...
CACTCTCGAGGGGCGTGATGAATATCGACGATATGCGCCAGCCGGACTCGGTCTTCACGAAGACTCCGCCCCACCTTACGGGGACTGCGGACGGGCTCTTGGCCGGGGCGCCCCCTGTGAACAGTAGCGGCGTAATGAGCACGGCAACACCGGGCGAAACCTCAGCAATCCGAAGTTCGTTCAATTGCGGATCCAGCCTCCAGGTACCTTCCCACGACTTTTCGAACGCGTCCATGGCCTCCTGGTATCCCCAAACGGAATTGCCGTTGTGTTGGGTCCACACGAAGTCATTGGAATTCAGCAACACGTCCGAGACGGCCGCACGATCGTGGGCATTCTGGCCGGCGATGAAGCGCGTATAAACCGTCAAGACCTCTGCCTGCGTGAGCCCTGCGGCTGGCGCTGGCACCGTGGGAGCATGGACTCGCGGAGGTCCTTGCACAGTCGCAGCCCGAGAGCTCCCGCCGCCGACACTACTGCTCACAAGGTATCCGGTGGTGACCAGCATTCCCTTCTGCTCGGCGTCGGTACATCGGTAGAAAGTGACCGCAGCGCCCTTCAGGCCGGTCATCCCGTCTGGTCGCGAGACTAACTGACCTGACACGGCGTTTGCCTCGCTCTTGCCCGTCTTGGGGTCAAGCAGGCAATAGTAACGCTGGGTACCCGAGGGCACGCTCACGTCGAAATGTCCGCGGACTATTTCGCGCTCCAGGTCTTGAGCAAATCCCTGTTTAAGGGATGAAAGAAAACCTCCCTGGGGAGCCAGAGCTTGCACGTTGCTCGCAGGGGGATTCGCCGGAGCACCGGTTGCAGCGCTCGACGGCGGCTCAGCCGGGACGCAAGGTCCGCCATAGAAAAGCAGCACACCCACTGTGACACTATGGGAATAACGTGCAGTTCGCGACGACCTGTTCACCTGTTTCCCCAGCGTCGGGTCGGGTCCGGTGTACGACGCCTGTCGGCTTAACCATCCATCGCGCCGCTGTGCCGCACGCTATTACGGCTCGAGCAGTTTCTTTAGGTTGTCCAAGCCGCCGCGGTACACGCCCTTGATCAGCTTGGTGACGCCTGCATCACTCTCAGCCTCCGGCGGATCGTCGGAGGTGTTCTTGCGCTTGAAGCTTCCACTCCAGGTCACCTTGGTCATCCCGGTCCTTCCAGCCCGCACGGAAGTCGTTGAAGTGTAGTGCGTGATCGGCAACGGGGACTCGGTGATGGTGTACCGAAAGGAATGCTTAGCCTCGTCGTACGCAAGCAGACGCTCGGTGACTACGGGACCGTCCTTAATCGTCAGCTTTCTCATGGCTCCGGCCTTGCCGTTGCTACCGGAGATGAGCTCATCGCTCGCAAAGCCTGGGTGCCATTTGGCCAGGCCGTCGAAGTCCTTGACGGTGGCCCACACTTTGTCCAGGGGTGCCTTGATCTCTACCGTCTCGGTAACGTGAAGAGTCTGAAGCGGAGCCGCCAGCCCGGCGCCTGCAGTAAGTGTTCCCGCGAGAGTCAGAACAACCTTAAGTGTCTTCATTCTTTCTTCCTCCCGTAAAACGCCGACCAGAGAAGCTAGCTTAACTCAGCGCTCCGCGTTGCTGCATTAAGTGGCCAGGTGGCCGCTCTTGAGGTAGCAAAGGCACCCGGTACCGCTGAAAGGTGTGTGTTCCCAGCCGTCGGGCCCACGGATCCAGCTGCCCGACGGATAGTGGCCGTGTTCGTCCTGGAACACGCCTTCGAGCACGAAAACCTCCACACCGCCCCGGTGGCGATGCCGGGGACTGCGGCTGCCCGGCGCCCAGCGGACCAGCGCTACCCGCTCGGCTCCAAACTCGTGCAGAGGCAGAACCCATATACCCGGAGCCGATCCCGCTTGGTAATGCCCTGCTTGGGTGTCGATGACCTTGTGCACCGCATCGCCTTCCTGGAACTGGTGCAGCTTTACGAACAGGGTGCAGCCGCCGTCGCTGCGCGGTGTGTGGCAGCTGCCGACTGGGTTACGCACATACGTACCTGGCGGATAGTCGCCATGCTCATCCGAAAACACGCCTTCCAGGACCAGGAACTCCTCGCCGCCGCCATGGGCATGCGCGGGGAAATGGGAGTTCGGTGCATAGCGGACGACTGAAGTCGCTCGCGCCACCTCGTCGCCGACGCGATCAAGCATTTTGCGCTCGACGCCGGACATAGGCGATGGGATCCAGCTGAGCTCATCGGGTCGTAACACGACCCGCGTTGAGAAATCGGCGTTGATGAGCATGCTGTCAACCTGGTTCGCTTAGAGTGCACCCCTCTCTGCGCATTTGTCACCCCCGTCCGCGACTAGCGGCTTTGATCTGGTGCTGGCACGCGAGTCCCGCTACCCGCGATTCTCCCGCGGCCTCGTTTAAGTTGACGACAGGCGTTCGCTCAGGAGTCGCACACGAGACATATCCTGGTCGTGGCTTGCCTAGTGCTATCGGCATACCGCATTCAGACTATTAGAATTGTCTGGTTCGAAAGAGACGACACTATGCACAAGCATTTGCTTAACCGACGTATTTTTAGCGCGCGTTGTGCGGCCTTCGGCTTATCGTTTCCCGCCTTAAGTGCAATGACTGCAGCGCAAGCAACTGCACAGGTTCCTGGTGCTGGCGCGGCATCGAAGCGTGCAGCGCGTACCGTAAGGCTTCCAGACGGCATCACCGTCCCGGCGCTCGGTCAAGGCTGTTGGCATCTCGGTCAGGGAAGGCATCCGCTAGCTGTTGAGGAAGAGGCGCTGCGCACAGGCATTTCGCTCGGCATGACGTTGATCGATACGTCGGGTAATTACGGCAACGGCCGCTCCGAGCAATTCATTGGTCACGTGACAGCCGGTCAGCGCGACCGCGTATTCCTGGTCTCCAAGGTGGAGCCCAACGAAGTGTTTGGAGATGGCATCGCGCGTGCTTGCGAGGCGAGCCTGGCTCGTCTCGGCACCGACCATCTCGATCTCTATTTGCTGCATTCGCCGGTCCCCAGCACGCACTTCTCCGGTGTTGTAGCAGGATTCGAACAACTGCGCACGGCGGGAAAGATTCGCGCTTGGGGTGTATCCAACTTCAACGTTGGTCAGATGGAAGATCTGTTCCGTGTTCCAGACGGCCATCGCTGCGCAACCAATCAGGTCCCTTACAGTCTCAACTACCGTCACATTGAGCCTGCCGCTCTGTTGTGGTGCAAGCAGCACAATATGCCGGTGATGGCGTATTCTCCGCTCGGCGGCGACAATAACCTCCTAGTAGGTGATCGCACGCTGGCGCAGATCGGCACTATCCATGGTTGCTCGGCCGCCGCGGTTGCGTTGGCCTGGGTCATTCACAGCGGGAGCGTTATCGCAATTCCCGAATCCGGCTCTCCAGCGCACGTCAAGGAAAACGCTGTGGCGCTTTCGATAGCCCTCACGCCGCGAGACCTTCAGGCTTTGGATGCAGCGTTTCCCGGACCATTCGGCGCGACCTAGCGAGGAGCGCGTAACTTCTGGGTCAGCACCGCGTCTGCGTGTCTGCGATCGATGAGTTTCGGCTTGCGTCGCCGTGCAGCGCTATCGCGCGGCATGTCGTCAGTCATCTGGATTCGATCTCGGTCCCCGCACGTAGCTTCTCAAGATAGGCCGCGTACGCAAACCTCCGGTCCCGCTGCTTTCCGCTCGTTTCAGCAAGTACGCCGAGGTTGTCCAACACCTGAACCGCTTTGCCGGCCGTGGGCTTGGTCGTCTTAAGGAGTTTCACTACGGCCGGGATAGTAACTACAGGGTGCATGGGGAGTTGTTCGATCAATCGGATCGACATGACGGAGACACCCGGTGCTGCAAGCAGGCGCAGGCGGTCCTCGCTGATGAGCGCGAAAACTTCTCGGGCAGCAGCGACAGCCTCATCTGCGATCGTCGCTACGCCTTCTAGAAAAAAGTTCAGCCACGACTCCCAGTCCCCAGTTACTCGAACTTCACCAAGCAGCCGGTAATACTCAGCTCGATGGCGCTTGAAGAACAGACTCAGATAGAGCAGTGGCGCGGACAGGTGCTTCCAATGCTCGAGCAGCAGTGCAATGAGCAGCCGACCGATGCGGCCATTACCATCGAGGTAGGGATGGATGGTCTCGAACTGAACGTGCGCCAACCCAATACGCACCAGCGGCGGTAACCCGTTTTCCGCGTGAAGATACTTCTCAAAGCTCGTCAGCAGCGCTGGTAACTCTTCCGGTGGGGCGGGAACGAAAACGGCGTTGCCCGGGCGCGTGCCGCCGATCCAGCTCTGACTGTGCCGAATTTCTCCCGGCTGTTTATTGGCACCGCGGACTCCGCGCATCAGACGGCGATGCGTCTCATTCAGTAGACGCGTGGAAATCGGCAGCCCGCGGGCGCTCTTGAGCTGCCCGCGTGCGTACTTAACGGCATCGAGGTAGTTGCAGACCTCATGCACGTCATCGATGGCCACTCCAGTTGCCTGTTCGGCTTCGTATTCGAGAAGATCGATGAGCGTGGCCTGAGTACCTTCAATCTGCGAGGAGACGACGGCTTCTTTGCGGACAAACGCATAAATAAACCAGTCGAGTGATGGCACCATCTCGCCGGCCACTTCAAGACGCGCGAGAGCCTGCTGGGCGCGCAGGAGCAGCGCCGCAAGCTCGCCGTCCAGTTTCAATGGTGGGTCGCGGGGTGGAAGCGGGTAAGGTATGAATGCGGCAATCTGCTCGCCGGCGACGGTTCTCCCAAGTGTTCTGCCCGTGACGCGCATGTCGGAACCTCTAGGAAAGTATTCTTTACCTAGACTGTTGCTTAGTAAAGGAACATTTTCTAGTGAGTCAGGGTAGTAAGCCGCCTGCCAGGTGGAGGAGGCTGGGATAAGAGGGACTCGCAAGCCCTGCAAGTGGTTGATTATTAAGCCTGTAGAACGAGGGACCCCCCTCCAGGGCCCGTAGGCTGCCACCATAGTCGATTAATCGAGCATTATCGGCTTAAAGATCGATTTTAGAGTCTCGATCTGCTTGCTTTTGGGTCACCGCCAGCTTTAAGATAAGATCGATTACTCGAGCTTTAAGCGCTTAGCGCGTGGTTAAACGAGCATGAAGGTCACCCAATCCGCACTCCTGAGCTTAAGCCAAGCTGCTGAAGCCAAGAAGCTCGGGGCGGCCCTCGCGCGTTTACGGATCGCTCGCGGCATGAAACAGGACCAGGCGGCACTGCGGGCTGGCCTGTCACGAAACACGGCGTATCGGCTGGAAAAAGGCGATCCCGGAATCGCGATGGGTCAAATCCTTCGCTACCTGGACGCCATTGTGCCGGGCAAGACTCTGCTTGAACTGCTGTCTGAGACGGATCCTGCTTTAGCCGCTCTCAGTGCGCAAGAACGGCGGCGCCGGGCCCGGGACCTGTCAAAGCGCGAGCTCGAAGAGATCGACTTCTGAACCATGACCGCAACGGAACAGAAGCTGTATGTCTTCACCTATCTCGACACGGAGTGGGTGCCTTGCGGCCAGCTCACTTTGTCCGAAGACGGAGCGAAGCTGTCGGCCTCAACGTTCGCGTACGGGCTGCGTTATCTGCAACGTCCCGGCGCCCTCGAAGTGGATCCGGTAAGCCTAAGCCTTCGGGACATGGATCGGGTACGCGGTACGGCTCTATTCCCGCCGAACAATCTGCCCCTGTTCGGCGGAATTCGCGATGCAGCGCCCGATGCCTGGGGCCGGCGGGTCATCGAGTCCCGCCTGAAAGTACCTGCCAACAGCCTGCCAGAGTCAAGTTATCTGGTTCATGCGGGCAGCCAGCGTGTGGGAGCGATCGATATTCGGTCTTCCCGAGTTTCGGCCGCCACGCCGGGCTTTGGAACTTGGAACAATCTTGAGTACTTGATGGACGCCGCCCAACGCATCGACGAGGGCTTACCGGTTCCCGCCCAGCTCGAGGAAATCTTTGCGGAGGGCAGCGCGCTCGGCGGTGCAAGGCCGAAAGCGACGGTTCGGGATGAGGAACGGGTGTTGTGGCTCGCCAAATTTCCGAGCCGGAAGGATGCGCTGCTGGTTCCCGTTCTTGAGACGGCGACGCTGCGACTGGCGGCCGCCTCGGGTCTCACCGTGCCTCCAGTCAGGCTGGTTCATTTTGGGTCCCGGACTGTAATGCTCATCCGCCGATTCGACCGATATTGGGCCAAGGCAGGCCAAGATGCCCAGCTGCCGGAAGATCTTCTCAGCACGGTTCCAGCGTACGGATTAGCAGAGAAGCGTTTAGGGTTTATCAGCGGTCTTACGCTGCTGGCGTGTGACGAGATGGAATCACCGAATAAGTCCTATGGAGATCTGGCACAAGCGGTTCGACGGTACTGCCACCCGGGCGTGATACGCGAGAACAATCGCGAGCTGTTTGAGCGCCTCGTCTTCAACATCTTCGTCAATAACGACGACGATCATCTCCGCAACCACGGCTTTGTTTGGGACCCGCGCCTTCCCGGATGGCGGCTCAGTCCGCTGTACGATGTCATGCCGCGAGCAAGTCTGGCGTCCGAGCGGCGCTTGCACCTGGGCGTCGGGCCGGAGGGACGCATCGCAACCCTCGACAACGCTTTTGCCGGTCGCGAGATGTTCACCTTGTCCGCGGAGGCCGCCGCCGAGAGCATCGCCAGGATCTGGAAGATCGTACGCGAATGGAAGGTGTACTTCGAAGAGTACCAAGTACCTTCCCATCAGATCGAGAGGATCGCACCGGCATTTCGGCACATTGACGATCTGTCGACGCGGTCACTGCGTAAGCTGATACCTTGACTTTTTTCCTTCGGGTCGGTGGCTTTCGATCTGACTCTCAGGCCGCTGCCTCCTGATTTGCCGCAACCAACATCAGTGCCGAGTGTCCGTCCGGAAATGCTCCGACCACTCGAGTCCGTCTGACGGATCACCGGGACGGCTGCCCCTCGACTCACGCCAGTAGAGGTGCGCTCATCAGAGCCGCCGGATGGTGATGCCGTAGCAGGAAGTGCAGGATGCCGGCCGTGCCGAGCATGAGTCCATCAGCGTCGGCAGCGGGTTCGCCGGGCGGATGTTGCCACGGCTGCCGCGAGCGCCTGTGAAAGAGCGCCACCAGCACATTGGCAATGTCCCCCGCGCGATCACGCCAGCACCCCTCCCTCAGCACGCGATACGCCTCGAGATAGACCTCGCCGACGCCCGCGAGACCGTGGCACTGACCAAGGCTGTCACTGCGCAGCTTCGGAGGACATGCGCCGAGCGCTCCTCGCAGGTACTCCTCCGCAATGGCAGCAGTGCCCTGGACTTGCGCGACGCGCAACCAGCCGAGTGCAATGCCGGGCGCTCCGTGACACCACCAATTAGAGGGGGCCGGATGTGAATCGCTTCGCGGCCACTGCCACCTGCCGGCGCGCCCGCGCCGGGCGCGTCTGACCAACCAGGCTTCGGCCCGGCGCCACGCGGCATCGGCGGCCGCATCACCCGAAAGCGCGGCGTAACTGCCGAGAAAGCCCATGATGCCCGCTGCGCCGTGTGCGAAGCCGGTGTAGCGCTCACCGCTTGCTCCGGGGGCACCCTCCGGCAGCGTCCACGCACCCTCCGGATTCTGTGTGCGGACGAGGTAGGTCGCGCACGCAGCGGCACCGGCCCCAAGCCGGGGCACACCGAGGCGTCGGGCGCACGCGAGTGCCGCAAACCCCTGACCGGCAGCGCCGTGCGTGAAGTCCGGCCAATCGAGGCGACCTGCGAGTGCGCCGGCGAGATACGTGCGCAGCGCATCATTCGCCGAAACGCACCCGGCTTGCACCGCCGCGGCGACTGCAAGCGCGCGGCCGGCGCACCCGTGTACGAGGCCGGGCAAGTCGGGCGTTACCGGCGTGCGCGCCGTCAACACGAGCGCGGCTCGCTCGCCGAGCGTCGCGTCGAGGTGTGCGACTCGAGCGCTATGCGCAGCGGCGAGCACGTACAACAGCCCGGCGATGCCAGCGTGTGCATCGAGCATTGCCGCTTCGTGAGTCGCGCGCCGAACCCGCAGGCGATCGAGCCGGAAGCGGAATCCCGCCGTCAACCTCTCCAAACCTTCAGCCAGTACCGACTCGTGCACCGCCGTCGTGAACAGCGGTGCAGTGGAGTGTTGGCGGCGCGCGGTGCTGCGGTGCGCCGTCGAGGCGATCGCATCCAGCAGCATCGCGGCGTCGAGCTCGCAAGAGGGTTCATCCGCGAGCGTGCGCGCGAGCAGCTCGATGAGCCTTGCGTCGCGTAGCTGCGTCAGCTCGGCGAGCCGTGTTGCGAGCTCGCGCGGCCGGCCGTGCACGACAGCCGCCGGATCGAGCCCCGTGAGAATGAATGCTAGCACGCGTCCACAGGCCTGCCAGTCATCGCGGCGTTCGGGCGCGCGCTGCGCCCGGCTGAGGTCGCTGAAGCCCGGCGTGCCGAATCGAAACGCCGGTATCCGACTCCCCACGACGTGCGCGCACTCCCAGTCGAGAAGGTAGACATGGTCGTCATCGCCGATCCACACGTTGCCGGGCGCGACGTCGCGATGAATGACGCCGCGGGCGTGCGCAGAGCGCAGGCGGCGAACGAGTTGGGCCGCGTGGCGCAACAGGCGGCGTCTCGCCGGCGCTCGCACGCACCGCCATGAGCGGCCGGCGACGAGTTCGTACACGAGCTCGGCCAGCGTTTGACCCGGCACATAGGCAATGGGCAAATAGCCGGTATCTTCGTCTTCGAAGTACTCGCCCGCGGGGGCGATACCCGCAAGTCCCCGCAGTCGCGCGAGCACCGCGCCCTCGTGCCGGAGCCGAGCGCGGCGATCACGCCCGAGCTCATCCGCAGAGCAATACGGCCGGGCCTGCTTCAAGACGCAGGCCGCCGGTCTTCTCACGTCACGAAGATCGATCGCGCGCAGCACACTGCCGGGAAGCCCGGGGCGCAGCACATCGGTGACGAAATACCGTCCGCCGAGCAGCCCCCGCGCGTTAAGTCGCGCGGGTGCCTGCGCGGGGGCTGCTGTCGGGAAGGGAATAGCGATGCCTTGCGGACAGCTGAAGGGTACCGGCCGCAGATCCGGCATCCAGTTGCCGCTGCTATCGGGGATGAGCTCGGTTGGCTCACCGAACCGGTCGTGCATGATCCGGGGGCGCACGGAGCCGTAGCGCGCGTAAACCGCCTCACCGAGATGCAGATCGGTCGCAACACTCGGCCCGGCGATTCCGCGTGTGTGCTCGATAAGCTCGCGGGCCAGAGCGACAGCCTCGGTGTCGTTGCGCGGATAGACCGTGATGACCTTGCCGATCTGCGCTTCGCCGAAATTGCCGGCGTTCAGCTGTACGATTGCATCGCGCTCGGCCGCTATCTTGAAATGCGCGCCATGACGCGCCAGGCAGGGCAGCACGCGCTCGAACAGCAGGTCGACGCCGGTGACCGTCGCCGATACGTGCAGTTTCCAGGCCGCCACGTGCGTCGGCTTGCCGACCATGAGCCACGCGTCCACCCGCTGAGGAGTGACCCCGAGCGCGCGCAGGCGGGTCGCGAATTCGTCGCCGGCGGCGCCGGTCCTCACTCTCGCGGGTCGGACCCTGGCGCGGGTTGCGCCTGCGGGCATGGAGGGACGCCGGTTAGATTCGACGGACCGCTCGGCTGCGGCACTTGCGCGGCATCAGTACGGTTTCGTGCCTCCGGAACAGACGACGACCCTCGTCCCTTTGGCACACAGCCACTTCGTCCCTCCGGAACACAGAGCGATCGGGTAGCCGTCCTCGGGCCCGGCAACATAGGCGAGGAACTTCCTCGCATCCACGCCGAGGGCCAGTTGGCGCGCTGCCTTGCCTTTGAGCAGAGACTGGATGTTCTTCGAGTCGAAGACGAGCTCTTTTATGAGCTCCGGGTGAGTCTTGAGCAGTTCGAGCAGCTCTCTCAGGCCATTGTCATTCTTCTTCATGGCTTCTGCCCCTTTCCCGGTTCGCAGGGACGGGAACTTTGACTTTACCCCAAGTCTAGATCCGTACGCCGCATGTGTCCAACGGCAGATGGACCGAACTTGGTCACCGGTCGAATCCGAGGCTGCCGCGCAAGGCCCCAAACCTAGGATCAGCGTGCAGGGGACCGAAGGCTGGCTCCGGTGTGCAGGCGAGGCTCGCCGCAAACTCGGGCTGCCGCTGCTCGACTGCTCGCTGCAGCCACTGGAACGCCGGCTCGAGCTCGTTCCGATACGCGTACGCAAGCCCGGCCAGCCCCGGCAAGGTCTGGCCGTATCGTGTGCGTAGCTGGGTGATCGCTTCGTCGGATGCATCGCGGCGGCCCAGGGCGGACTGGACGCTTGCGAGCCCCGCCAGGCGCGCTGGCTCGTCGGGCTCCAGCGCGATGACCGCGAGCGCGGAAGCCGCGTCACCCCGCGCCGCTAGCGCCCGGGCGAGCAGGGCGTGGGCTCCCTGATATCGGGGGTTCTCCGCGATCGTCTGTCTGGCGATCTCCTCAGCATTCGCGTACTCGCCTCCGCAGAGATGACTTTGCGCGAGGACGAATTTCGCGCCGACGCTGAGCGGATCCCGCTGCAGGCGCTCGTGCTCCAGACGCATGGCCTCCGCCCAGCGCCCGGCGCTGCGCGCCAGCTCGCCGCGTGCGGTCAGCACGGACAGACTTGCAGGATCGAGGCTTTCGGCACGCGCGATGCTGCGCTGCGCCCCCACCCAGTCAAGCTGGCTCATCTGCAGCCATGCGAAGCCGAGGTAGGTGCGACTGTAATTCTTGTCGAGGGCGAGCGCTCGATCGAACGCCGCGCGCGCTTTGGGGGCAGCCGTTTCCGGGACGGCTTTGCCCCACAGCATCGAGTCGTACCACCAGAATCCCAATTCGACCCAAGCGGCAACGTAGCCGGGGTCCTTCTGCAGCGCGGCCTCGATCAGTGCACGCTCGTCTTCCGTGGCGACCTCCTGTCGCCAGAGGTGGTCCGCCTGCAGCAGCAGTCGGTAGGCTTCGAGCGAGCGCGTCGACGGCACGGCAGGAGCCGGAGTGTCGATCAGGCTCCCGTAGAGGTCCACGGCGACGGCGCGCGCGATGTCCTCTTCGAGCTTCAGGATCTCGCCGCCGCTGCGGTCAAAGACCTGCGACCTAAGCTCGAAGCCGTCCGCGGCGCGGATCAACCGGGTGTTGACGCGCAGCTGCTCGGCGGACCCGCGCACCGTGCCTTCCAGGAGGTATTCAACACGCAGGCGTCGCGCAAGCGTCGGCGCGTCCTCCTTGCTGCCCTTCAGCGCGAAACTCGAGGTCTGTCCGGTCACTGACAGCCCGGGGAACAGCGTCAGCCGATCGATCAGCGCCGCCGTGAGGCCGTCGGCAAAATACTGCTGCTCGCGTCCGTTACTGAGATCCAGTAAGGGCAGCACGGCGATGGACTTCGGAGAGACCGCCACCTGTTGAGCGTCCGAGGCGACGGACTGAACCACGACGGAGCGCTTGGAGATCCAGAGCTTGTCGACGGCCAGGTAGCCCAGAGCAGCGACAGTAGCGATGATGGCGGCTCCAAGAACCGCATTGTGGCGACCGCGGGACGCTTTGTCGGCCACAAGCCCGGCGAGGAGCTGCTCCACCGATGCGGTGCGCGCCTCGCGGCTAAACGCGAGTGCTTGAACGAGCGCGGCATTCTGCCCCCGCGACAGCACTTCAAGCGGCGGTACCTGAGCACCCCTTTCGCGGGCCTCGAGCGCGGTGAGCCCACTGAACGGACGCTTGCCACAAAGCATCTCGTAGATTACGCAGGCGAAGGAATAGATGTCGTCGCGTGGATCCGCCTCCCCACCCTCCAGCATCTCGCAGCTCGCATAGGCGGGCGTGAGTACGAGCGGCCCCGACCGCTTGTGCAGCAGCGGACCGCGCCAGACCCGCCCAATCCCGAAATCCAGCAGCTTCGTCCTGCCCGAGGTCGTCACGAAGATATTCGCGGGCTTCAAGTCACTATGGATCACGTTATGGTCGTGCGCGTAGCCGAGCGCCGCTCCCGCGTCTTCGATGATCGGCCAGGCGTGGCTCAGAGGCATGCCGCGGCCAAACTCTTCATCCAGCAGCGCATTCAGTGATTTGCCCTCGAGGTACTCCATAAGCACGTAGAGCTTGGTGCCGTCCACGTTCACCGAGTGCACATTCACGATATTCGGGTGGCTCAACCTTCGGGTCTTGTGAACTTCCTCGCGCAGAAGGTCGAGCGCCTCGGGGTGGAGGTCTTCTTTCAAGACCTTGATCGCGAAGACCTCGCCGACGATCTGTTCATCGGTGGCCAGGTACACCACGCCCATTCCGCCCACACCGAGCTCGCGCTCGATGCGGTAGCGGCCGGAAAGTCTCTGACCGATCGCCAACCTCTCATCGGGGGCAGTTTCCAAGCCGTCCGAGGGCGCGCGCACAGGTTTGTCATCTGGACTTACGCTGTGGCCGCGGCCGAAAGCGTGCGGATCGACTTTGGTCTCGAGGGGTGAGATCTCAGTCGATAGCGGTGCGCGGTCTTGTTCTCTGGACATACGCGGCGACCGGATGGCCAAGCCAAGCATGCGCTTGCGTTCCGGCCGCTGCAAATCGCGGTTGAAACCGTGCGTCCGCTTCCGAATCGCATTGCGAGCGTGCCTATCGCGCGCGCCTGTTTCACTTATTCAAGCCGTTTCTACCTCCAAGTCTCACCACTTCCTAACAACTTTCTAAAGATCTCCTGTCGTTCGACCGCTAGCTTTTCACCCAAGGCCTGAGGACTGCTGAGCGAAGCGACGCTTCGGGCCCGGAACAAAGTTTCTAACGCTTAACTGAGGAGATCGTCATGAACTCGAACGTCAAGACCATTAGCAAGGCTTTCTTTGTCGGCTCGACCGCGATGTTGCTGGCGTGCGTGCTGGTCGTTTCCAGCGCGTTTGCCGATGGTCAGATCCGGAGCGAAACCGTCAAATTTCAGGACCTGAAAGTGGGCACGCCCGCCGGCGGGGAAGCGCTCTACCGCCGCATTCATGCGGCTGCAAGGCACATATGCTCCCAGCCCGGCCCATATGAGCAGTTTCATGAGTACGCGTGCGTCAAGGATGCGGAGGCCAGGGCTATCCAGAAGGTGAACCTGCCCATGTTGACGGCCTACTACGAGGGGAAGACGGGCCGTCATGCAGAAGCGCTTACCGCGAAGCGTTGAGGCGGCTATTGGTCCGGGCGAAGGGACGCGCCCGGACTCTTTTCCGAGCCCCGTGTCGACTGAATGGCAACCATCGAGGATCTCGACAGCACGAACGGCGCCCAGGTCAACGGAAACGCATATAAACCGCACGTCGACGCCGAAGCGATGCTCACGGCCCGCTTGTCGGACACCGCGACCGACACGCTGGCCAAGATAACAGGTGACTTCTTTCTCTGTCCGGCTGCTGAGACGGACGGAGAACGAGCAGAAAAGACCGTCGTCTGAGGCGCTGTTGACAGGGAACCCGATATCGAGGCGGGATCGGGAGACAAGCGTCAAGGCGCGTCCCGGAAATCGGACACCAGTCCAGCAAGGCGTTTTCGCACTGCGGCGTCATGATCAGGCGCAACCACTGAGGCATGCCGCGGGCGGGGCCAAGAGGTCGGGCGGTCCGTAGACTTGGACTTCTTCTGTCACCTGGTCGCTATGCGGCCCCGCGAGCTGAAATGGGTTGCGCTCGATGGAGGCAGTGGAGCTCACGAATGCCCAGGTGCTGGCGGCGGTGATCGCCGTGGCGCAAGCGGCGGCGCTGAAACGGCTCAGTCGGACAGTTCGAGTATTCATGTGACGATCTCTCCAGAGGCAATTAGGAAACTTCGTTCCGCCTTCGGACGTTGCTTCGTCAACAGTCCTTCAGGCCTCGGAGACGAAAATTAGCTATCGAGCAGCGGGAGATCCTTAGGGACTTCTTAGAAAGGTGTGATTTTTGCCGGGCAATCCGGCTCGGGAAGGGACAGTCAAGTCAGACGCTCCGCAATTGAATCGCGCAATGCGGGTTAAGTGCGGGCCGCCCGCACGAACCGGCGTGCGAAGGAAGCCGTTAGTCCAATATCACAACTTCCTAAGAACTCCGTAAAGATCTCCTGACCGTCGATCGCTAACGTCACACCCGAGGCCTGAGGACCGTTGACGAAACCGCAGTCCGAAGCCGGAGTGAAGTTACGAACAACCCTGAGTGAGGAGATCATCATGAACTCAAACGTCAAGACCGAAAACCGTAGCGCCGTTGCCTTCTCGATCGCAATGTTGCTGGCGTGCGCAGTGCTCGTTTCCAGTGCTTATGCCGACGATCAGGTTCGCTCGGAAACCGTGAAGTTTGCGGATCTGAATGTGAACACGCCAGCGGGCGTGGAGGCGCTGTACCAGCGCATTCACTCGGCCGCCAAGCGCGTCTGCTCCGAGAGCGGTACGTTGCAGCAGACTGCTGCAGGTGCATGCGCAAGGAAAGCGGAGGCCGACGCTATCGAAAAAGTGAGCCTGTCGCAGCTCACAGCGTATTTTCGGATGAAGACCGGCAACCACACGCAGCCGCTCGCCGCGAATCGATGACCTGCACTTGGGGTCCGGGCGAAAGGACACGCTCGGACCCTTCTTTCGACGAGGACGCTGACCTTGGCGATGTCTGGGAATCCGGCACATGGTCATGGGGGCTGTTGCAGCCTTGATCGGGGGGGAGTCATTGATACACCCTCCCGGAAGTGTTCTGATCGAGTACCATGAGACTGAAGTTCGCCGACTGCGTTCTCGACTTACGCGCACGGCAGCTCGAGCGACAGGGTGAGAACTTGCCCCTCGAGCCCAAGGTATATGAATTGCTCGAGGCCTTAATCAAACGCCGGCCCGCGGTCGTCACCAATATCGAACTCGATGAGCTCCTCTGGCCGCAGGTTTACGTGGCGCGCACCAGCCTGACTCGCCTGGTGTCGGAGCTGCGCGCGGCGCTGGGCGACACCCCGCAGGCCTCCCACATTATTCGGACCGTTTAC
>Ga0209473_1001135_pt1 | contig 14927 bp, 18 predicted proteins | sample GraSoiAngelo_133_FD_185890 | JGI IMG/M metagenome (GOLD analysis project Ga0209473, IMG submission 185890) | Grasslands soil microbial communities from the Angelo Coastal Reserve, California, USA - 14_0929_05_20cm (SPAdes) (version 2) | ecosystem: Environmental > Terrestrial > Soil > Grasslands ...
GAGCGAGGAACTCACCACGCTGATCGAAGAGGAAGGCAAGGAGTTCATCGTCCTTTGGTCCCCCGAAACGGCTGAACACGAGCCTGATTATCGCGAGCTGGGCCGCTTCCCGTCACGGGAGAAAGCCTTGGAATTTTTATCCGCCGACGGCTGAGCGGCCGCTCATGATTTCCACCTTCGCGCGGCGTGCGCGCAAACAGAAAATTCTCCCGTGGGATCAACGTGATTCTACCTGTCCAGTCCTCCTTGCAAAAATATTTCGCTTTCGGCGTCGGGCAAATCATCTCTACAGATTCGCCCGTCTCGGCCCTCACGAGGGGCGTATCGCGATCGTCACGGACGTTGGGCATGAGATGCGGTGGACGCGGCAGCGTTGGGCGCGCAAGGGATCGCAGGGCGGGTCTTTATTGACCTGTGAGCAATCGAAGGCGCGCGGACGACAGATGTTGCTCGCGGACGGCAAAAGCGTGTGGTCCTGGCACCCGTTGCTGGTGTCAAGTTGGCGGAGGCATGTCGGCCCAACCGGGCGCGGACATGCCGCTCATTCGCCAACGACGGTGACAAGACGAATTCGTCGCCGGGGAGAGCGCGCTATAAGCCGTTAAAACCAGCGCGTGTGGGAACGCCGGGTGAGAGCGGTGGACCTGTGGTGACGACGCTCGTGTGCTTTCTGCTTGTTGCACGCGAGGCTGCGGGTGCACTGGGCACCCGGCGTTCCCCACGCCCTCTGTTTTTCTTTGGGCGAGTGGTTTGCACGGCTCGGGGCATTGCGCCCGCGAGATCGCGGATTTGCGCTTGAAATTAGGAAGCCGTCATTGCGAGGAGCGTTCGCGACGAAGCAATCCAGTTTTTCTTCATGCGGCAAGATGGATTGCTTCGCTTCGCTCGCAATGACGGTTGTGGCGAATTGGCTGTTTGAAAAGTGAAATCGGAAATTAACGGGGTGGGGACGTGCTTCGCCCGGGAGGATTAAGGAAGCGCCCCCACCCGCCGGACGGCGCCACGCTGCCGGTCTGACAACGCGAACGCCGCCGATTTCGTGAACCTGTTCACCAAACCGCAGGGCACTGGAGATGTTTCATTAAATCGAGGACAGGTTCCCCACGCTTACTCACGCGCTCGATCGTCGTCGCCGACGGCGACAAGGTCGCGACGCCGATCCGCGTGTTCTTCCGCAAGAGCGAGAACGAGCGGATCGTGCAATTCGATCTCGCCGCCTTTTACACCCTGCGTGACGGCCTGATCACCGAGATCCGCGAGATCCTGGATTCCTTCGATCTGGTGCAGCAGATCCTGGAGCGCGATGTCGCGGAGGCGCTGACCGGCAGGCCCGGCGGAATTTGACCTCGAAACGCAGCATGACAACCGTTCCGGTTGAACCTGATCCTCGCCGGTGGCGACCCATCACGAGGCTGATTTCCGGGCCGCGACAGGCGCTCTATCCTCCATGAAAATCGCATTGCTTGTCGTGTTGGGTCTGATTTTGGGCGCGCTGGGCGGCGCCGCGCTCGGCATCGGAGCCGGGCTTGCCTGGGTCGAGATCTTCAAGACCACGGGTCTTGAAGGCTACAGCGGCATGCTGGTGTTCTTCACCTTCATGCCGCTCGGCGCCATCATCGGCGGCCTTGGCGGCGCGCTGCTGTTCGGCGTGCTGGCGTTGCGCGACTCCGCGATCGCGATCGAGCGCGAGCCGATCCGCCATGACCCGTAGTCGCGATGACGCAAGGCGCGTCGGCTGACGAAGGCTCGCCAAGAGCTGCCTAGAAGACGTGCGGGTATACCGGTGAATCGCCGCATATTGGCCGCGATGCGGTCAAAATCGGCAGCCCTGATAGCCCGTGTTTCTACGTCGTCGTGCGGGGGACTTCCGCGCTCGCTTCACATGCGAAAACAAGGAAATAGCCGATGAACGCTATCAATCGTTCCGAACAACTTGAAACAGCTGAAGTGGATACCGATCTCGAGGCGGTGTCGGAAGTCGAAGCCGGCATTCGTGATTTCGTGCGTAACGACATCGCCTATCTGCGCCGGCCGCCGGTCGTCGCCAGCGGTGAGCCGCTTGAGCCGAACCAGGAAAACGCCGTCAACAGCGTCAATTCGCTGATCCAGCGCGTCGCCGGCACCTCGCTCGCCGAAATCGAAAAGCTGATCGGCGAACTCGAGGGCTTGCGCGACCTGCTGCATGCCGAGGGCCAGCGCGTCCAGCGCGAGATCTCGGGCTACGCCCAGCTCAGCCAGGCCGCGATGAAATCCACGCGCATGATCGCCGACAATGTGACGCAGTGGAAGCGCACCGCGGACGGACTGCGCAACGGCTGATCGTCCGATCATTGCCGACACCTTAAGCCGCCGCCTTCCCGGCAGGGAGCGCGGCGGTTCTGTTCGATCAGAACCAGAACTTGAAAAAAATCGGCTTGAACCTTGCGGGCGGCGCTTGCGACTGCGACCAACAGCCGGCCGCCGCACCAGCGGCGCAAATCCGGGGGAAACATCGATATGGCAAGCATCCGGCCCGACGATACCAATCCCATGCCGCTGCGCGCCTCGGATGGGCACCCTCATGATCAGGTTTTTCGGCCTGCTGTTTCTGACGGTGGCGGTGCTGGCTCTGCTCTACAGCCGCTGACCGCGGCGGAGAAAAACGATCCGCTAGCCGGGTTGCATGGTTAGCAAAGCCTGACCTATTGACCTTCGATCGGCGCGGCTTCCAGCGAGTAAGAGCGGTCGGCGTAACCCTTGACCACCATCGTCGTCGTCAACATCACCGCAAGCGTCACGGTTGCGAAGATAAAGCCCACCAGTTTCAGGCCGCTACGGTCTGCCATGATCGTCCCCCGTCCAGATTTTCCCCGGGAAGCTTATGGCAGGCACAACGTTCAAAATGCGTTAGCAAAAACCGTTCCGAGCAGCACCTGGTTAATACTCCGTCATGGCCGAGGAAATTCGACCCGAAATCGGCCATCTCAGGCAGCGCCTCGCCGCGGTACAAAGGCGGTGGCGAGCAGCGAGAACACCAATTCGCCGCGCTGGTTGGTGCCGGTGTTGCGGGCCTGCAGGATGCCCCATTCCGGACGCGTGTCGGAGGTCCGCTTGCTGACGATCTCACTGGCAAAGCTGATGGTATCGCCCGATAGCACCGGCCCGATCCAGCGCAGCTCGCGAAACCCCGGCGAGGGCCCCCAGACCGCAACCTCCTCCCCGCGCGCAAGCGCCTCCTTTGCCTGCCGCGCGGCGTCGGCGACCAGGAGCTTCATGCAGACCGAGCCGACATGCCAGCCGGATGCCGCGAGCCCGCCGAACAACGATTTGTGGCCCTCCTCCTCGTCGAGATGAAAGGCTTGCGGATCGAATTGCGCTGCGAATTTCTTGATGGCGTCGGCGGTGAAGGTAAACGATCCCAGTTCACGCCGCTGCCCGACCTCCATCTGCTCGAAGAAGCGCATCAGGCACGGCCCTCGCGCCGCCGCACGATGATCGGCGAGACCATCTCGCACAGCACCTCGCCCCCGGCATTGCGGGCCACGCCCTTGAGCGTCACGATCCCGGTCTCCGGCCGGCTCCTGGACACCCGCGCGTCGGTGACATCGACCTCGAGCATCAGATCGTCGTCCGGCCTCAGGGGAGCGAGCCAGCGGACTTCGTTGACGCCGGGCGAGCCCATCGACGCGGTGCGGCCGATAAAGCCGTCGAACATCATCCGCATCATGATCGAGCAGAGATGCCAGCCCGAGCCCGAGAGGCCTTGCAGCATCGAGGCCTTGGCGGCCTCCTCGTCCAGATGCATCGGCTGCGGATCGAATTCAGCGGCGAAGGCGAGCATTTCCTCGCGCGTGACGTGGCGCGGTCCGAATGTGCCGAGACGGCCGGGCGGAAAATCTTCGAAGGTCAGGGTCATGATTGTGGTTAGTGGGAGACGAGGCCCGATTGTGGCCGCACTTTGCAGCAATCTCAACCCAGGCGCGCGCATGGCTCGTGCCACATACGGGGCTCATATCTGCCGGGGGACAACGATGTTTGAATTTCAGGACCTTTTCCAATGGGACCGGTTTATCACGCCGACCATCATCAAGACGTTTTATTGGCTGGTGATCGCGCTGATCTGCCTGTTCGGCCTATCCGGCATCTTCTCCGGCCTGGCGGCGATGGCGATCAGCCCGTTCGGCGGATTTCTGGTGCTGCTCTCCTCGATCGCCAGCATCGTCGTCGGCATCGTGTTTTCGCGTATCGTCGCGGAATTCATCCTGATCGTGTTCCGCATCAACGAGCATCTGGGCGCGATACGCGACCAGGGCGGAATGCGCTAATTGTTGAAACGGAAATGCATGACGTCGCCGTCGGCGACGACATACTCCTTGCCCTCCAGCCGCAACTTGCCGGCATCGCGCGCGCCGGCCTCACCGCCCAGCGAAACATAGTCATCATATGCGATCGTCTCGGCGCGGATAAAACCCTTCTCAAAGTCGGTATGGATGACGCCGGCCGCGGCCGGGCCCCTGGTGCCGCGATGGATAGTCCAGGCGCGGGCTTCCTTCGGCCCGACGGTGAAATAGGTGATGAGGTCGAGCAGTTGATAGCCGGCGCGGATCAGCCGGTCGAGACCGGCTTCCTCAAGCCCCAGCGTCTCCAGGAATTCCGCGCGCTCCTCGCGTGACAGGGTCGCGATTTCAGATTCGATCTTGGCGGAGATCACCACCGCGACCGCATTCTCCTCCCTGGCGCGCTCGAACACCTGCCTGGAAAAGCGGTTGCCTTCCCTGGCGGAAGCTTCCTCGACATTGCAGACGTAAAGCACGGGCTTGGACGTCAAGAGGCCCAACATGGCGAAAGCACGCTCTTCCTCTGGCTTGCGCTCCAGCAAACGCGCCGGCTTGCCCTCGCGCAACAACACCAGTGCGCGGTTGACGAGATCGAGCTGTTCCCTGGCGTCCTTGTCGTTGCCCTTGACCTTCTTGGCGAGATTGTCGACGCGCTTTTCCAGGCTTTCAAGATCGGCGAGCATCAGTTCGGTCTCGATCGTCTCGATGTCGGCGAGCGGCGCGATCTTGCCTTCGACATGGGTGATGTCGGAATCCTCAAAGCAGCGCACCACATGCGCGATCGCGTCGACCTCGCGGATGGTGGCGAGGAACTGGTTGCCAAGCCCCTCCCCCTTGGAGGCGCCGCGGACAAGGCCCGCGATATCGACAAAGATCAGCCGGGTCGGAATGATCTGTGCCGACTTTCCGACTTCCGCCAACTTGTCGAGCCTGGGATCGGGCACCGCGACCTCGCCGACATTCGGCTCGATGGTGCAGAACGGATAATTCGCCGCCTGCGCCGCCGCCGTCTCGGTCAGCGCATTGAACAGCGTCGATTTGCCGACATTGGGCAATCCGACGATCCCGCATTTGAATCCCATAATTTGTCCTGAAGTCAGTTCGCGACAATGCGTGCAGCGTTACGCGGCACCGTCATCGTCACCGTCCTTGTCGAAAAATCCCTTGGCCTGCATCGCCAGATGCACCTTGTTCTGGAACTTCGAATCGCGATCGGTAGCGAGCAGCCCGGCATTGTCTGCAATCGCCTCGAGCAGCGCCTCGACCCAGGGCCGATCGTCCTTGGTAAAATCGGAGAGCACGTGTCGGTGCACGACATTCTTTAGATTTGGATGCCGAGGGCCCAACCAGTCGCGCGGATGACCGACGCCCAACCGTACCCGGCGATAATCGTTGCCGAGATGCGAGGAGATCGACCGGAGACCGTTGTGGCCGGCATCGCTGCCACCGATCTTGACTCGCATTTTGGCGGGCGGAAGTTCGATTTCGTCGTGGAACACCGTGATATCGGAAAGCGCCAGCTTGTAGAAACTCATCGCTTCCTGCACTGCGCGGCCCGACTCGTTCATGTAGGTCTGCGGTTTCAGTAACACGACGACTTCGCCGTTGAGCCTGACTTCAGCGACGATGCCCTGAAAGCCGCGGCGCCACGGTGCAAGGCCGTGACGCCGCGCGATCTCGTCGACGGCCATGAAGCCGATGTTGTGTCGATTGTTCTCGTGTTCCGCGTCAGGATTGCCGAGACCAACGAAGAGTCGTCGTTGCATGACGCGGCATCCCGCGGCTTACTTACTTCTTCTTGTCGCCGCCGCCGGCGGGCGCTTTCGCACCAGCCGCCGGGGCCGCCGCAGCACCCGCCGCCGGAGCACCGGCCGCGGGCGCTCCAGCCGCCGGAGCCGCCGCAGCACCTGCCGCCGGAGCCGCGCCAGGCGCCGGCACACCGGTAGCTGCAGCGGCAGCCGCGGCAGCCGCCGCCTTCTGCTCTTCGGCGTAGCCCGACGGCGGCACGATGGTCACCAGCGTAATGTCCTCGCGCGCCAACGATTTCACGCCTGATGGCAGCTTGATGTCGGACAGGTGCAACGAGTGGCCGATCTCAAGACCGCTGACATCGGCATCGATATATTGCGGAATATTATCGACCGAGCATTCCAGATCGAGGGTATGGGTGACGATGTTGACCGTGCCGCCGCGCTTGACGCCGGGCGACGCATCCGACCTCTGGATGTGCAGGGGAACGCTGATGCGGATAGTGGCGCCTTCGCCGAGTCGCATGAAGTCGACATGAACAGGAAGATCGCGCACGGGATCGAGATGGAAGTCGCGCGGAATCACGCGGTGCTTCTTGCCCTCAAGATCGATGTCGTAGATCGTGGTGAGGAACCGGCCGGCCAGGATGCGCTGGCGCAGTTCGATATCGTCGACCGAGATCGGCGTGGGGGGCTGGTTGTTGCCATAGATCACTCCGGGCACTCTCCCGGCGCGACGCTCGGCCCGTGCGGCCCCCTTGCCGACTGACGGACGCGCGGTCGCCTTCAATTCCTTGACGGTCGCCATTGTCATAAGTCCTTGTTTTAAAAAGCTAAAGGCCGCAACGCGGCCCGTTTTTCAAATCCGCAGCAAGCCTCCAGGGGTGCGGGGGCCGCGGACGTGGCGGCGTTCTAGCGGCAAAGCGCAGAAATGACAAGGAAATGGAGGGATTTTGTTCACGGCGGCCGTCTGCAGAGGGCTAAAATCTAGCCGTCCGTCTTCAGGCTGCCGCTATCGGGCGCCGTGGGCGAAACGCCCAATTTGCCTTCCAGCACGGCGATGCGCGCCTTCAAGACCTCGTTTTCTTCGCGCGCCAGTCGCGCCATGTCCTTGACCGCCTCGAACTCCTCGCGCTTGACGATGTCGAGGTCGCGCAGGATTTTTTCGGCCTGGTTACGGACCACCGTATCGACCTCGCGCTTGACACCTTGGGCGGCGCCCGCGGCATCGTTCATCAAGCGTCCGATCTCGTCGAAAAACCGGTTCGTGGTCTGGGTCATGCGAAATCTCCGCTCGGCTATGCGCTGGTGCATCGAGACAGAACAATGGCGATCCCGAAGGGGCTGTTCAAGGGCTCCCGGCGAGTTGCCTTGTCATATCCTGGTTTCCTTGCGATCGTGTTGAACGCTCAAAAGCAAAATCGAAACCGCAACGAAGAAAACGCGCCATGATCGACCAGCAGATCGAAATCCCCACCAAGGACGGCCATACCACTACCTTCGTCACCCATCCCGAGCGCGGTGGACCCTTTCCCGTCATCATCTTCTACATGGACGCGCCGGCGATCCGCGAAGAACTGCGCGACATGGCGCGCCGGCTCGGTACATCAGGCTATTACGTGATGCTGCCGAACCTCTATTACCGATCAGGCGTCATGGAACTGGGGCCGATTCCGCCAGACCCGGAAGCGCCCGAGCGCAAGCGGATGTTCGGGTACATGACCTCGATCAACATTCCCCTCGTTATGGAGGACACAAGCGCCCTGCTCGCCTATGCCGAAAGCCAGCCGGTGGCGAACACGCGCCTCGTCGGCACCGTCGGCTACTGCATGAGCGGGCGTTATGCGATCAACGCGGCGACGCATTTTCCCGACCGCGTCAGGGCCGCGGCTTCGATCTACGGCACACATCTGGCGACCGACCAGCCCGACAGTCCGCATCTCGCCGCGGGCAAGACCAAGGCCGAGCTCTATTTCGGCTGCGCCGAGACCGACATCTATGCACCGGCGGAAATCATCGAGAAGGTCAAGACAGGCATGAAAGGCGCCAACGCCGAGGTCGAGATCTATCCCGGTACCCATCACGGCTTTGCGTTTCCGAAGCGTCCGGTCTACCACCGCGACGCCGCCGAACGGCATTGGGAACGGCTGCTCGCGCTCTATCGCCGCAACCTCCGCAAAGACCAAAAGGCGTAATGCCCTTTCTCCTGATCGCCTTTCCCGTGTTCGATCCGATCGCGATTGCGATCGGGCCGATCGCGATCCGCTGGTATGCGCTGGCCTATATCGGCGGCATCGTCTTGGGTTGGATCTACGCACGCTCGCTGCTCAGGAACGAGAAGCTGTGGGGCGGGCCGGCGCCGATCTCGCTGCCGCAGCTCGACGACTTCATCCTCTGGGTCACCCTCGGTATCATCCTCGGCGGCCGCACCGGCTATGTGCTGTTCTACAATCTCGAATTCTTCATCCAGCATCCGGCGGAGATCTTCGAATTGTGGAAGGGCGGCATGTCGTTTCACGGCGGCTTTCTCGGCTGCGTCACCGCGGTGATCCTGTTCTGCAGGCAGAACAACCTTCCGATCCTCTCCCTCGGCGATATCACGACCGCGGTCGGGCCGATCGGCTTGTTCCTCGGACGGCTCGCCAACTTCATCAACAGCGAATTGTGGGGACGCCCGGCCGACCCCAGCCTGCCCTGGGCGATGATCTTTCCCAATGGCGGGCCGCTGCCGCGCCATCCAAGCCAGCTTTATGAGGCTGGACTTGAAGGCATTCTGCTGTTTACGATTCTCGCCGTGATGATCCGGCTCGGCGCGCTGAAGCGGCCGGGCCTGATCCTCGGCAGCTTCATTGCGATTTACGGGCTTGCACGCATCCTCGGCGAGCATTTCCGCGAGCCTGATCCCCAGCTCGGATTCCTGTGGGGCGGGCTCACGATGGGGATGTTGCTGTCGGTGCCCATGGTTATTGCCGGCGCGATCATTATTGTTATGGCATGGCGGCGCCGGACGCCGCCGCAGATAGTCAAGTCAGTTGCAGGTCGTTAAGTCGGTTCAAGGCAGGCCGTGTCCGAATATTCGCCGCTGCAGTCGGAGATCAAGAAGCTGATCAAATCGTCCGGTCCGATGCCGGTGTGGCGATATATGGAGCTGTGCCTGACGCATCCCGAACACGGCTATTACGTGTCGCGCGATCCATTGGGCCGCGAGGGCGATTTCATCACCGCGCCCGAAGTGAGCCAGATGTTCGGCGAACTGCTTGGGCTGTGGACGGCATCGGTTTGGAAAGCGATCGGCTCGCCGCCGGTGCTGCGGCTGGTCGAGCTCGGGCCCGGCCGCGGCACCATGATGGCCGACGCATTGCGCGCGCTGCGGGTGCTGCCGCCGCTCTTTCAGTCGCTCAGCATCCACATGGTCGAGATCAATCCGGTGCTGCGCGACAAGCAGAAGGCGACATTGTCGGGCGCGAGCAACATCGACTGGCACGATACGATCGACGATATCCCCGAAGGCCCGGCGGTCATTCTCGCCAACGAATATTTCGACGTGCTGCCGATCCACCAGGCGGTGCGGCGGGAAACCGGCTGGCACGAGCGCGTCGTCGACCTCGACGACAGCGGCAAGTTGATATTCGGTGCCGCGCCCGAGCCGATCCCGCGCTTCGAGGTGCTGCTGCCGCCGCTGGTGCGCGCCGCACCCGTCGGCGCCGTGTTCGAGTGGCGGCCCGACGCCGAGATCATGAAGATCGCGACCCGGGTGCGCGATCAGGACGGCGCGGCGTTGATCATCGACTATGGTCATTTGCGCAGCGACGCCGGCGAGACATTCCAGGCTATCGCCCGCCACAGCTATGCCGATCCGTTGAAAACTCCCGGCCAAGCCGACGTCACCGCGCACGTCGATTTTCAGGCGCTCGCGCGCGCTGCGGAAGATTTGGGCGCGCGGGTTCATGGCCCGGCCACGCAGGGCGATTTCTTGAAGCGGCTCGGCATCGAAACCCGTGCGGTGACCCTGATGGCGAAGGCCACCCATGAAGTCTCGGAAGCCATTTCCGCCGCGCTGAAGCGGCTGACCGACAGCGGCCGCGGCGGCATGGGGTCGATGTTCAAGGTACTGGCGATCTCGGAGCCAAACCTCACCTCGCTCGCAGGCTTTGGCGACGAGAAGCGGGCAGGCACCGGAGAGGTGTCGCCATGACCTTTGACTCGTCGCTGCTTTCGGCAATTCCCGGCCTCCGCCACGCGTTCTTCACACGCGACGGCGGGGTGTCCAGTGGGATTTACGCAGGCCTCAATGGCGGGCTGGGCTCGAACGACGATCCCCAAAATGTTGCGGAAAATCGCCGGCGGATGGCCGAGCGGATGGGCGTTACGCCCCATCATTTTCTCAGCGCGCACCAGATCCACTCGCCGGACGCCGTGATCGCAAGCGGGCCATGGGCGGGCGCGTCGCGGCCGCGCGCCGATGCCATCGTCACACGGACGGAGGGCATCGCCATCGGCGTCACCGCGGCCGATTGCGGTCCGATCCTGCTGGCCGATCCCAACGCACGCGTGATTGGGGCGGCACATGCCGGCTGGAAAGGCGCGCTGACGGGCATTCTGGAATCCACGATTGAGGCGATGGAAAAGCTCGGCGCCGAGCGAGGCGGCACGGTCGCCGCGATCGGCCCGATGATCCGCCAGCAATCTTACGAGGTCGGCAGCGAGTTCGTCGAACGTTTCATCGACGCCGAAGCCGATAATGCTGTGTTCTTCGTGCCGTCGCCGCGCGAGGGCCACGCGATGTTCGACCTCGCCGGCTTCATCCGGATGCGGCTGGAAAACGCCGGCGTCCTGATGATCGACGACGTCGGCGCCGACACCTATTCCGACGAGCGCTTTTTCAGCTACCGCCGCTCGGTGCATCGCAAAGAACCGGATTATGGGCGGCATGTTCATGCGATTGCGCTGGAGCCCTGACGGATTCGAGTTGAGGCAAATTGAGGGCGGCATCGAAAAATTTCGCCCGGCGTTCGTGTCCATCCTGCCCTAGACGTTAATGCATATTAACGATATCGCAGGAGACAATGAGGGACGCGTCAATCACTTCGGGCCGGACGCGCTTGCGCGCGGGGCTGGCAGCGCTCCTGCTGGTGGCGGCTTGCTCGCTTGGCGGCTGCGCCGGCGGAGGCGCTGCGAGCGGCTCGTTTGCGATGGCCGGCGATAGTCCCACCATCGCGTTCGAATCGATCGACGGTCCGCCGCCGCCGGTGTTCGACCGGATGGTGAGCGTGCTCGACAGCGAGACCAAATTGCGCAGCCTCGCCGTCGTCTCGCGCGAAAGTCCGGCTGCCTACCGTGTGCGCAGCTACCTCTCGGCCCAAACCGTTCGCGGCAAAGCCGTGATCGCGTGGGTCTGGGACGTCTACGATCGCGACCAGCAGCGCGCCTTGCGGCTTGCCGGCGAGGAGCCGGCCGGCAAGGGCGGTCGCGACGCACTGCGTGACCCCTGGGCTGCGGCTGATGACCTCCTGCTGCGAAAGATCGCGCAGGCCGGACTGAGCGGCTTGACCAGCATGATCCAGGGAACGCCCGAGGACCCGCAGCCGGCGCCCGGCCCAAGCAAGCGAGGGCCCGCGGTGGCGAGCGCCGAGGCGCCTTCGCCCGATTCCGGGAGTTTTGGCGCCGGCGCCCTCGGCTATACCGATCGATAAACCACCCAAAACCTGTCCCGATTCAGGGTTTTGGGCAGGAAAACCCCGCGGAATGGGTTGCCAGCGCTGCCGCCGGCCTGATATCTCCTCGCTCGTTGAATTGGCCGGTTCCGCAGGAAACCCGATATGCTGAACGTCGTATCCAGCAAGACGCGGGGAGGAGCCTCGATGTCGGGCAAGAACGGCTCCATCAAGCTTGTCGCCGGCAACTCCAATCCGGCGCTGGCGCAGGCAATTGCGGGCGGGCTCAATTTGCCGCTGACCAAGGCCGTGGTCCGGCGCTTCGCCGACATGGAGATCTTCGTCGAGATCCAGGAAAACGTCCGCGGCTCGGACGCCTTCATCATCCAGTCGACGTCGTTTCCGGCCAACGACCATCTGATGGAGCTTCTCATCATCACCGACGCGCTGCGCCGGTCGTCGGCACGCCGCATCACGGCGGTGATCCCCTATTTCGGCTATGCCCGGCAGGACCGCAAATCCGGCTCGCGCACGCCGATTTCGGCCAAGCTCGTGGCTAACCTGATCACCCAGGCCGGTGTCGACCGCGTCATGACGCTCGACCTGCATGCCGGACAGATCCAGGGCTTCTTCGATATCCCGACCGACAATCTCTACGCCTCGCCGGTGATGGTGCGCGATATCCGCGAACGCTTCGACCTCGCCAAGGTCATGGTGGTGTCGCCCGACGTCGGCGGCGTGGTGCGCGCCCGCGGGCTTGCCAAGCGCATCAATACCCCGCTTGCCATCATCGACAAGCGCCGCGAGCGCGCCGGCGAATCCGAGGTCATGAACGTGATCGGCGATGTCGCAGGCTTCACCTGCATCCTGGTCGACGATATCGTCGACTCCGGCGGCACGCTGGTGAACGCCGCCGACGCGTTGCTCGCCAACGGCGCCAAGGATGTCTACGCCTATATCACCCACGGCGTCTTGTCCGGTGGCGCCGCCGCGCGCATCACCTCGTCCAAGCTCAAAGAGCTTGTGATCACCGACTCGATCGAGCCGACCGAGGCCGTCGTCAAGGCGCCCAACATCCGCACGCTTTCGATCGCCACCCTGATCGCTGAAGCGATCGGCCGTACCGCCGCGGAAGAGTCGGTGTCGAGTTTGTTCGATTAGCATGATGGTTTTGTAGGGTGGGCGAAGGCGCACTTCGCGCCGTGCCCACCGTGTTTTGTTCGTGCAATTGTCGGTGGGCACGCAAGCGCTTTGCCCATCCTAGCGCTCAAACCATCACTCAATCGAACCCCGGGCGCGGCACCAGGTTCATCAGCGTCCGCACATAGCCGCCGTCGACCGTGATCTCGTCGCCGGTGACGAAAGATGATCGGTCGCTCGCCAAAAACAGCACCGCTTCCGCGATGTCCTGCGGCATCCCGACCCGTCGCGCCGGCGTGACGGCGGCGCGGCGTTCGGTGACGCCGGGCGTGTCGTAAAAGGCCTGGCTCATCGGCGTGATCACCATGCCGGGGCTGACGACGTTGCTGCGGATTCCCATCGGTCCCCATTCGCTGGCAAGCTGGCGCGACAGCATCACGACACCGGCCTTGCTGACGCTATAGGCGCCGCTCTTGCCTTGCGCATGACTGGCCGCGATCGAGGCGATATGAACGAGACTGCCGCGCCCGAGCGCGCGCATTTGCCGGCCGAATGTCTGCGCGCAGAGGAAATAGCCGGTGAGGTTGACGGCGAGAACCGCGTTCCACTCCTCCAGCGACAGCGCGTCGAGCCCGCCCGGCCGCAACACCGCCGCGGTGTTGACGAGCACGCTGCAAGGTCCGAGCGATTTCTCGATTGTCTCGGATGCAGCGCTAACGCTCTCGGCGCTGGTGGTGTCGCAGCGAACGACTACATGGCCGTCGCCGAGCTCACGCAGCGCTGCGCGCGTCACTTCCAGGCCGCGCTCGTCACGGTCGATCGCGGCGACACGGGCACCGGCTTGCGCGAGGCTCACCGCGACAGCGCGGCCGATGCCGCCACCGCCGCCCGTCACCACCGAGACGCGGCCTGACAGGCCAAGCCAGTCGGATGAGTTTTGCCCGGTCATGATGGTCTCCTTGTTTTGCGCGAGAGAGACTAGCGTACGTCCGTCTTCTCGTTTCAAAAAGGTTCCGAGCCGCCTCGCCCGTGTGCGCGGAAAGGGAGAAGACGCACGTCCGCCATCTCGCCGCGCCCTGCGCGCGAGTTTTATCCCAAATTTCCTGTCCTCTGAATGCAGAGGGCGCAGGGAATGCCGGGCGCTCGGTGCGCCCGCAGCCTCGCGCGCAACAAAAAAAGCGCACGAGCATAGTCACCACGGTCACGCCGGGATCACCCGGGCATTCCCCGCGCAATGGTTTTAACGGTTACTTCGTGCTCTCCCCAGCGACCGGGCTCTTTTGCCACTGTCATCGGCGGAATTTCTTCCGCCAACTTAACGCCAGCGTCGGGGCGTCAGGACCACACGACTTCACCGTCCACAGGTCCACGCTCTCGTCTTCAGCGTGACCCGCGTCCATCGCATCCCGCCCCGCGTTTCGTGACGATCGCGAGCCGCCCCTCTTGGTGAGGCGGGACGCGGGAAATGTGAGGCTGATTTGGGGTCTTCGGCAATGCCACCGGCCTGCGACAGATTAACACGACGGGCAATTTGCGCATGGCCGCCATGTGCGAATTGCCCATCGAGATTGTATCGGCGACTCAAGCGCCCGCATAGCCTGCGGGACGAGGCCATAATTGGCTAAGAGCAGCTAGCCAGCAATCTCGCGCGCCTGACGCTGGCGCGCCCACCATCGCGTGCCAACGTTGGGCAAATCAGTTACTGCAGGCCGGTCAGTCCAACGGGACGGCTAGTTACGCCCGTTCCTTGTGTCGAGCGATGAGTTGATCGGCAATGTCGTTCAGGTCATCGCCGACGATCTGCGGCTGAGGACCAACTCCCAGGACATCGTTGCCGACCAGCTTGATCAACGCTGCCTTCCAGCCCGCCGCGACGGCGCCGAGAGTGTCCCAGGTGTCGCAGGCGACAAGGCAGAGCTGCGAGGAATCGACTGCGAGCTCTCTCTCAACGTAGGCATAAGCCTCGCGCGACGGTTTGTGATGCTTCACTCCGTCCGCACTGAATCGCCGCTCAAAGAGATCGACAATTCCGCCATGTTCAAGCTGGCGGGTTTGAACCTCCAGCAAAT
>Ga0209473_1001136_pt1 | contig 14919 bp, 10 predicted proteins | sample GraSoiAngelo_133_FD_185890 | JGI IMG/M metagenome (GOLD analysis project Ga0209473, IMG submission 185890) | Grasslands soil microbial communities from the Angelo Coastal Reserve, California, USA - 14_0929_05_20cm (SPAdes) (version 2) | ecosystem: Environmental > Terrestrial > Soil > Grasslands ...
GGCGGAGATCGTCCGCGCCCTCGAAGCGCGCGGGATCGACACGCTGGTCGACGGCGCCCACGTGCCGGGGATGATCCCCCTCGACCTGCGCGCGCTGTCGCCCGCCTACTACACGGGCAACTGCCACAAGTGGGTATGCACCCCGAAGATCTGCGCGTTCCTCTTCGTGCGGCGCGATCGGCAGGACGGCGTCCTGCCGCTCACCATCAGCCACGGCTACAATTCGATCCGCACGGACAAGTCCCGCTTCCGGCTGCTCTTCGACGGCCAGGGGACCGACGATCCGACCGCCGTCCTCTGCCTCGGCGACTCGATCCGCTTCCTCGAGTCGCTCCTGCCCGGCGGATTTCCCGCGCTGATGCGCCGGAACCACGCGCTCGCGATCGAGGCCCGGACGCTCCTCTGCAAGACGCTCGGGATCGACGAGCCCGCTCCCGGGTCGATGATCGGCAATCTCGCCACCATCCCGCTGCCGGACGGTCCCGCCGAACCCCTGCAGAAGGCGCTCTGGGAAAAGCGCCGAATCGAGGTTCCGGTCTGGTCCTTCCCGTCCTTCCCGCGCCGGATCCTTCGCGTGTCGGCGCAGGTCTACAACTCGATCGACGACTACGCGGCGCTCGCCCGAGCGCTGCCGTCGTTGCTGTGACTCCGTCTCGGTTCCGCACCTGGATTCCCGGAACCGGACGCCTAGGCGACGAGATAGAGGGTGTAGGCGGATGACAGCATCCAGCCGAACAGCACGGCGGCGGGGAACAGGTTCTCGTAAATGGTCTTCATGACGGCCTCCTGGGGGTGTCCTTAAGCATCGAGCGTGCCAGCCAGCCCCAACAGGTAGTGACATCCGGCGCGATCTGGTTTCCTGCGATGATGTAGGCGTCCGTGCGCGTGCGACTCGTTCAGCTTCCGGTGCCGCCTCCGGCCGCTCTCGCGGCGACCGGCAACGTCCCGCTCGCAGCGGGTTCTCTCGCGGTCGCCGCGCGCGAGGCAGGCCTTCCCGTCGACATCGAAGTCGTTCCGCCCGCGGCCACCGACGCGCTCGGCGACGCGCGCCTTGCCGAGCTTTGCGCGCGAGGAGAGCCGGACCTCCTGGGGCTCTCGCTCTACCTGTGGAACACCGAGCGGAGCCTCCATCTCGCGCGGCAGGTGAAGCGGCTTTCGCCCCGCACCCGCATCGTCGTCGGAGGGCCCGAGGTCAGCGCGGACAATCCGTTCCTGCTCGGGCAGAGCGGATTCGACCTCGCGATGACGGGCGAGTCCGAGGAGAACTTCGCCCGCCTCCTCTCGGTGCTCGACGAGGGAGGCGACCCCGCGCTGGCCCCTGGTGTCGCGGTGCGCCGGCCGCTCGGCCTCGGACCGTTCTCCCCTGCCCCGGCGGCCGGATTCGCGCTCTCACGGTATCCTTCGCCCTATCTCGCCGGCGCGATCCCGGTTACGCCCTCACGATCGACCTACGTCGAGACGGTGCGCGGATGCCGATCGCACTGCACGTTCTGCTTCTATCCGCGCTCCTCGAGCGTCCTGCGCACGCTCGACGTTTCCGAGAGCGCGAACCTCGTCGCCGCGCTGCGCGACAAAGGCGCACGCCAGGTGACGTTCCTCGACCCGACCTTCAACCACCGGCCCGGATTCGCGGAGCTCGCGGACGCGCTCGCCGCCGTGAACGACGACGGGACGCTCTCCTTCTTCGCCGAGGTCCGCGCAGAGGGCCTGACGGCCCAGCACGCGAAGAAGCTCGCCCGGGCGGGATTCGACAAGCTGGAGATCGGCCTGCAGTCGGTGAACCGCGCGACGCTTGCCCGGGTCCGGCGCGGCGGCAGCCCCGGCCTCGTCGCCGAAGCTGCGCGCATGCTCCACGATGCCGGGATCGCGTTGCTCGTCGACCTCATCGTCGGACTGCCGGGCGACACCGCCGACGACGTCGCGCGCGGAGTCGACTTCCTGCTCGAGAATGGCCTCGGTGGCGAAGCGCAGGTCTTCCCGCTTTCGCTCTTGCCCGGCACCGCGATGCGGGCGACGGCGGCCGAGGATGGCGTCGTTTTCGACCCTGCCCCGCCCTACCGCGTCGTGCGCACCGCTACCATGTCGGAGGAGCAGATTCGCGCCGCGCTCCTCCAGGCGGAAGAGCGCCTCGGACGCCGGCTCGACGAAGTGCCGCGACCCCATCTCGTGGAAGTGCCGAGCGATCCGCCTGACGTATTCCATGTCGATCTCGATACGCCGCTCGCGCCTGCCGCTCCCGGTGCGCAGCACGTCGCGCTGTGGCTGGAAGGGAACGATCTCTTCGCCGTCCGCGTCGCGGCGCTGCGGGCCATCGATGCTCGCCTCGCGGTGGATCCCCACGCGACGCTCGACGTGGTGCTCGCGCCGCGGCGGGAGTTCCCGCTCGACCTGCTCGATCGCTTGCGAGCACGTCTCGATTCGGCGCCTTCTTCGTACGCGTCGCGCGCGCTGGGCTGGCGCTGCGAAGACCTGCAGCGCCGCATCGCCGTCGTATTGAGAGGGGAAGCGTCTCCCGGCTGGATCGACGCGGTCCGCGACCTTGCGCCCGTCTTCCGCGACCAGCGGATGGCCTCCGCGCTGCGCGACGCCGAGCGGCTGGGCGGCGATCTGCCGGCCGCGCGCATCACCTCGGGCGCTCTCTCCGCGGACGAATTCCGCGAGCTTGCGCGGCGCGCCGATCCCGAGGCCGTCTGCTTCGCCGACCGCGCTGCGGAAGCCGCTTGGCAGACGGAGGTCCTCGGCTACGGCGATGCCCGCGGGTAGCGGTTACTCTCCCCCGCCCGGCATGGTAGACCGCGCCGGTCCGATCCCCGGAGGAGCAGCGCAAGATGGCCATGCCGAGGCACCCCGATCGCTTCATCGACCGCCACATCGGCCCGAGCGCGAAGGACGTCGTCGAGATGCTCGAGGCGCTCGGGAAGGGCTCGCTCGACGCCCTCATCGACGCGACCGTTCCCAAGGACATCCGCCTCCAACGGCCGCTCGACCTGCCGCCCGGCCGCTCCGAATACGGCCTTCTCCACGAGCTCCGGCAGATCGCTGCCAAGAACCGCATCTGCCGCAGCTATCTCGGGATGGGGTACTCGGACACCGTCACCCCCCCGGTCATCCAGCGCAACGTGCTGGAGAATCCCGGTTGGTACACTCAGTATACTCCATACCAGCCGGAGATCTCCCAGGGCCGCCTCGAGGCGCTGCTCAACTACCAGACGATGGTCGTCGACCTGACCGGCCTGCCGGTTGCGAACGCTTCGCTGCTCGACGAGGGCACGGCAGCCGCGGAAGCGATGAGCCTCGTTCATGCCGTCGCCGGCAAAGGCGCCTCGGCGTTCTTCATCGCCTCGGATTGCCACCCGCAGACCATCGAAGTCGTCCGCACCCGGGCAAAGCCCCTTGGCTGGCAGGTCGTGGTCGGCGATCCCGACCAGTTCGATTTCAAGACCAGGATCTTCGGCGCGCTCCTCCAGTACCCGTCGACCGACGGGAACGTCCGCGATCTGCGCCCTTTCATCTCCAAGGTCCACGCGCAGGGAGCGCTGGCGGTGGTCGCGGCGGACATCCTCTCCTTGTGCCTGCTCGCTCCGCCCGGAGAGCTGGGCGCCGACATCGCGGTCGGATCGACGCAGCGCTTCGGTGTGCCGCTCGGCTATGGCGGACCGCACGCCGCCTACTTCTCCTGCCGCGAGGAGTACGTGCGGAACATGCCCGGACGCATCATCGGCGTCTCGGTGGACGCGCAGGGAAAGCGCGCGCTCCGGATGGCGCTGCAGACCCGCGAGCAGCACATCCGCCGCGAGAAGGCGACGAGCAACATCTGCACCGCGCAGGCGCTGCTCGCCATCATCGCCTCGATGTACGCCGTCTATCACGGGCCGCGTGGGGTCAAGGCCATCGCGCAGCACGTGCATGGGCTCGCGACACTCCTCGCGGCCGGGCTGCGCAAGCTCGGCGTCGAATTGGTCCACGACTCGTTCTTCGACACGGTGGCCGTGCGACTCCAGCAGACGCGCGCCGATCAGGTCGTCGCCAACGCCGAAGCCGCCGGGATGAACTTCCGCCGCCTCGATCCGCGCACCGTGGTCATCGCGCTCGACGAGACCTGCTCCCGCGAGGACGTCGAGAACATCCTCGCAATCTTCGGCGAGGTGAAGGTAGAGGACCTTTCTTCGCGCCCGGCGATCCCGGCGGCGCTCGAGCGCAAGTCCGGCTATCTCACCCATCCCGTCTTCAACACGCACCACAGCGAGACGGAGATGCTGCGATACCTGCGCCTGCTCGAATCGCGCGACCTCTCGCTCTGCCAGTCGATGATCCCGCTCGGCTCCTGCACCATGAAGCTGAACGCGACGGTGGAGATGCTTCCGGTGACCTGGCCGGAGTTCGGCCGCCTCCATCCCTTCGCTCCCCGGTCGCAAGCGGCGGGCTACGCGCAGATCTTCGACGAGCTTTCCGGGATGCTGGCGGAGATCACCGGTTTCGCGGGCGTGTCGCTGCAGCCGAACGCCGGTGCGCAGGGCGAGTACGCGGGGCTCCTCGTCATCCGCAAGTGGCTCGAGGCGCGCGGCGAAGCGTCGCGCAACGTCTGCCTCATCCCGCAGTCGGCGCACGGGACCAATCCGGCCTCGGCCGCGATGGCCGGATTCAAGATCGTGGTGGTGAAGACCGACGAGAACGGCAACGTCGACGTCGAGGACCTGGAAGCCAAGGCGAAGGCGCACGCCAAGGACCTCGCCGCGCTCATGGTCACCTATCCCTCCACGCACGGCGTGTTCGAGGAGGAGATCCGGCGCATCTGCCGCATCGTCCACGAGCACGGCGGGCAGGTGTACATGGACGGCGCCAACATGAACGCGCAGGTCGGCCTCTGCCGGCCGGGCGACTTCGGCGCCGACGTCTGCCACTTGAATTTGCACAAAACGTTCTGCATCCCGCACGGCGGCGGCGGCCCGGGAATGGGCCCCATCTGCGTGGCGAAGCACCTGGTGCCGTTCCTGCCCGGTCACCCCGTCGTGCGCGTCGGCGGGGAGGAGGCGATCGGGCCCATCTCGGCGGCGCCGTGGGGCAGCGCTTCGATCCTCCTCATCAGCTGGGCGTACATCAAGCTGATGGGCGCGGAGGGGCTGACGCAGGCGACCAAGATCGCCATCCTCAATGCCAACTACGTCGCCGCGAGGCTCGACCCCCACTTCCCGGTGCTCTACCAGGGCACGAGCGGCACCGTCGCGCACGAGTGCATCCTCGACTTGCGCAAGGTGAAGCGCGACGCGGGCGTCGAGGTGGAGGACGTCGCGAAGCGGCTCATGGATTACGGTTTCCACGCGCCGACGACCTCGTTCCCGGTGATCGGAACGCTCATGGTCGAGCCGACGGAGAGCGAATCCAAGGCGGAGCTCGATCGGTTCTGCGAGGCGATGATCTCGATCCGCGAGGAGATCCGCGAAATCGAGCAGGCCAAGCAGCCGCGGGAAGGAAACGTGCTCAAGGGCGCGCCGCATACCGCCGAGGTCCTCACGGCCGACGACTGGGACCGGCCCTACTCCCGCCACCGCGCCGCCTTCCCGGCCCCTTGGGTGCAGACGCGGAAGTTCTGGCCTTCGGTGGGAAGGCTCAACGCCGTGCTCGGGGATCGGCAGCTCATCTGCAGCTGCCCTCCCGTCGAGGACTGGGCGGCCTAGCTCACGGAACGAGCAGCACCTTCCCCGTGGTCTTCCTCGAGGCGAGGAGCTCGTGGGCCTTCGCGGCGTCGGCGAGGGGGATCTCGGTTTCGATCTTCACGTCGAGCTCGCCCTTCTGCACCATCCCGAGCACCGCGCCGGCCCGCGCGAGGAGCTCTTCGCGGGAGACGATGTAGCTCTGAAGCGTCGGCCTCGTGATGTAGAGCGAGCCGCCCGCCGCGAGGCGCTGCAGGTCGAAGGTGGGAACCGGGCCGCTCGAGGCCCCGAAGAGCACCAGCATGCCGCGCAGGCGCAGGCTCTTCAGGCTCTTGTCGAAGGTGTCCTTCCCCACCGAGTCGTAGACGACGTGAACGCCCTTCCCGTCGGTGAGGCGCTTCACCTCCGCCTCGAAGTCGGCGGTCAGGTACTCGATCACCTCGTTCGCGCCCGCCTTGCGCGCAAGCTGCGCCTTCTCCGCGCTCCCGGCGGTGCCGATGACGCGCGCGCCGAGCTTGCGAGCCATCTGGCAAAAGAGGAGGCCCACACCTCCGGCTGCCGCATGGATGAGGCAATCGTGGCCCGAGCGCAGCGCGAAGGTGTCGTGGGTCAGGTAGTGCGCGGTCATCCCTTGCAGCATCACCGCGGCCGCGGCCTTGGAGGAGACGCCGTCCGGCACGGCAACCAGGCGCGCCGCCGGAACCAGAGCTTGCGTCGCGTACGAGCCCATCACGCTCGTCCAGGCGACGCGCTGGCCCGCGCGGACCTCGGTCACGCCCGGTCCGACTGCCTCGACCGTTCCCGCGCCTTCCTGACCGACGGTGAAGGGCATCTCGAGCTTGTACATGCCGCTGCGCTGGTAGATGTCGATGAAGTTGACGCCGGCGGCCTCGACGCGGACGAGCGCCTGGCCTTTGTCGGGCTTCGGTACTTCGACCTCGGCGAACTTCAGGACCTCGGGACCACCGGTCTTCTCGATGCGGATCGCGCGGGCCATTCGTCCCCTCCTGACGCGGGGCGCGTATCCTACTCCACGGCGCTGTCCGGTTGTGGGACGGGATGTCCCAGGACTGGTCTTCTGAAACAGCGAAGACCGCGGGAAATGGGGCCGAAAGCTCGAAGAAAGCACGGCCGCGCGGATGCGTGGCGAATGGCACGAACTTCGCTCTCTGGCCCGGCATGGAGACCCTCCGCGCCGATCTGCGCTACGCCCTCCGCACGCTCGGCCGCGCTCCCGCATTCACGGCGGCGGCGGCGCTCGCGCTCGCACTCGGCATCGGAGGGTCGACCGCCCTCTTCAGCGTGCTCGACGGCGTCGTGCTCCGGCCGCTCGCGGCCCCGCGTCCCGACGACCTGGTCCGCCTCTACGAAGTGCCGACTACTGGCGACCACGTGACCTTCTCCACCGCCGACTACATGGACATCGCCCACGAGGCCAAGTCATTCGAGTCGGTCGCCGCGGTCTGGCCGGCGAAGATGAACATCACCCTCGACTCGGGTCCGGTGCGCATCCCGAGCGCCTACGTGACGGCGAGCTTCTTCTCGACCCTCAAGGTCTTCCCCGCTCTGGGCCGCGCCCTCTCGCCGGAGGAAGATCTCAAGGGCGCGCCGCGCTCGATCGTGATCACCGATCAACTCTGGAAGCGCGAGTTCGGCGGCGATCGCCGCGTGCTCGGCCAGTCGCTCGTCCTGGACGGCAAGTCGTACACGGTCGTCGGCGTCATGCCGCGCAACTTCAGCTTTCCCATCCTCCGCGGCGCCGAGGCGCTGGTCCCGTTCGAGTTCGAGCCCGATGATCTGAAGAACCGCGGCGGGCATTACCTGTCGGCGTTCGCGCGGCTCCGGCAAGGCGTGACCGCGCGCGCCGCGCAATCCGAGCTGGAAGTCATGGCGCCCCGCCTCGCGGCTAAGATGCCCGACCTCCACACCGGGTGGAAGCAGCTCGCCGTTCCGCTCCTGCCGGACCTGGTCGGCAACGTCCGTCCCGCGCTGCAGGCGCTCCTCGGCGCCGTGATCCTCGTGCTGCTCATCGCCTGCGCCAACGTCGCGAGCATGCTGCTCGCCCGGGGGGCCGCCCGGCAGCGGGAGCTGGCCATCCGCGCTGCCCTGGGAAGCGGGCGCGGGCGACTCGTCCGGCAATTGCTCACCGAGGCGATCCTGCTCGGGCTCTGCGGCGGCGCTCTCGGGATGATTCTCGCGGCCTGGGGCGTGGACGTCATCGTCTCGCTCGCGCCGAAGACCATTCCGCGCCTCGACGAGGTGCGCCTCGACGGCGCGGTGCTCGTCTTCGGTCTCTGCGCGGCGCTCCTTTCCGGCATGCTCGCGGGCCTCGTTCCCGCGCTGCAGGCGAGCCGGACCGATGTCGTGGAAGCCCTCAAGAACGGCGGCGCCGGGTCGACGGCGCGGGGCCGCGCGCGCGCCGCCCTGGTGGTCGTAGAGGTGGCGCTGGCCCTCGTCCTCGCCGTCGGCGCGGGCCTCATGATCCGCACCGTGCAGGGACTCCTCGCCGTGCCCGTCGGGATCAGCGATCCCGGACACGTGCTCGTCGCCGATCTCGATCTGCCCGACGAGAAGTACGGCAAGCCCGAGCAGGTCCAGGCATTCCAGCGCGAGGCAGTGCGGCGCATCTCGGCGCTGCCCGGAGTGAAGAGCGCCGCCTTCGCGAACACCGTTCCGCTCGGGAGCGCGGAAGCGAGCCTCGCCTTCGAGATCGAGGGCGCTCCGCCGCGTCCGGCGGGTCAGCTCGACGCAGCTTCCGTGGTCTGGGCGACCCACGACTACCTGCGCACGATGGGAATCCCGCTCCTGCGCGGGCGCGACTTCGCCTCGACCGACGTCGAGGGCGCGCCGGGCGTGGTCCTCGTCAACCAGGCCTTCGAGCGGAAGTTCTTCCCGGGCCAGAGCGCGCTCGACCACATGATCTTGAAGCTCGGCCGCAAGCTTCCCCAGGCCCGCATCGTGGGAATCGCCGGCGACGTCCGCGCGCAGGCGCTCGACAAGAACCCCGAGCCGCAGATCATCATCCCGCTCGAGATCTATCCCTGGCCCTACGACCGCCTCGTCGTGCGCACCGTCGGCGATCCGCTCGCGGCAGCGCCCCTCGTCCGCACCGAAGTGCTGGCGATGGACAAGGATCAACCGCTCGGAAACCCGCGCAGGCTCGATGAGGTGATGAGCGCCTCGCTCGGCGAGCGGCGGTTCCAGATGACGCTCCTCGCGCTCTTCGGCGGCATCGCACTCTCGCTCGCGGCCCTCGGCATCTACGGCGTCATCGCCTACTCGGTCGCGCAGCGGTCGCGCGAGATCGGCATCCGCATGGCTCTCGGCGCTCCCGCCGCCCACGTCGAGCGGATGGTGGTGGGGGCAGGCCTCAAGCTCGCGGGCCTCGGCATCGCCCTCGGCTCCCTCGGCGCGTTCGCGCTCACTCGTTCCTTGCAGACGGTCCTCTACCAGGTCAGCGCGCTCGATCCGGTGACCTTCCTCGCGGTCGCGGGGCTCCTCGCCGCCGTCGCCGCCCTCGCTTGCTGGGCTCCGGCGCGGCGCGCCGCCCGGGTCGATCCGATGCTTTCCTTACGCGCGGAGTGAAATGCACGTCCTCGCCGCCAGCGCCTCCGTCATCCTCGCCATCGCGGCCGTCCAGGTCTGCCTGGCGCTGGCGATCGCGGTGACGGCCTTGGCGGTGCGCGCGCTGCGCTAGTGATCTGCAACGGAAGCGCGGGATCAATCCAGTGACGCGGCGGAACGTTCCGGCGAATTCACCGGTTCGTCACGAACCCCATGCGAGCCTCGTTGCCGTCGAGGGATTCCCCTCGCGGAGGCCTCATGGGACTGGAAGCGCTTTGCTACGGGCTCTTGCTCCTTGCGCCGATCTCGCTGGCGCTCACGCTCGTCGCAAACTTCACCGCGTTCCTCGTGCTCGCACCCGGGCGCAAGCGGCGCGGCGGGCACGCTCCGTCCATCACCGTCCTCAAGCCGGTAAAGGGCAACGAGGATGGCCTCTACGAGAACCTCGCTTCCCTCGCGAGGCAGGACTATCCGGACTACGAGATCCGCATCGGTGCCGAGGACGCGGTCGATCCCGCGCTCGAGGTGGCGAGGCGGGTGCAAGCGGACCACCCGCACGTGCGCATCCACGTCCAATGCGGAAGCCGGCGGCTCGGGCTCAATCCCAAGGTCAACCTCCTCGCCGCACTCTCGGAGAAGGCGAAACACGATCACGTGCTCATCTCCGACTCGAACGTACGCGTCGGCCCGCACTACCTGCGCGAGACGGCTGCCGAGCTCGCCGATCCCGAGGTGGCGCTGGTGACCAACGTGCTCGTCGGCAGGGACGGGGACCGCCTCGGCGGGGTGCTGGAATGCCTGCACCTCAACTCCTTCGTCGCCGCCGGTGCGAGCCTCGCGCGGGTGGCCGCCGGAAGGGCGTGCGTGATCGGAAAGTCGATGCTGTTCCGCAAGCGCGACCTGGACGCGGTGGGCGGCTTTGCCGGAGTGAGCAACGTACTCGCGGAGGATTATGTAATCGGTCGCCGCTTCGAGCTTGCCGGGCGCAAGGTGGCTCTCTCGCCGCACCTCGTCCCGACCATCAATCGCGGCTGGACCCTCGAGCGATTCGTCAACCGCCACGTGCGCTGGGCGCAGATGCGGCGGCGGCTCTCGCTGCCGGCTTATCTCGGCGAGCTCTTGCTGAATCCAATTCCATGGATGGTCCTTGCTCTCTGCAGCGCGTGGGCGGCGGCAGGCAGGCTCGAATTCCGGCTTGCGGCCGCCATGCTCGCGGGCACCGTCGTGAAGTGCACCGCCGACGCGCTTCTCTGCCGCAAGCTGACCGGAAAGCTGCCCGCACTCGGACACCTGTTGCTCGTCCCCGTGAAGGACCTGCTCCTGGCGGCCATCTGGGTCGTTGGAGCCTTCCGACGAACGGTGGACTGGCGCGGGAATCTCTTCACCATCGAGCGCGGCAGCCGTCTGGTCCCGCAAGAGTCTCCCTTCGCGACCGCCCTGGAAGAGGTCGTTTGAACGAAGAGAAATCGCGTCACCAGAACGTCACAGGACAACGGGGCGGCAATCATGGTGATCCTCGGCCTTCCCCGCCCTACCGTACGTGCCTATCCGAATGGACCCCGTGCCTACCCTGAGCAGGACTCCGATTCCCGATGCGTCGCTCGGGGATCCGCGCAACTTCGTCAACCGCGAGCTCTCCACCCTCGCGTTCCTGGAGCGGATCCTCGAGGAGGCGAGCGACCAGCGGGTATCCCTGCTGGAGCGCTTGCGGTTCCTCGGCATCCTGAGCACCAGCCTGGACGAGTTCTTCATGATCCGCGTGGCGGGCCTCAAGCAGCAGCTTTCGGGTCACGTCGAGGAGACGGGGCCCGACGCCATGACGCCTGCGGAGCAACTGCAGGCGGTCTCCAAGCGCTGCCACGCGCTCGTCGAACGGCAGGATCGTGTGCTCCTCGAGGAGATGCTGCCCGCCTTGCAGCGCGCCGGCGTCCGCTTTCTCTCGGGCCCCCTCTCGCCCGAATCCGAAGCTGCGGCCGCAGCCTACTTCCAGCGGGAAGTTCTTCCCGTGCTCACGCCGCTCGCGCTCGATCCGGCCCATCCCTTTCCCCACCTGCGCAACAAGTCGCTGAACGTCGCCATCCGCTTCGCCGGAAAGCCTGGCGCCCGGCTCCGCTACGGCGTGGTGCCGGTGCCCTCGCTGTTGCCGCGCCTGGTGAACCTGCCGGACGGAGCCGTCCCTCTCGAGGACATCATCGCGCGCCACGTCGCCCAGCTCTTCCCGGAGATGCCGGTCGAGGGCTGCTGGGCCTTCCGGGTGACGCGCAACTGGGACCTGAGCATCGACGAGGAAGAAGCCGAGGACCTGCTCGTCACCATCGAGCGCGAAGTGCGCCGGCGCGACCGTGGCGGCGCGGTCCGCCTGCAGATCAACGCCAGCCCCGACGAGCCCGTCTCGCGCTTCCTCGCCGCCGAGCTGAACCTCGGCGACGGCGACGTCTACTGGCAGCGCCGGCCGCTGGCGCTCTCCGAGTTCTTCGCCGGCGTGGCGGCCCGCCCGGAGATCATGCAATTGCACGAGCCGTTCACGCCCGTCGTGCCTTCCGCCCTGGGCGACGGCGGCTCCGATCTCATCGCCGCGGTACGCGAGCGCGACGTGCTCTTGCACCATCCGTACGAATCGTTCGAGCCGGTGGTCTCCTTCATCGAGACGGCCGCGGACGATCCCGACGTCCTCGCCATCAAGATGACGCTCTACCGGACCGAGCCGGGCAGCCCCATCGTCCGTGCCCTGCAGCGCGCGGCGGAGAACGGCAAGCAGGTCACCGCGCTCGTCGAGCTGAAAGCGCGCATGGACGAGGAGGCGAACATCCTCTGGGCGCGCGAGCTGGAGCGATCTGGCGTGCACGTCGTCTACGGGCTCATCGGATTCAAGACCCACTGCAAGCTCGCCATGCTGGTGCGCCGCGAAGGAACCTCGCTCCGGCGGTACGTCCACCTGGGAACGGGCAACTACAACACCAACACGGCACGCAGCTACTCGGATCTCTCGCTCTTCACCTCGCAAGACGACTTCACCGCCGACGCGACCAGCCTCTTCAACCTGCTCACCGGGTACTCGAAGCCCGATCGCTGGCGGAAATTCCTCGTCTCGCCGCTCGGGCTCAAGCAGTCGATCCTCCAGCTCATCGAGGACGAGATCCGGGCCGGCGCCGAGGGGCGCATCGTCGCGAAGATGAACGCGCTCGCGGACCGCGACGTCGTCAAGGCGCTCTATCGCGCCTCGAACGCCGGCGTGCAGGTCGATCTGCTCATCCGGGGCATCTGCTGCCTGCGCCCCTCTGTGCCTGGCCTCTCCGAGCGGATCCGTGTGACGAGCGTGGTCGACCGGTTCCTCGAGCACGCCCGCGTCTGGTACTTCCACGGCCGCGGCGAGAAGAAGCTCTACCTCGCTTCCGGCGACTGGATGCAGCGCAACTTCGTGCGCCGGGTGGACGTGGCCTTCCCCATCGAGGCGCCGGAGCTCAAGGAGCGCATCCTCTCCGAGATCCTCGGCACCATGCTGGCGGACACCGCCAAGGCGCGCGTGCTGCGCCCGGATGGCACGTACGAGCGGATCCAACCAGCGGCTGGCGGAGCTCCAGTGCGCAGCCAGGAGCAATTCATGGCGCTCGCTCGCCGGGCCGCTTTCAGCGATGCATCGCGCTCTCCGACGGTAGAGCCGCTCCTCGCGGCTGCCGGCAAGACCGAGCCGCGCCAGAAGAGGCGGAAGGCGTAAAGATACCCGGTGGTGGCCGGCCGCACGCACCAGTTCAACGCCGTCGCCTACGTGGAGAACTTCTCGCTGCGCGAGCTCGCCGCGGCCCTCCCCGGCGGCAAGCTGCGGCCCCACGAGCTCCGCTTCTCGCTCGACGAAGACGGCGACGTCTTCCTCTATCCCTTCGGCACCGCCGTGTTCCACGACGTGCCTCCGGAGCAACGCGAACAGTGGCTTTCACGGATCCGGACGGCGATCCCGAAGCTCACCGCCAAGGTCGTCGCGGAGAGCTTCACCGCCCGCGAGGAGCCCGGGGCGCGCACCGGCTTCGTCGCGGGGACGCTGCAGCTTCCCGCCCTGGGACCTGCCCGCGTCTCGGCGGTAGCGCTGGTGGTCGGCCAGAGCGCGGCAATGGAGTACTACGAGCGGCTGGTCGAGGACCTTTTCGCCCGCACCGATGCGCTGGTCGTGCCGCTCGAGCGCCGCGGCACGGTCTCGACGCGCACGCGGAGGCTCCACCGCTTCATCGGCGAGGCGATCGTTTCCCGCAACGAAGTGCTTTCCGTCCTCCACCTGCTCGACAAGCCGGACGAGGTCTGGGACGACCCCGAGCTGGACCGCATCTACGACGATCTGCGTGCCGAATTCGATCTCACCGATCGCTACCAGGCCCTCACGAGCAAGCTGCGCGGTGTGCAGGAATCGCTCGAGCTGGTCCTCGACGTCGCGCGCGATCGGCGCATGTGGATCCTCGAGGTTTCGATCGCGCTGCTCATCCTGGTGGAGCTGGTCCTTTCCCTCTGGCGCCGCTGAGAGCGCAACTTCCTCGCGGATGCGTTTGCGCCGAAGATGCGCCGATGGTCGACCGACACAGGCGCCTCGTCGAGCTGAGCCACCCGATCCGCCACGGGCTCGTCACCTATCCGGGCCTGCCCGGTCCCGAGATCACCGACCACCTGAGCCGCGAGACCTCGGCGGGCGTCTACGGTCCCGATACCTCCTTCCACATCGGCCGCATCTCCATGGTCGCCAACACCGGCACCTATCTGGACAGCCCGTTCCACCGCTTCGCGACCGGCGCCGACCTGTCGGGAATCCCGATCGAAAGGCTCGCGGACCTGGAAGGAATCGTCGTCGACGCGAACGGCCAGCGCGGCATCGAGCGCGAGCGCGTGCGCGTCCACGAAGTGCGCGGCAAGGCGGTGCTTCTCCACACCGGCTGGGATCGCCACTGGGAGACGCCCGCCTATGGCGTCGAGGCTCCGTTCTTGACCGCCGGAGCGACGCAATGGCTCGTCGAGCAAGGCGCTGCGCTGGTCGGAATCGATTCGTTGAACATCGACGACGTCGCGGACAAGCTGCGGCCCGCGCACACCGGTCTGTTGCGAGCCGGGATCCCCATCGTCGAGCACCTCTGCGGTCTCGAAAACCTGCCGCCCACCGGCTTCCGTTTCCATGCGGCGCCGCCCCGGGTGGAGCGTTTCGGGAGCTTTCCCGTCCGGGCGTACGCCGTCGTCGACTAGCTCATTCGTTCTCGCGCTTGCGCTCGACCAGCTTCAGCTTGTTGCGGGCCGACAGCATCTGCTGCCGGAGCGACTCGGCCTGGCGCGCGGCCTCTGCGAAGTCGCGATTCTCGGCATCGTCGCGCAGCGTCTTCGCGGATCCGGCGATCTTCTCCATCCGTTCGGCGGCCTCGCCCAGGTTGCCGCCTTCCTTCAAGATCAGGTTGATCGCCGAGGCCTCCACTCCCAGCTCGGCGAAAGATCCGACGATCGTCTGAAGCTCCTGGCGGCGCGTCCCGACCTCGCGGGCGCGCTCCGCCACCGACCTCGCCTGACCTTCCTGCCGCTCCCGCGCGCGAGCCACCGCAGCGACCAGATCGCGCACCGCGGCGACGACCTTCTCCTCGCTTTGCGCCGCCTCCTGCACCGCTCTCGCCGCGCGATCGAGGTTCTTCTCCGAATCGAGCTTCAGGCGGGAAAGCAGCTCGGCGATCTGGTCGAAGCGCTT
>Ga0209473_1001139_pt1 | contig 14913 bp, 13 predicted proteins | sample GraSoiAngelo_133_FD_185890 | JGI IMG/M metagenome (GOLD analysis project Ga0209473, IMG submission 185890) | Grasslands soil microbial communities from the Angelo Coastal Reserve, California, USA - 14_0929_05_20cm (SPAdes) (version 2) | ecosystem: Environmental > Terrestrial > Soil > Grasslands ...
AAGCGAGCCGCCCAAAGCCGACGCATCAGCTGTGGGAGCGGATGCAGCTCCAGCGGAGCCCAAGAAAAAGCCTGCGCCGAAGGCAAAGAAAGAGGAAGGGGCCGCCCCTGCTCCGGCGCCGGCGGAAAATCTTTCCCTTAGTCCCGACAGCATCGAGCAACCGAAGATCGTCAAGGCCAAGGGCAGCAAAAACATCCACAATGGTGTCGCGCATATTCTCGCGACGTTTAACAATACCATCGTCACGATCACGGACATGAAAGGCAACGTCGTCGGATGGTCGAGCGCGGGCAAAGTTGGATTCAAAGGCTCGCGCAAGAGCACGGCTTACGCAGCGCAGATGGTGGCGCAAGATGCCTCGCGGCAGGCCATGGGGCACGGTCTGAAGGAAGTTGAAGTCCTCGTTAAAGGTCCGGGCGCGGGCCGGGAATCGGCCGTGCGCGCTTTGCAAGCAATTGGTCTCGAGCTCACTGTGATCCGCGACGTAACCCCAGTGCCGCACAACGGCTGCCGCCCACCGAAGCAGCGGCGAGTTTAACAATCGTTAAAAGAATTCCCATGGGCAGATACACCGGACCAAAAACCAAAGTTAGTCGTCGCTATGGCGTGCCGCTTTTCGGGCCATCGAAATCGCTTGAGCGTAAAAATTATCCGCCCGGCATGCACGGGCCGAAAGGTTCGCGACGGAAACAATCCGATTACGCCATTGCGCTCGGTGAAAAACAGAAACTGCGCTACCAGTACGGGCTGCTGGAGCGACAATTCCGGCGGATTTTCCAGAACGCGCTACGCAAACGCGGCGTTACGGGAGAAACCCTTTTACAATTGCTCGAAACTCGCCTCGACAACGTCGTCTTCCGTCTGGGCCTGGCCAATACCCGCAGCGGCGCGCGGCAGCTCGTTTCCCACGGCCACGTCCTCGTAAACGGGCGAACGGTCAATATTTCATCCTACAACGTGAAAGCGGGCGATGAAGTTTCGGTGAAAGACAAACCGAAAACGCGCCAACTGGCCCTGCGTAATCTGGAATTGACCCAAATCGTACCTGTGCCCGATTGGCTGACGGTCGATCGCGATGCCCTCAAAGGTAAGGTAGCGCGCATCCCTTCACGGCAAGAGATTCAACCGATGGTTAACGAGCAGTTGATCGTCGAGTTGTATTCGCGGTAACTGTTGCGGCGCTCTGTGAGCGCCCAGGGATAGACAGCAACCGAATTAGACGAACACTTTTCGTGAACCAACACGAAACATCGCCGAGTTCTCGTTAGGTCCATGAGCAACGAAGAACGTTCGCGCCACTGTCCGGTCTGGGACCATCATTTTATCCCCCTTGGGCAGATGGCGAGTTAGTATTGTTAACCCCACTGCAGAGTGGCTGCTCGCGCAACCTCGGAGAAGCAACCGGGGGGCCGACTACTCTAAACTCGGATTGAGATTGGACGCCCTAGCCGCGTTCTTTCAACCGCGCGATTGTTTCGCGAATCATGCGGTAGCCGAAATGGCCTTGCGGTACGCGAAGCAATTCCGATCCAGACCATTTCTGTTGAATTTTCTCGATGTCTGCCAGACGCGCGATCAAATCGAATTCGCCTGCCACAAAGAGCACGCAATCCGCACGGCACAGCGGCTGATTATGGGTCGGAGAACTGAGATGAAAATGCCGCGCCACAAGCGATCGCTCGATGTTCGCCCGGTGGAGTTCGCGTCGTATGAACGCCGACGCGGGACTTTCCCAAATCGCGTGCTCGACGTTCACGATCGGCGCCATCAACGCAAGGAAACGAAAATCGCGCTCGACGATCGCGAGCAGCGCGCCGATCCAGCCGCCGTAGCTGGTCCCGAGGACGCCGAACTCGCGACAACCGCACTCGCGCAACGCCGCCATCAATTGCCGCAATTCGATCACGCCCTGACGCAACCCCTCTGCATTGCGGATGAGATCGGCGGTAATCGCCAATTCGCCGTTCCAGTAGCCGCGCGGCACCCGAGAATAGTGATACGGCAGATGCACGAAACACGCGTTCCAACCGAGTTCGTTAAAGCGGGCTGCCCAGCGGCGATAGCCCTTGTCACTCGCCGACATGAGCGCGTGCAGCACCAATACTGTCGGCGCGCTCCAGCCGCGTGCGCACGCGAAAAGATCTGCGCGAGCGATGTTGTTCGCCGGAAATTTGGTGCTGATCGGACTGCGCCAAGTGACCGTCGCGCCGTCGCCGATCTCACCCGCGAGTCCGCAACCAACGGGAACAGCGTAAAAATCGTTCGTCGTAAGTTTCTCGCATTCAGTCACATAAATCTCAAACTCATCGCGGCTGCGCGCGTGCAGGCGATGACGTGACTGCATCACGTTCAGTGACGTGCACATAAGCGAATCAACTGCGATCGCGGTGAAGCGTCTGAACGTACGAACGCGGGGCCCTGAGAGTTTCGGTGCGTGCGACCCCGCGGTTTCTTCAATTGGCAATTCCACTTGCATTCGCTCTCTCGGCGGATGCGGCAGATCGTTTGGCGTGAGCGAAAACGTTTCGCGCAACTCAGCGTAGAGAATCTTGAATGCGGCGGCCAGTTCGCGCTCGGTACGGGCGCGCGCGGCAGATTTTTCCAGATTTGGAAAATGTGGAATCGGATCGCCGAACGCGACCCAGATCGGCGGGCGCCGCAGCGAGAGCCAGCTTTTCTTTGAGTAGAGGCGATCGCTGCCGACGATCACGCTTGGTACGATTGGAGCGCCGGCAATGTGCGCAAGCGTCGATGCGCCCGGTCGCATTGGTGCGCCTTCAAGTAGCGAGCGTGCGCCGTCGCGGATGCCGCCCTCAGGGAAAACGCCGACAATGCGTCCATGCTTTAACCGCTCGATGGCGGTGCGGATCGTTGTGCGGTCGGCGCGATGCCGATCTGCCGGGAATGCATCGACCGCGCGCAAAAGAAATCCGAGCACTGGATACGGAAAAAATTCTGCCATCGCCATCCAGTCAATTTTGCGGCGCACCACCGAGGAAATAATAAACGGATCGAAATGGCTGATGTGATTTGCCGCAAGTAAAAACCCGCCGTCGTGATTTGCGTTTTCGCGCCGGACAACGCGAACGCGCGCGACACATGCAAACAACAATTTCATCAACAGCCGTGCGGCATGGTTGGCGAGTGAGTGAAACATTGAACGCATCGAACCAAATGATTTTGCGCTGTTCAACCTTTGTCGCGAGGCATTTGGTATACGCCCGAAGCCGCCTGCTTCGTCGCCTTTTGTTTCCTTGCGATCGATCCCGCTTAACGCGACTCCCGGATTGAGGGCTCGCCGGAGCTCGCCCCTCCATTACGCGTTCTACGCGAGCACTCGGATTGGGGCGTACGCTATTCAAAGAATGAGGAGGCAGTGCGACCCAACAGGCGAGTGAGGCCGGACTGGCAAGCTTAATGGCGCCTATCTTCTAAAAACTCGAGGGCCTTGTCGTAGCTTCGGCGGTCGAGGAAATGGGCCAGGCGCGGCGGAATGGGGTGGGGCAGGGTAGCGACCAAGGTTTCGATACGATCGGAAATTTCCCGTAACCGCTTCACATGCTGTTCGGGGTCGCGCCGGCTCCCTTTGTCGGAGATAATTTTCAGCCGTTCTCGCAAGGCCTCGGCTAATTCAGTCTCCGTTTTGGTCATCGGTTCGAAGAAAAGTTATGCTTGGGACGAGCGGAAGCCCGTCCCTCCGTTTGCTCCTTTGTTTCTCGTCGCACGAAGGAAAGCTTGAAACTCTCCGCCGTTTAGCGCAAGCGTCTGCCGTGAGCGAAAAACGGATTCTTGTCGTTGATGATGACAGCTCGCTCATCCGCCTAATCGGTGAGGCGTTGAGAAGCCGGTTTCATTGTGAAGTGGATGCCACGCCCAATCCAGAGTACGGTTTTGAGTTGGCGTTGAAAAAACGTTACCGCGTTTTCGTTTTCGATTTTTCGATGCCGATGATTGACGGTGCCATGCTTTTCACTCTCATCGGCAAGGTTTATAATCACGTGAATCCGCCAATTGTTGTTCCACCGTTGATCCTGATCTCTGGCCGGGGCGATGAAGCGCGCGCCCAGGAATTGATGAAAGAAGCCGGGGTGCGCGGTTTTCTGCCAAAGCCGTTCGCGATGAATCGGCTGATGGAGAAAATCGGTGAAGTTGCGCCGGATTTGGCGGCGGCCAGTCGAGAGTAATGGAGTGGTGGAGTAGTGGAACAGACAACACGGGCAGAAGCGCGTCCCTCCGCTCAGCTTTCTCCCAGCTCGGCCAGTAATTGCCGCCGGGCTTCGATCCAATCGGAATTGGCGTCGCCGGGAATTCCTACGCGCTCCCGCTGTTCGGAAATGAAATAGGCGCGGATGCGAATCGCTTCGTCGCTGACGCGCAATTTCTCTTCTTTTGTCGCCGAAGTCTTCCGCGTCGTAGGTTTCTTTCGCGGTGAACTGGCTCTTTTGGCTGCGGGTTTCGCCGCATTTCCATTCAGTGCCGCTCCATTGGGCGGCGCCTTCTCTTTGTCGCTAGCTTTTGCTTTCTTTGCCATGGTTAAACAGTTATCGCTTTACCCGGCCGAGTTGAATTCGCAAGCCGTTTTCGCAAAGAATTGGCGTGAACTCGACCCTTCGCTAGCGTTCGCCATGCGGTCTTTTGTTTTTCGCTGGCTGACAACAACGGTGGCAGTAATGGTTGCGGCATCGGTGCTTCACGGAATTCGCTACGACTCCGTCGGTTCACTAATTGGCGCCGCCTTGCTCCTCGGCATCCTGAATGCTTTTGTGCGGCCCGTGCTGCTAATCCTGAGCGCGCCCCTGATCCTGCTAACCCTGGGATTCTTTATTCTGGTAGTTAACGGCTTGTTGCTCTGGTTTGTGCCTAACATCGTGCCGGGCTTTCACGTCGATAATTTTGGCAGCGCTTTCTGGGGCGCGATCATCATCGGACTTGTCTCCTGGGTGCTGAGCGCATTTTTCCGCGGTAGCGACGGACGCGTTCATATTTTAACGCACCACACTCAAATCAAGCGCGTGCAAGGGCGCGTGATCGAACCGGGAGATCGCTCATGACGTATTGCCTAGGCATGCTTTGCCGCACAGGCGCGGTTTTTCTGTCGGATTCGCGCACCAGCGCCGGCATGGATAATATTACCATGCGCAGCAAGATGCGGGTTTACGAAAAGCCGGGCGAACGAGTCATTTGCATCATGACTTCGGGCAACCTTTCTCTCACTCAGGCGACCCTTGCATTGATCGATGACGATTTGATTCTGGCGAACAACGAACCTGCAAGCGAGACAATCATGACGACCCAAACCCTGTACGAGACCGCGCGCTACGTCGGCACCAAAGTGCGGGCGGTGGAGAAACGTGATCGTGTTGCATTGGAAGCCGATGGATTCGATTTCAACATCAACCTGATCGTGGGCGGTCAGATCGCCGGGTTGACACCGGAAATTCACCTTATTTATCCGCAGGGAAACAGCATCCACGCGACGCGCGACTGCCCTTTCCTGCAAATCGGAGAAACAAAATATGGCAAACCGATTCTCGATCGTGGATTCAATTACGAAACGTCGTTGAGCGATGCGGTAAAGTTTGGAATCATTTCCATCGACGCGACCATGAAAAGCAATGTTGCGGTAGGACCGCCGATCGATTTGCTTTGCTATGAGCTCGATTCGCTCGTGGCAAATTTGCGGATGCGCTTGGATGAGGATGATCCATACCTGCAGGAGATCGGACGCAAATGGCAGAACGGAATCGTGAAGCTGGTCAAAGACATGCCGGCGCCTGATTTCACCAAGCCTTCTCTCGGGTTCGCCACCGCTGCGTAGGGACGATCGGTGTTCGTCAAAATCTGCGGCATTACGAATCCGGCCGACGCCGAAGCCATTATCGCCGCCCGTGCCGACGCGCTTGGGTTCAATTTTTGGCCGGGGAGCGAGCGCTACCTTGAGCCAGCGGACGCGGCGGAGTGGATCACCGAATTGCCCGATAGCATCATTCGCGTTGCGGTATTGGTGAATCCGAGCTCGGCGTATGCGAAGGAGATTGCGGCAATCGACGGTATTGATTGCTTGCAACTACATGGGGACGAATCGCCGGAATTTTGCCTGAGCCTGATGGAGGCGCAAATCACACTGTGGAAGGCAGTTCCGATGATAGGTCGAGACATGCCGTTGCCTGATTTCCATACCAATCGGCTGCTGCTAGATACGGTAGCGGGGACGAAATTTGGCGGAGCCGGGAGACCGTTCCCATGGAATTGGGCGCGTGACCTTATTGTGGCCAACAGAGACCGGCAATTTATTCTCGCCGGTGGTCTAAATTCGGAAAATGTAGTTGAAGCGGTCCGACAAGCCCGGCCCTTTGGAGTAGATGTAGCAAGTGGTGTCGAGACCGCACCGGGCCGCAAAGATATTTATAGAGTCCGTGATTTTATTGCCGCTGCGCGCTCTGCCTGAGGCGGTTCGAAATCGGCTATTTTAGGGTCGGAAACAACACTACAAGGCTGGTCTGCTTCCTGCTTTAACGCCGCTTGCATTAACCACAATCGCATTACTACCATGCCAACTTTCACTGACAAACTGACTTACGGAACGATTGCATTCTTCGCGGCCATTTTCGTTTCCTTTGGGCAAGCGAGCCTGCCCGCTCCGGACAGCAATCCGGACCAACAAACGGCGGCGAAGGCTCCTTCTGGGCCTTCGACGAGCCCTGCCAAGAATGCCGACAAATCCGCGTCAGCAGCCGCGCCTCTGACCGTTGTTCAGGCGACAAGTACGACGTCTACGCCTGCTGCGGTTAAGCCTGCACCCCCCCAACCATCTACTAGCACGCCCGCCACCACGACTGTTCCGCCTGTCCCTCCCGATGCCGTTACGGAAAGCGGTGGTGTCGGCGTGCGTGAGTTTCAGGGCGACGACGTTGGCCAAGTACTGCGTCTTTTGGCCCGGCAGGCCAAGATCAACATGGTGGTGAGCGACCAAGTGACTGGCACCGTGACGATGCGGTTGGAGGATGTTACCGCTCTTCAGGCCATCGCCATCATTGTAAAGGCCAAAGGTCTCTTCATGGACCAGATTGACCACGTTTACTATATTAAGACGCCGGCTGAAAAAACCGCCGAGCCGACCGAAAGCGACAGCTATCAGTTCAGCTATTCGCGCGCAAAAGAAGTTGCGCCGCTTTTGGCGTCACAGCTTTCGAGCAAGGATCCGCCTCAGTTCGACGAACGCACCAACACCATTTTCTTCCGCGAGACGCGCAGCAACATCGACACTGTGCGCAAATTGCTGGTGACAATCGATAAGCCGACCAAGCAGGTGATGATTGAAGCGCGGTTGGTGGAGGTGACCGCTAACCCACTACAAAGCTATGGCATCGATTGGTCTGGCACGGTCGGCAGCGCGAGTCAGGGTAAGACGTTTTCGTACGGCGCGCCCCGAAGTACCAGCACGAGCACCGGCGGAAATATTCCGCTCAGCGATCTTGCTCTGGGTAACCCTGCTAACCCCAATATCTTGGGCAATTTCAGCAAACTGATCCCCGGCCAATTCGCCATCCTGAGCGTGCCACAAATGTCCGCTACCTTGCGCTTCCTGAATGAGGATGCGGATGCGGAATTTCTCGCCAACCCGCGAGTCGTAACCGCCGATAATCTACAGGCGAAGATCGAGATCAACCGGGCCCAGCCTGTTCCACAATTAAACTTCAACGAACAGACGGCCACCGCCGTCTTCGGTGGATTCCAGGATAAGAAGTTTGGCAACACGCTGATTGTCACCCCAAGCATCAACAAGGATAACTTCGTCACTTTGAAGGTGAAACCGGAGATCAGTAACAAGGTTGGCGATTCCACCTTCGTATTTGCCGGCGCAACAGTGAGCAGCCCGATCATTGATACCCGCGCGCTGGAGTCCAACGTTTTGATCCGTAGCGGCGATACCCTGGCGATTGGCGGTTTGATCCAGGATGAAGTGGCCAAGGCGCACAACAAAGTGCCGCTGCTCGGCGACGTGCCCGTTCTTGGTTATCTATTTCAGAATCATCTGAACGCCCGCACCAAGCGCAACCTTTTGGTGTTCGTCACGCCGACTATTATCGATTCCAAATACGGCACCGGTCTGGAGGACCAGGTCAGTGGCTTACACCATGTCGGAGAGGAATACTCCGACATCAATGGCTGGCGCAACAACGCCCAGGGCGCTGTCCGTCTGGTTCCGACCGGCCACCGACAAGTCGTTGCGGATTATCCGAAACCAGGGACACCGCCGCCGCCGGTAACGGGAGAATCCGAGGTGCAATTCAAGAGTTCAGCCAAGGATCGCGATTTCTAAAGTTTCAGTGGAATGTGGGGTTGAGAGGGGGCGGACGCTTCGCGGCGTTCGCCCTTTCCCTTTTGGAACATAGACTGGCGGCCGGTGCGAAGGGAACACAGACTGATAGTCTGTGCGCCCAGCGGAGTTTAACTCCGCTGAGTGGTGAGGGCCCGCAGATTACGTGACGCAGCGGGTTACAAACCCGCTGGGCGCACAGGCCATCGGCCTGTATTCCTCGTCGGCGAGGAAAGCGTGGCCTATTTTTCGAGATAACGATTGAGTTCAACCCGCAGTTCGGTGCGTGCACGGAATAACAGGCTTTTTACCGCTGCCACCGTAAGTCCGAGGACTTCCCCAATTTCGTCATAACTCTTACCTTCGTAACGTCGCAGGACCACCGCCATTCGCTGCTTCTCAGGCAAAGCGCGAATTGCCTTTTCAATCGCCTCTTGTAGCTCGGCCTCGAGCAATTCTTCGTCCGGCACATGTCGCGCCGGGTCGGTCAGGGCCAGCGCCTCTTCGCCTTCGTGGACGTCGAGGGCGTCGCCGGGATGGCGTTTGCGGCGCCGGGCTTCATTGAAAACGAGATTGCGTGTGATCGTGAGCAGCCAGGTGGTAAATTTTGCCGTTGGCCGGTAGCGGGGAGCGCCCTTCCAAACTCGAATAAAAACCTGCTGGGCTACGTCTTCCACTTCCGAATTATTGCCCAGCATTCGCCCCACCGTGCCAATCACCAACGCCTGATGACGCTCGATTAGGCGCTCAAAGGCGACGGTATCGCCGCGTGCCACTTCCGCCATCAAGGCAGTATCGTCAATATCCTCAGCCCGTTGCTCCGACATGAGAAAAGGACGACGGAAACGCGCTCATGCTTATTCGTTAAACCCAGAAAAGACTTCGGGGTCGAAGCGGGTCCGCGGTCGTTTTGGTTGCATCAATTTCTCGAACCATGCATCATTTAGCTGCGCTTTACGCGTATCAATTTGCGAATGAATCACCGCTTAATTCCAGATGCGCTTCGGCCCATTGCAGAAAAAATCGAAAGCCAGGAACGCATCAGCGACGCCGATGCGATGGCTTTATATCAATCCAGCGATCTCAATGCGCTGGGGATAATTGCCAATTTCGTGCGCGAACGAAAGAACGGCAATTATGCCAGCTACATTCATAACCGTTATATCAACTACTCCAATATCTGCGTTCTTTCGTGTCAGTTCTGCGCCTTCGCTGCCAGGAAGCGCGATCCCCACGCTTTTGAATATGCGATTGAGGAGATCATTCGCGTCGTTAAAGAAGCTCTTCCTCTCGGGATCACTGAAGTGCATATGGTTGGCGGGCTGCATCCGACGCTGAAAAAGGACTGGTATCTCGACTTGTTACGTGAGCTACGCGCGCTCGATCCAGACCTACATATCAAGGCTTTCACCGCTATCGAAGTGCGTCACCTTGCTCAGCGCATCTTTCGCCTCCCGATTCGAGAAATGCTGGAGCTTTTGCGCGAGCACGGTCTCGGTTCGATCACCGGGGGTGGTGCGGAAATTTTCGATCCCGGGGTACGCGATAGCATTTGTCGGGGCAAAGAAACCGCTGCCGAATGGCTGGACGTTCATCGCACCTGGCACGAACTGGGTGGGCGGAGCACCTGCACGATGCTTTACGGTCACATCGAGACCCTCGCGCATCGGGTGGATCATTTGAGTCATTTGCGCCGGCTGCAGGACGAGACGGGGGGATTTACCGGTTTTGTTCCATTCGCCTTCCAACCGCAAACCACGATTCTGGCCCACATCAAGGCTGCCTCAGCCATCGAACAACTTCGCAATCTCGCCGTCAGCCGTATTTACCTCGATAATATCGATCACCTTACCGCATATTGGGTGAGCATTGGCTTGCCGCTGGCGCAGGTCTCTCTCAGCTATGGCGTGGACGATTTACACGGCACAATTCTGGAGGAAAAGATTTTCCACATGGCCGGCGCGACCACCCCTCAGCAACAAACCGTGGCCGCGCTCGAGCACGCCATCCGTGAAGTCGGCCGCGAACCGATCCAGCGCGACAGTTATTACCGACGTGTCGTTTCATCCCAAAATGGCTCGGCCACCGGTGTCCGATCGGCGGGCGCGGAACTCGCCTGCGTCTAATTAGGGCGCAATCCCTTTCACCCGCGACAAATGCTGCGCATTGGCTGCGTTAAATATCTTAATGCTCGCCCGCTGATTTACGGCTGGTCCGGCGCGGTTGATTTCGATCATCCGGCCGCCCTTTGCCGAAAACTTGAGCATGGGGACCTCGATGTTGCGCTGGTCTCCAGCTTGGAATATTTGCGACGGCCGATTTACCGAATCGTTGATGGAGTTTCAATTTCCGCCCACGGCGCGGTCTACAGTGTCATCGTCGCGCACAATGAAGATCTTTCGCGCGCGCAGGAAATCGACATTGATCCTGCCTCGGAAACGTCTGTGGCCCTCTTACGTTGCCTCCTTAGACAACGCGGGTTCAATCCGTGCCTGCGCGTACGGAACACAGACTTACAGTCTGTGCGCCCAGCGGAGTTGCACTCCGCTGGACCCGAGACAGCGGACAACATGTCCGCTGGGCGCACGGGCCAACTGCCTGTATTCCGGCTGCTCATCGGTGACCAGGCGATTCGCTTTCGCGCAGAGCATGGCGAGGGCTATCACTATTGGGACCTGGCGGAAACTTGGACGAAACTGACATCGCTTCCATTTGCCTTCGCCTTTTGGTTAATTCGCCCGGAAATCAAAAACGCAAAAGAGATTGCAGATAAACTGCGCGCGCTTCGTGACCACAACGTCGCCAGCATCGATGAGCTCGCCCTTTCCCAATCGGAAGTATCTCCGAAGTTCTGCCGGAAATATTATCGGGAGCACCTTTTCTTTGATTTCGGTGAACGCGAGAAGGCCGGGCTGCGCGAATTTCATCGTCGTTGTCTTCTGAATAAAATCGATGTCGCTCCAGATTTGCGGCTAAATCTGGTGTGAAACGCGAGGTTCGCATTGGCATTTCCGGTTGGAATTATGCCGGCTGGCGTGGCGTGTTTTATCCAGAGGGATGGCCACATCGACGCGAACTGGAATTCGCCTCCCGCGCATTCAATTCCATTGAGATCAACGGGTCTTTTTATTCGCTGCAACGACCGACGAGCTATCGGCGCTGGTACAAGGAAACGCCGGAAAATTTTCTCTTTAGCGTCAAAGGCGCGCGTTTCATCACCCACATGAAAAAATTGCGTGAGGTTGAAGTACCGTTGGCGAACTTCTTTGCTTCCGGCGTTCTCGCGTTTGAGGAAAAACTGGGCCCGATTCTCTGGCAATTTCCACCGAACTTTGGTTGGAACGAAAAACGTTTCCGGGAATTTTTTCAATTACTGCCAAAAACAACGAAAGAAGCCGCGCTTCTCGGTCGTCGGCATGACTCGAAGCTAAAGACGCGCGCCTGGCTGAAAGTAAAGTGCAATCGGGCCCTGCGTTATTGCGTAGAAATTCGGCACGTGAGTTTTTTGGTCCCTGATTTTTTCGAACTGTTGCGCGAGTTCAATATTGCCTTCGTTTTTGCCGACACCGCCGGAAAATGGCCTTACGCGGAAGATTTGACCGCAAATTTCGTTTATTGCCGCCTCCATGGCGATACTCAACTCTATACCAGCGGCTACAGCGACCGTGCGCTCGATTGGTGGGCGACGCGACTGAAACTGTGGCGCAAAGGACAGCAGCCGAAGGATGCGAAACTTGTTACTGCCAAAAGAAAATCCGAGATGCACGATTTATTCATCTACTTTGACAACGACGCGAAAGTGCACGCCTCTTTCGATGCTCAAACGCTCGTCCGCAAAATGAAATGATGTGGAAAACCCCCAACGAGCGAACACAAAAATCAAAGAAATTGGCGGTGGTTGTCAGCGGTTCACCCGCGCATAAAATAATCAGTGCAACCTCGGTGGATTTTGGCGCCCGACCCCGCGCCGGCCAGCAATGGGATTTCGTGGCCAGACCTGTGCCGGTCTGAGTGCATCGCACGCCTTCTTCAGCGCCGCGATTTCAAATGCACCGACGATGTTCTATCGTTTCTAAATCCGCGGTTGGCAGCTCTGGCCGACCCCTTCCTGATTAGTGGAATCCATGATGCGGTTGAGCGGATTTTTCACGCCATCGATCACCGTCAACGCATAGTCCTATTCGGCGATTACGATGTCGATGGCGTAACTTCTCTTGCGCTTTTGTCCGAAGTTCTGCGTGCTTATGGAAACGAGCCGGCACTTTTTTTGCCTCTCCGAATGGAAGAGGGCTACGGTCTGAGCGCGGAGGGAGTTGCGCGCTGTCTCCGCCAACACAATCCGGAACTACTCATCGCGATTGATTGTGGGACGTCCTCGCCCGGTGAAATTGATTCAATTAAACGCGCTGGTATCGACGTCATTGTTCTCGACCATCACGAACCCAAGTCGGAGCTGCCAGATTGCCTGCTGGTGAATCCGAAGACCACGAATTCCGGGTTCGATTACCTTTGCAGTGTCGGGCTGACTTTTAAACTTTGCCACGCCCTCTTAAAAAGACGACGCATCGATTTCGATCTTAAAACGGCGCTTGACCTCGTCGCACTGGGCACGGTCGCGGACATAGTGCCCTTGCATGGTGATAATCGAGTCTTTGTTAGACGCGGCTCGACCATGATCGAACGATCGCGTCGCCCCGGAATTGCGAAGCTACTGGAGGTCGCTGGGGTAAAGCAGGCGGTGATGCCGGATGACATCGGCTTCCGGCTGGGTCCGCGTTTGAATGCGGCCGGCCGGCTGGCCACGGCTGAGAAAGCGTTGCGTTTGTTGATAACGGACAGTCCGATCGAAGCCGGGGAGCTCGCGCGTGAACTGGACGCTCAGAACCGGGAACGGCAGGAAGTTGAAAGAAAGATTCTGCAACAGGCTGAAGAGAAACTCGTCAAAAATTTTGATGCATCCCGGGATGGCGGAATCGTCCTGGGCGCGCGTGGCTGGCATCCGGGCGTTCTTGGGATCGTCGCGTCGCGCATCTCCAAAAAATATTACCGGCCGACAATCATCGTGGGGTTTGACGAGAGCGGTGCAGGAAAAGGAAGCGGACGCAGTATCGAGGATTGTTCGATCGTGCGGGCCCTCGGCGAATGCAGCGGAACGCTGGAAAAATTTGGCGGGCACGAAATGGCGGCAGGAGTGAGTTTGCGCGAAGAAAATCTGCCGAAATTTCGCCAACAGTTTTTGGATGCCGTGCGCCGGCAATTGTCGGACGAGGGGCTCGCTCCACGATTGCACCTCGACGCGGAAATAGCGCTGGCGGAGATCAACTTCGATTTGCTGCATTGGCACGAAATGTTGCAACCGTTCGGCAATGGAAATCCGCAACCGATCTTTGTCTCTTCGGCGGTGGAACCGGCCCGCCCACCGCGGCTGGTGGGGGAACGGCATCTCGAGCTCCGACTAAGACAGCGCAACTGGCATCAACGCGCGATCTTTTTTGATGGCGCAACTTCCGAGCTGCCGCCGGCGCCGTGGGACGTCGCTTTTCATATCCACACCAATGTTTACGAAGGTGAGACCCGAATCGATTTGCACGTCAAAGCGCTGCGCAGCGCGGCCTCGTTAGATTGATGAACCTCAATACTTCACTGGAAGAATTGAGTTGGATTCCGCGGCCGCGCATCCTCGCGTTACGCCGGCTTGCGCTCGAGACTGTCGGCGATTTGCTCAGGCACTATCCACGCCGGCACGAAGATCGGCGAGAATTCCGTGGGTTTCCGCGTGAAGAAACTATCGGCCCGGTTTGTTTGTGCGGCGAGGTGGCAAAGACCCGACTGATGCGTTTCGGCGGACGCAAAATTTTTGAAGCAGTGTTGGAAGAAAGTGGCGCTCATGCGCTCAGCCAACCGCTCACCTGTCGCTGGTTTAATCTGCATTACATCCAAAAGATGATTGCGACCGGGCAGCAGCTGGTCGTGTTCGGTCGCGTCAAACGCAAAGGCCCGCGTTTGCTCATCGATCATCCGGAATTTGAGGTAATCGAGGACGACGAAGAAATTTTGATTCATTTCCGGCGCATCACCCCAATTTATCCCGCGACGGAAGGTTTGTCGCAGCGGGTCCTGCGGGCATTAATTTTTCGGTTACTCGAACAGGCCCCAGTCGCATCGGCCGATGTCCCTCTGCCTCCGTCCTTAAGGGATGGGGAAGACGGAAACGCGCTTCGCAAAATTCATTTTCCGCAGAACGACGAACAGTTGCGCAAAGTGCGCGATCATTTGGTGCTAGGTGAATTTTTCCGGATGCAGATGCAGATCGTGGCCGCGCGCGCGCAAAATTCCGCGCGGGTCGGTTGCCGTCATCAAAGCCACGGTTTGCTGGCGGAACAATTCATCGCGGCGCTTCCGTTTGCCTTTACCAGTGCGCAGCAACGGGTCTTCAACGAAGTGAAGCACGACCTGCAGGTGGCATCGCCGATGAACCGTTTGCTGCAGGGCGACGTTGGCTCTGGGAAAACGGTCGTGGCTATCGCAGCAATGTTGCTCGCCGTCGAGTCCGGATCGCAAGCGGCGTTGATGGCGCCGACACAGATTCTGGC
>Ga0209473_1001143_pt1 | contig 14875 bp, 7 predicted proteins | sample GraSoiAngelo_133_FD_185890 | JGI IMG/M metagenome (GOLD analysis project Ga0209473, IMG submission 185890) | Grasslands soil microbial communities from the Angelo Coastal Reserve, California, USA - 14_0929_05_20cm (SPAdes) (version 2) | ecosystem: Environmental > Terrestrial > Soil > Grasslands ...
CGACGCCCTCACCGACCATCCGCGGCTCTTGTTCCTCGGGCGCATCGAGCCCCGCAACGGCCTGGGCACGTTGCTCGAAGCCATGCCCCGGATCCTGGCGCGCTATCCGCGCGCGGTGCTCACCGTGGCCGGTGACGGGCCGTGGCGGCATTACTACGAGCGGCGCGCGCGGGCCGAGGGGTTGGGTGCGAGCGTACGGTTCGCCGGGCAGGTGTTCGAGGATCGCCCCGCCTACTACGGCTCGGCCGACCTGTACCTGTGCCCGACCACGATCGCGTCGTTCGGTGTCACGCTGCTCGAGGCGATGGCGTGCGGCACCCCTATGGTCGTGTCGGACAACCACGGCTTCCGGTCGGTGATCGCGGGCGGCGCCGAGGCGGTGGTCATCCCCAAGGACGATCCCGCCGTGTGGGCGGAGACGACCATCGCGCTGCTGGGCGATCCCGCCCGGCGCGAGGCGATGGGGCGTGCCGGGATCGAGAAGGCGCAGCGCTTCGCATGGCCGCGCATCGCGCGGCAGGAGCTCGCGGTGTACGAGCGCGTGCTGGGCCGCAGTGCCAAGCCGGCGCGGCGTCCGACCCGCAGGCCCTCGGAGCTCGCCTCGACCAGTCCCTGAGGAGCCCCGCGTCAGGTCGCCGCGGGATTCATCACGCGGCCGAGGAACAGAATCGTTCCCGAGAGCCGCTCGCGGATCGCGAAGACAAACGGCCGATCCACCACGACGAGCGGCGGCCCCACGCTCGTGAGGCTGAACTCCACCGAGGTCGCGGCCGCCGCCTCGGTGCCCTCTTCGTTGACGTCCACGAAGGCCTTGTGCTTGACTGCCGAGATGCACAGACCCCCGCCCGGGTTCAATCGCGTGAAGTCGGTGCCTGCGGACCCGCAGAACGCCGATGGCATGCCGAGCGTCGCGAGCACGTCGTTCATCGTCAGCCCGTACCTGAGCGTGAACTTCGGCATGACTACCTCGAACGACCGGGAATCGAGCGCGGCGATCCAGCCGCGCCAGCGCTGTTCCGTCAGGCCCTGGACGAGCGAGTCGATTCCGGCCGCGTCGTGCGGCAGCGCGATCGTCATGCTGAAGGCGTCGCCCCCATAGGGCAGATCGAGCACGGTCACGCCGTTCACAATCGCAATGCCGATCGGGACGGTGCGTCCGTGCTGCATCATGGGCACCGTGGCAGCGGCGCCGCTCGCCAGCTTGAACGTCCCGGGCCGGGTCAGCCCCTTGTCGAACCGCGCGGTCCAGCTTCCCTTGAAGTAAATCGCGTTGATGAGGTAGGCCACGGCGTCCTGAGGGACGGGATCCGGCACGATGGTCGGGATCTTGCCGTGCGTCTGATCGCTCACCCAGGCGTTGATCGTCGGCGCCGCGGTGGGACTTCCGAAGTCGAGGCCTTCGACCCGGGCGTCGAAGTACGTCCGGGTGGCGTCGAGAAACTCGGGCGTCGGCGCGTATCGCCGGTCGTACCATACCGAGTTGGCGAGGGTGAACGCCACCTGGGGATCGAGCCCGCGCAACAGCCCGATCAAGCTGCGGTAGGACTGGTCGACGTCGTCGAGCGTCATGCCGTCGAGCTGCAGCACCCGCTGCATCTCGGCCTGCGTGGCGCCGGCGGCCCCGTTGTAGGCCATGGCGAGCGCCATCGCGGCACTGAGCGGTGAGATGAAGAGGTTCGAGTCGCGGCTGGTCTGGCGCGCGATTTCGCCGAACAGACTGACGGCGAACCGGTTGTCCGCGCTGATCAGTCCGGTTTCCGCCGCGCTCAGCGTGCGTGGCAGCGCGGTGATGGGGCGCGGGGCGGTGAGGGAGGCCTCGTGGCATTGCACCACCAGCATCGCGCCGGCGATTGCCAGCAGGGAACGGACGATCGACCTCATGTGCGACTCCTTCCGGGCAGGTTCGTTTCTTGCGCCACGATCCTTCTAGATTACCTCCGGGACCCCCCTGCGAGGTCACAATGCGCGTTCGCGCCGCGTCGGTCGCCTGGTGTTGCCTGATCGCCACGCTGGTCGTCGGCCCCGCCGGCGCGTGTCGCACGCGGCAGGAGGCGACGGCGTCGCACGACATGGAGGCGATGGATTCGACCGAGCAGCACGCCACCCTCGCGGCCGAGGAAGCGATGGGCCGGCCGGTGCCCGCCGACCCGCACATGACACTCACACCGCTGCGGCCAGGCAGCGGGTCCGACTCGACGCGCGCCGCCGCCATCGTAGCGCAGATGCGCGCCGCGCTCGGTAAGTATCGCGATGTGCGCGTCGCGCAGGCGGACGGCTTCCGCCAGTTCTTGCCCGGCGTGCCACAGCCTGTCTATCACTTCACCAACCGCCGTTGGGCCCTCGCCGAGATGGCGCGCTTCGACGCGGCGAAGCCGACATCGCTGTTGTACCGGAAGGAGCCGGACGGGACGTTCGTGCTCGTGGGGGCGATGTACGCGGCACCGGGGATCGCGTCGTTCGATCAGCTGGACGCCCGCGTCCCGCTGTCGGTGGCGCGGTGGCACGAGCACGTGAACTGGTGCGTGCCGCCCCGGGGTCAGGGCGGGCGGTGGCGCGACACGCTCGCGGGCCGGCCCGTCTTCGGCCCCAAGTCGACCATCGCGACCCCCAACGCGTGCGCCGCCGTGGGCGGGCGGTTCCTGCCGCGCCTGTTCGGCTGGATGGTGCACGTGTTGGCATTTGCGGGCGACGATCCGCACGTCATCTGGGGCGCCGGGCACGACCACGCGCACTCGTGACGCCCTCCCGCTTGCGCCTCGGCCCACTCGTCGCGGTGATGTTCTTCACCGTGTCGGGTGGGCCGTTCGGCTTGGAGGGGCTGGTCGGCTCAGTCGGGCCCGGCGTTGCTCTGCTGCTGCTCGTCGCCACGCCGCTGCTCTACAGCGTTCCCGAAACACTGCTCGTGGGCGAGCTCGCCTCGATGCTCCCGGTCGAGGGCGGTTACTACCAGTGGGTGAAGCGGGCGTTCGGCCGGTTCTGGGGCTTCTGGAACGGCTGGCTCTCATGGACCTATTCGCTGCTCGACATGGCGATCTATCCGGTGCTCCTGATCCAGTATCTCGGCTTCTTCCTGCCGGGGCTCGGCTGGCTCGAGCGCTGGATCGTGGCGCTGGCGATGATCTGGGGAGCGACATGGCTGAACCTGCGCGGGACGCGCGTCGTCGGCGCGGCGTCGGGGTGGTTCGTGGCGGCGGTGCTGGCGCCCTTCGCGGTGCTGTCCGTAGCGGCGCTGGTGCGTTGGCTCGGGGCTTCCGCAACGCCTTTCCCGGTAACGCCCTTTCACGCTGCAGGCACGTCCTTCCTCGGCGCTCTCGGCATCGGCGTATCCCAGAGCATCTGGAACTATTCGGGCTGGGACAACGCCTCGACCATCGGCGGTGAGATCGAGGAGGCGTCGGCAACGTACCCGCGGGCCCTCGCCCGGGCGTTGCCGCTCGTCACCCTCGTCTATTTCCTCACGATTATTCCGGTGCTGGCGCTTACCGACTGGACGGCGTGGACGGACGGTGCGTGGCCGGGGCTCGCGCGCACGGTGGTGGGCGGGTGGCTCGGGATGTGGGTGGCGCTGGCGGGCATGCTGTCCGCGTTCGCGCTGTTCAACGCCCTGCTGCTCGTGTATTCGCGGATTCCCCTGGTGCTGGCGCAGGACGGTCTCTTGCCCAAGGCGCTGGCGCGCACCGATGCGCGCGGCACGCCCGCGAACGCCGTGCTCGTCTCGGCCGTGGTGTATTCGCTCTTCTCGCTGTTGCCGTTCGGCGGCCTGCTCGCGGGCGACGTGCTGCTGTACACGGCGGCGCTCGGGCTCGAATTCGCGGCGCTGATCCAGCTGCGGCGCGCCGAGCCGACGTTGCGGGGCGCGTTCCGCGTGCCGCTCGCTGTGCCGTGGCTCGTGGCGCTCGCCGCCCTGCCGCTCCTGGTGCTGGTCGCGGGCGTCGTGCTCGAGGTGCGGAGCCGCGCGATCGGGTTGCCGGGCGTGCTGGTGGCGGTGCTGCTCGCCTTGGCGGGGCCGCCCGTGTACGCGGGCCTGCGGGCGCGGCGGGCATCGGCGTCGGCGGTCGCGCCCTGACCTCCCCTCCTTGCGGACCTCGGTAATCGCGCGCAACGTAGCGGGCGTTGAATTTTTCTGCGGCACGGCCGCTACCCTTGTGCACCAGTAGGGAGGAACCGTGGTACAGCGCATCGTGCTGGTTTCGCTCGCGCTTGCGGCGGCCGTCGGAGCGCCACGCGCGTGGGCGCAGCAGCGCCAGATAACCGGTCGGGTTACAAACGCGACGAGCGGCGAGGCGGTGGGGAGAGCCAACGTATCGGTCGAGGGGACGGCAATCAGCGCCCTGACCAGCGATCAAGGGGAGTTCTCCCTGGCCGGTCCCGAGGGCAACGCGACGCTGCTGGTGCGACACATCGGGTTCAGGCGCCGGGAGATTACCGTGTCGGCATCGCAGGCGCGAGTGGAGGTCACGCTCGAGCCCGACGTGTTCAATCTCGAAGCCGTCGTGGTCACGGGTCTTGCGACCGGAGTCGAGCGGCGCAACGCGGGGAACGCGGTGGCGACCGTCAGCGCGGCCGAGTTGGGATTCGTTCCGACCGCCAGCCTCGAGCAGCAACTCCAGGGTAAGATCGCGGGCGCCGATATCCAGCAGAACGGTGGCGCGCCCGGCGGCGGTCTGCAAGTCCGGCTCCGCGGTGTAACGTCGATCAACGCAACCGCCGAGCCGCTGTACGTCGTAGACGGCGTGATCGTGAGCGACGTTGCGATTCCGTCCAATCAGAACGCGGTCACCGCGGCGGCTGGGGGATCGAATCCTTCGCTCGATCAGGACGCACAGGTGAACCGCATCGCCGACCTCAACCCCAGCGACTTCGAGAGCATCGAGGTCCTGCGCGGAGCGTCGGCGGGTGCCATTTATGGACAGAAGGCGTCGAACGGTGTCGTGATCATCAAGACCAAGCGGGGGCAGGCAGGTGTGTCGCAGGTCGGCTTCACCCAGCGTTTCGGGTTCTCCGAGATTTCGAACACGGTGGGCTCGCGGGTCTTCCGGGACACGACCGATGCGTTCGGCGCCTTCGCTCCGAGCGCTACCCGAGATACGGCGACGCGCAGGCTCATCAGGGGCCTGTGCGCCTTGCCGAACGGCGGCTGTCCCTTCTTCGATCTCGAACGCGAGTTGGCAGGGCTCAGGCCGCTATCGTTCGAGTCCGGGGCAAGCGTCTCGGGTGGCACCGAGAACACCCAGTACTTCGCCTCAGGAACGGTGAAGGACGATGGCGGCATCATACAGAACACGGGATTCAAGCGGCAAGCGCTGCGGCTGAACCTCGACCAGCGACTCGGGTCGACGGTGCGGGCCAGTCTCAACACCAGCTACATGCACACCCAGGCGCAGCGCGGCCTCACGAACAACGACAACACCGGGACCAGCTTCTACGTCGTACTGTCCGCCACGCCGAGCTTCGTGAACCTCGGCCTGCAGCCCGGCGACACGTTCGCGCGCAACCCGTTTGTGCCGAGCAATCCGGTGCAGACCGCCGCGCTGATGAAGAACAGCGAGGACGTGTATCGATTCATCGGGGGAGCGAATCTTCAGTGGGACGCCGTGCGGTCGGGTGGGCACTACCTCCGCTTCATCGCGCTCGGCGGCGCGGACTACTTCAACCAGGATAACGCGCTGTTCTTCCCGCCCGAGCTGCAGTTCGAGCCCAACGACGGTTTGCCCGGCACGTCACTGCTGACCAACAGCGGGAGCCTGAACCTGAATCTGAACACGAGCGCCGTCCATAGTTTTACGCCGAGCAGCAACGCCTTCTCCGCCACGACGTCCGTGGGCGTCCAGTATGGCTGGCGCAGACTCGACATCTCGCGCATCACGAGCCGCAACCTCACGGCCGGGCAGGAGAACGTGGATGCCGGGACCAATATCGTGATCGGCCCCGAGCGGCGGGAGAGAATCAAGGACCTCGGCTTCTTTGCGCAGGAAGAGTTCCTGGCCAGCGATCAGCGCCTTCTCCTCACAGCCGGAATTCGGGCGGATCAGAGCAGCCTCAACGCCGACCCAAACAAACTGCACTACTTCCCCAAGGCGTCGGCCTCCTACCGCTTTCTCAAGCCGACGGCCTTCGTGGATGAACTAAAGATTCGGGGGGCGTACGGCGAGTCCGGTAACGAGCCGGCGTATGGACAGAGGTTCACATCCCTCCGGGCCACCAGCAAGGTCGGCGGCCTTCCCGGCACCGTGGCCGGCGACACCACGGGAGCACCCGACCTGGGGCCGGAACGGGAACGGGAAATCGAAGGTGGTTTCGACGCCACGCTGTGGGGTGGGCGCGGGAACCTCGAGGTGACGGGCTACCAGAAGAACGTCAGTGACCTCCTCCTCCCACGGCAGCTCGCGCCGGTCCAGGGTGTGAATACGCTCATCGCGAATGGCGGGAAGCTGCGCACGCGAGGCCTCGAGGTGACGCTTGGGCTCATCCCCGTGCAGCGAAGTGACCTGGGCTGGATCTTCCGGACGACCTTCTCGCTCAACCGGAGCGTCATCACCGATTTGGCCGGGCTGCCGTTGTTCCGCGCGGGTGGGTTTGGGGCCTCGCTCGGCCAATTCCGCGTGGAGAAGGGCGCCTCGGCGACGCAGATCGTCGGCAACGACACCCTGACGGCGGCCGACGTTGCGAGCACCGCGTACGACTACCTGGGAGCCGCCGACACAACGGGCACGGTCGTCGTTCGCAAGATCGGCGACGCGAACCCCGACTTCCGGATGGCCTTTACCAACGACTTCAGATGGAAGCATTTTGACCTCCACGTCCTGCTCGACTGGCAACATGGGGGCAGCATTCTCAATCTCACCAGACTCCTGTACGACTTCGGACAGGTGACGGCGGATTACGCCGTACCCCTGCGCGACACGGTCGTCGTTCCCACCAGTGACACCACCGCGGACACCCTGCGGACGGTGGGTCAGAAGCGGATCTATGGGTTCGGCAAGGTGGCGAAGAACTTCGTCGAGAGCGCGACGTTCTTGAAGCTGCGGGAGATCACGCTGACCTATACGTTGCCGCCTTCAGCGATGACCAGCTTCTGGCGCGGGGCGCGTTACGTCCGGCTGAGCGCCAGCGCCCGCAACCTCTTCACGATCGCGCCGTTCACCGGGCTCGATCCCGAAGTGAGCAACTTCGGCAACCAGCCGATTGCGCGGAACATCGACGTCACACCGTTCCCGCCCAGTCGGAGCTTCTGGTTCTCGATCGATCTGGGGCTTTGACCATGCGGCCACTCCCGAGGACTCGACCCATGCGAACGACGAACCTTCTGGCCGTGCTAGTCGGGCTGGGGCTTGTCACTGCCTGCAAGGATCTCAATGTACCGAACCTGAACTCGCCGGCGCTCGACGACCTTCTGAACAATCCGACGCGGTCCAAGATTGCGACCGCCGCGACCGGGTTGTTGATCGGCACGCGGGCCGGGATAGCGGCGCAGAACGGGTATGTATCGCTGCTCGGGATCGTAGGCCGAGAATCCTACAACTTCGACCCGGCCGATCCTCGCTTCGTGACGGAAATGATGGTTGGACCCCTCGACGGCGGTAGCCCCGCGTTTGGCGGTAATCTGTGGGGCTTCCCCTATCGCAACATCCTGAATGCGAACGTCGTACTCGCGGCAACCGACCGGGTTCCCGCAATGAGCGACGCAGAGAAGGAAGCGGTGCGGGGCTTCGCCAAAACCATCCAGGCGTTCGACTTCCTGAAGGTGATCGTCACGCGCGATGCCAACGGCGCGGCGATCGACGTCGGTATCGATTTGACCGCGCCACCCGCGGCCATTGTGCCGAAGGCCGCGGTGTTTGCCCGTATTGTGCAATTGCTCGACGAAGCGCAGACCCACCTGCAGGCCGCGAGCGCGAAGTTCCCGTTCCCCCTCCCCGCGGGGCTCGCGGGGTTCGATACGCCCGGCACGTTTCTGCGGTTCAACCGGGCCGTCCGCGCCCGGGTCGCCGTGTACACCGACGACTTCGCCGGCGCGTTGACCGCGCTCGGCGGCTCCTTCATTGACACCACCAAGTCCCTCGACCTGGGCGTTTATTACGATTACAGCACGGTGTCCGGGGACGAGACAAACGCCTTGTTCGACCCGAACGCCCGCGCAATCCTCGCGCATCCTTCCTTGGAAACCGACGCGCAGTTGCAGACCGGCGGCGCGAAGGACGATCGGTTCGTGCGCAAAATCGCCACGCTGTCGGCAGCGAAGAGCACCCAGGGGCTTACGTCGGATATCCAGTTTGTCATCTACAACGCCGTCGACGCTCCGATCCCGATCATCCGCAACGAGGAGCTGATCCTGCTGCGTGCCGAGGCGAACGTCGGACTCAACACGGCCGGGAGCCTGGCCGCCGCGGTTACGGATCTGAACACGATCCGGGTCAAGTCCGGGAAGTTGCCGCTCTATGCGGGTGCGGTGACGCAGACAGCACTCTTGGATGAACTGCTTTACAACAAGCGCTATTCCTTGATGTTCGAGGGCGGGCACCGGTGGATTGATCTGCGGCACTACGGGCGGCTGAACACGCTGCCTCAGGATCCGACCAGCGGCGGTGCGGCCAAACGGTTCAGCAAGTTCCCATTCCCGGGATTCGAATGCGATGCGCGGAGCCCCGCCCCCGCGGGGTGCGGTACGGAGACGGGATTCTAGTCGACGTCGATTCTTGCTGATACGCCGCCGGGCGCGGCTTACTCGCCCGGCGGTTTTTCTTGCCCCCCGACTCAGCCGCGCGCCACCTCGTACAGGTACTCGACATACGACCGCGCTGCGCCGTCGATCCCCCGCACTGCGGCGTTCTGCGACTCGATCACATAGTACTCGTCGGGTGCGTGCGCGCCGCTGCCATGCCCCAACCCGAAATGGCCGGCGGGGAGGCGCAACGGATCGCCCGTGAACACGTAGCCCGGCCACGAGCCGGCGATCCGCGGCAGGATCACCGGATCGATCCCCGAGCGCCGGTACACGGCCACCTGCGCCTTGATCAGCGCCGCGTCGCCCGAGGTGGTCGTGGGATCGTAGCCGCCCGTCATGTTCACCTCGATGTCGCCGAACCCACGTTTCGCGAGGTGCGCCTTGAGCGCCGCCAGCGACTCGGCCGCCGTCATGTCGGGCACGAGCCGCAGGTCGAGCTTCGCCACCGCGCGGTGCGGTAGGATGGTCTTGCCGCCCGGGCCGGTGTAGCCGCCGACCAGCCCCTCGATGTTGACCGTGGGCCGCGAGACGAGGCGCTCGAGCGCCTCGACCCAGCTCACATCGTGCACCCAGTGATCGACGCCCATTTCCCGCTTCGCGACGGCCTCGTCGAGGCGGCGCGCCGCCGTCGCCACCATCGCCTTCTCGCTCGCCGACAGCGCGCGGGCCTTGGCGCCGTAGCCGTCGATCGCCGGCTCGTTGCCGTCGGGCGAGACCAGCGTCGCCAGCGCCTCTACGAGATGCCACGCCGGACTGTCCACGCGCGCCTTGTTGCTCGAGTGAATGTCCTTCTTGGGCCCCCGGCCCCAGCGCTCCCCGCTCGAGACCAGCTCGCACTCGATCACGCCCTTGGCGCCGAGCGTGATGGTGACCTGTCCGTCGGACGCCTGGGCCGCCGAGGGCATGAAGATCCCCGCGACGCGTCGCAGGGCGGCCTGCACCTCCGGTCGGCGCACGATCTGGGGGAAGTGGGGCGAGCCGATCTCTTCCTCGCCCTCGGCGACGAGCACGAAGTTGAGCGGCGGCTTCTTGCCCGCGGCGCGGATGGCGTGCAGCGCCGCGAGGAACGTCGCCTCGGGGCCCTTCTGATTCACGGCGCCGCGCCCGATCAACACCTTGCCGAACCCGGGCCGGTCGACGATGGCGGCCTCCCACGGCGGCGACGACCACTCGGCGGGATCGACCTGCTTGACGTCGTACATGAAGTACAGGCCGAGCGTGCGCGGCGCGCCGGCGTCGAGCGTGGCGAAGATGCCGGGCTGGCCGTCGGTGGGGATCTTCGTCACCTGGTCGAAGCCCGCGTCCTTGAGCATGCGCATAGTGAGCTCGCAGCCCTCGTTCACGCCGCGGTTCTCGGCGGCGATGGACGGCTGCCGGATCCACTCCTGCAGGCGCGCCACGGCTTCGTCGTGGTGCTTGTCGATCTCCGTGAAAATCGGGGCGAGGTCGTCGGCGCGCCGCGTCGCGGTGGGCGCGCTGGGCCACGCGAGGGCGGCGGTGGCGGCGGCGGTGCGCTCGAGGAAGGTGCGGCGGTCCACGCTCATGAACGGCCTCCAGGGCTCGGGGTCGGGGCAGGGGGGCGAGGGCGCGTTTCAACTTAGCCTGGCGGCCCCTTCTTGCGGAGGTGCCGCACGGGCCGCAGCATATGGAGGGTTTTCGTGCGGCTTACCGCTCAGGAGGCTTCGTGGCACAGCGTACTTCCTTCTTCGCCCTAGCGCTCGTCGCGCTGGGCGCGGCCGGCGCATCCGGCCAGGAGCGCCAGATCAGCGGCCGCGTGACCTCGGCCACGAACGGCGAGCCGATCGCCGGAGTCAACGTCTCCGTGACCGGCGCCGCGTTCGCGGCCGTCACCAACGCCGACGGTCGCTACACGATTGCGGCGCCGTCGGGCGCCGCGACGCTGGTGTTCCGCCGCATCGCGTTTAAGCGGCGCGAGGTCTCGGTCCCGGGGGGTCAGAACGCGGCCGACGTGACGCTCGAGGCCGATGTGTTCAACCTCGAGGCGGTGGTGGTCACGGGCCAGGCGACGGGCGTGGAGCGGCGCAACGCGGCGATCGCGACCACGAATGTCACCGGGGAGGAGGTTTCGCGTGTTCCGTCGCCTTCCGTGGACCGGGCGCTGGCGGGGCGGGTTCCCGGAGCGATCATCAGCCAGAACTCGGGGGCACCGGGCGGTGGCACGCAGATCCAGCTACGCGGCAACAACACGGTGATCGGCAATCCCGATCCGCTGTTCGTGGTGGATGGCGTGATCTACAGCGACGCGGCGCTGCCCACCGGCCTGTTCACGGTGACCGGCAGTTCCTCCAATCGCGGGAACGGAGAACTGCAAGACGATCCGGTCAACCGCCTCGCCGATGTGAACACCGACGATATCGAGTCGATCGAGGTACTGCGCGGCGCCGCCGCGGCGTCGATCTACGGGTCTAAAGCCGCGAATGGCGTCATCGTCATCAAGACCAAACGCGGTCAGGCCGGCAAGCCTCGGGCCACCATCACGCAGGGCCTGGGCTTTTTCGAGTTGCAGCGTGGGCCGGCGACGCGCGTCTTCACCCCAGGCCCGCCAGTGGTGGTGAATCATGGGGCGCTCGGGCCCGACACGATACCGTGGTTCTTTCCCTACGACTCGACCACTGTCAGGTCGTATGCGGTGGGTGGTGCGATCCCCAACTATGACCACCTGCAGGAGATCGCCGGCAACAAGCCACTCGCCTACCGCACAGACATCAATGTGAGCGGCGGCAACGAGAATACGACGTACTTTCTGTCCGCGGGCAACGCCCACGACGGCGGCATCATCGACAACACCTTCAACAATCGCCAAAACGTTCGAGCCAACGTAGAGCAGGGCTTTTCGAACAAATTGCACCTCAGCATGAACACGGCGTGGACCAGGAATCAGACGGACAAGGGGTTTACGAACAACGACAACAACGGCGCCAGCGTCACCTACGCCATCGCGTACATCCCCGGCTTCCTCAACATTCAGCCCCAGAGCGGTGTCTTTCCGCAGCCGGCCTTCACCTACCTGGGCTCGAACCCGCTGCAGACCATCGCGCTCGGCAGCAACGACGAGACGGTCCTCCGTTTCACGGGTGGGGGAACGTTGACTTACCAGGCAGTCCAGAACGAGCGCCAGCGCTTGCAATTCAGCGCCGGAGGCGGCATCGACTTCTTCTCGCAGAACACGCAGGTCATCGGCCCGCCGGAGCTGTTCTTCGAGCAGACGGGCTCCCTTCCGGGCACGTCGTCGCTCTCCAATGCGACCAGCCGGCAGTGGAACTGGAACCTGAACGCGATTCACACCTACACACCGCGGGCGCTCAGGCTCACCACCTCTGCGGGTGTGCAGGTGGAGGACCGGGAGCTCGACCGCTCGCGCCTCACCGCGTTGGGTCTGCTCCCGGGACAGTCGAATATTGACCAGGGCTCAGCCGTCACGCCGTTCGAATTCAAGGCGAAGGAGCGCACGCTGGCGTTTTACGGGCAAGAGGAAGGCCTTGCGCTGCAAGAGCGGCTCCTGCTGTCAGCGGGATTACGTGCCGAACGCTCGAGCGCCAACGGTGACATCACCAAGTACTACATCTTCCCCAAGGCGTCCGCCTCCTATCGGTTTCCACACCTGCTGGGGGACGGCACGGAGTTCAAGCTGCGTGCTTCCTACGGTGAAACCGGAAACCAGCCCCTGTTTGGACAGAAATTCACAACGCTCTCGAGCGTGGTGATTGATGGCGCCGCGGGCACGGTGGTCACCGGCGTCGCTGGCGCTCCGAACATCAAGCCGGAACGCGTCAAGGAGCTCGAGGCGGGGATCGATGCGAGCGCCTGGAACGGCCGTGCCACGATCGAGGTGACGGGCTACACACGTCACACCTACGACCTGTTGCTGCAGAGCACCCCGGCGCCGTCCACCGGCTACACGACGCGCATTCTGAACGGCGGCGTGCTCTGGAACGAGGGCATCGAGATCGCAGCCGGCGTCACGCCCATTCAGCACAAGGATCTGACCTGGGTGTTCCGCACCACGTTTACCTCGCTCAAGAACCGCGTTCAAGAGCTGCCGGTGCCGGACGTGTGCACGGTGGAGTCGCTCACGGATACCACTGTAGCCTGCGGCTTCAGGCCCGCGAACGCGGGGTTCGGGCTTGCCTTCGGCGAGTTCTTCATCCAGAAGGGCAAGCCGATCACCCAGATCGTCGGCACGGATACCGTGCCGGGAAGCTGCGTGCGGAGCGGCGGCAGCATCGCCTCCGGCGGTAGTATCTCCTGCACCACCGTCCCCCGCTACCTCGGTCAGACGAACCCAAAGTTCCACATGGCGTTCTCGAACGACGTGACGTTCAAGCGCGTGTCGGTTTCGATGCTGTGGGACTGGCAGGCGGGGGGCGTGGCCCAGAACCAAACACTGTCGCTGTACGACTGCAACGGCCTGGCGTCCGACTTGCTGACGCCTACGGGACTGGGGCGATACGAGTCCTGCAACGACACGCAGGCCGCGCCGGCGTTCGTCCAGTCCACGACATTCCTCAAGCTGCGCGAAGCGAGCGTGAGCGTGGACCTGCCCGAGCGCTGGGCCACGTGGATCGGGGCCCGCACGGCCCGGTTCAGCGTGACCGGCAGAAACCTGCTGCTGTTCACGAACTATTTCGGGTACGATCCCGAAGTCTCGAACTACGGACAGCAGGCCATCGTACGGAATATCGATCTCGGGCCGTATCCACCCGAGCGGAGCTTCTTCTTCTCGCTCACGGCGGGGTTCTGACAATGACCACCAAACTGACGATCCGTTCGGTGCATGCCGGAGCCGTCGTGGCCGTGCTCCTGCTGATGAACGCGTGCTCCAGCTTCTTCGATGTCAAGAACACCAACCAGCCGAACCTGGAGGATCTGGTCAACAACCCGACCCGGTCCAAGCTGCATGAGGCGGCCACCGGCATCTTCGCGAGCGCGCGCACCGGCATCCAGAGCTACATCTGGCGCCTCGGTTCGCTGGGTCGTGAGGGCATCAACCTGTCCGGTAACAACCAGCCCGATTATTCGGAGCCCTACTTCGGTCCGTTGCAGAGCACCGGGTTCGGCGGCAGCCAGTGGACCGACCGATACCAGCACATCCGCAACATCAACGTCTTCCTCGACGCGCTCGCCAGAGTGAACACGGCCGAGGTGTCCGATTCCGAGAAGGCAGCGGGTCGGGCGATGGCCAACACCTTGAAGGCGCTCGCCTTCATGTACGTGATCTTCACGCGGGACTCGCTTGGTGCGCCCGTGGATGTGGACCTGCCGATCACCGCGCCTCCGGCGCCGTTCGTCACGAAGGACAGCGTGTACGGCTATGTCCTCGCTCTTCTCGACTCGGCGCAAGCCGATCTCCCACGGGCGAACGCCTTCTGGTTCCCCGTGCCAGCGGGCTTCGCGGGGTTCGACACGCCCGCTACGTTCGGACAGTTCAATCGCGCCTTGGCCGCCAAGGCCGAGGTGATGCGTGCGAGTGCGGCGGCGTGCGGGGCACCGTGCTACGACAAGGCCATCACCGCGCTCGCTGGGTCGTTCTTCGTCGCCGATTCGACCAAGTTCGGACTCGGCGTCAACTTCGACTTCTTGAGCGAGGCGGGAGGGTTGGTGAACGGTCTCTCGGAGCCGCTGGGCGGCGTGACGTTCTTTGCCCACCCGTCCGACAGCCTGGACGCCCAGCTGCAGCCTGGCGGTCAGTCCGACCGCCGGGTGCTGGCGAAGATCGCCGCGAAGCAGGGCGCACCTCAGGTGCTCGGCGGGATCCCCCAGATCCCCGGTACACAAAAATTCACGATCTACCTCACTGGTGGGCAGGCCGATCCCGGACACGCCATTCCAATCATCCGGAACGAGGAGTTGATCCTGCTCGACGCCGAGGCGCAGTGGTTCCGCAGTGCGCCGAACAAGCTCCAGGCCGTCTCCGACATCAACTTGATCCGCCAGGGCGCCGGGGGTCTGGGGGTAGCGGCGGTGACGATCGCGAGTCCCGATTCAGACTTCGTAAAGGAGCTGATCTACAATCGACGCTACTCGCTCCTGTGGGAGCAGGGGACCCGCTGGCTCGACGCTCGACGCTTCAATCGGTTGGGCGACATCGTGAACGAGTTGCCGAGTCTCCCCTTCGTGCCCAAGGTGCTG
>Ga0209473_1001155_pt1 | contig 14827 bp, 11 predicted proteins | sample GraSoiAngelo_133_FD_185890 | JGI IMG/M metagenome (GOLD analysis project Ga0209473, IMG submission 185890) | Grasslands soil microbial communities from the Angelo Coastal Reserve, California, USA - 14_0929_05_20cm (SPAdes) (version 2) | ecosystem: Environmental > Terrestrial > Soil > Grasslands ...
CCGCGTCAATCGTAGTTCGCTTCAGCGCCTGCCGGCAAAGGAGGGAATTACCCGCGAACGCTATCATCGCGAGCAAAGTGAGGATGAAAACTCGCATTCGACTTACTTTGGATAGTCGGACGCGAAGACGAAACTTTATTCCGTATCTGTGTCCTTGAGGTTCCAGCAATACTCGAAGGCAGTTGGAATTTTGTCCGCGCTATTCGGCGGTTGAAAATTGCGTCGCTAGGATCAACGGGCGAGATGCCCGTTGGCCCCACAGCCAAGATGGCTGTGCCGCAACCTGACCCAAGAGAATCGGCACATGCTGTGCTTCGGAATGCAGGAGTAATGAGCCGGCCCTTCGTTCTTCTCGCCATCGCGGGCGCCCTTGTCGTGCCTGCGGTTTATTCAGTGACCCGGCCTGATCCAGAAGCGAAAGCAAAGGCTGACGGCTTGCAGACGCTCGTGTCTGATCCCTATCGGCTGGATAAGATTTATCGGTCAATGGAAGGTCCATGGTCGATTCAGAGTGGGATCCATCTCGCGGCGGGGGCGAAATCTGGCGTGCTATGGGTTACCGGGTTGGAGACGGAAGTTGTCGATGCCACGGCTCAAAAGCCGATTTCTCAGGAGTTTTTCTGCCATTCCAATCTCACTTTCGCCGAGCATGGCCGAACCCCTCTTCAATACAATCAACAATTGGGCGGAAAGACCCACCTCGACTGGCGCCTCTTCACCCTGGTACCGGGCCGGTCCGCGATCGAGCTTCCGCCCGGCTTTGGTGTGCCGATTCCTTCCGACGCCGCACTGGATTACGTGACGATGTCTTTAAATCTGAACGAAAGAGATCAGGTAGTGAACGTTCGCATGCGGACAAAGGTGCACACGATCGCGGCCGATCAGCCGGGCGCACCGACGAAAGGGCTTTTTCGACGGGCCCTCTACGTTCTGCAGCCTCACGGTGTTTCGGCAAAGATGGGACCAGGATGTATGGCGAAAGCAGGAATACACATGGGAGCTGGATGCGCGGAATTGTCGAAAGTGAACATGTCAGGGGAAGTGAGTGCGGAGAAACCCGGCGATGGCCTGATGAACCATTGGATCGTCCCTCCAGGTCACCACATCTACACGACGGAGATTACGCCACAGTTGAATCTCCCTTTCGACACGACGATTCATTATGCAACGATGCACGTTCATCCATTCGCGAGAGGAATGGAATTGCGTGATCTGACAACGGGGGCCACCATCTTTCGGTTGAATTCGCAGGACTGGCCGGACCGGGTTGGCGTTGCGTACGTCGAAGAGTTCAAGTCGATCGAAGGGATTCCGATTCAACGCGATCATCGCTACGAGCTTTCGGCAGAGTACGATAACCCTTTGAAGGTCGAAACGGATGCGATGGCGATTCTTTACCTTTACTTTCTGGAAAAGGATCTGACGTAATTCGGCTTCGGCTTCGTTCGCTGTTATTTGGTAACGGTTAACTTGGATGGAAGAAACAACGGGCAAGATGCCCGTTGGCCCCACAGCCAGGATGGCTGTGCTACGTCGGGCTCGCGGGAGCTTGCCTTCCACATAATTATAGGTGAGTCAATTGCGGTGACGTCGACAGCGAAGAATTGCTTTTCGCTTTTGCTTTCCCGTTTTAGTTTCGGGGCATGATTGTGACGACGGCTCAGCTTTACAAGGTCGCCGACGGCAAGTTCGTCGTGGGCGCAGTGCAACCAATAACTTGGTTAAACTAACTACCACCGAGAATTAAGGGGACATCATGAAATCTATCGCCGTTAACGCAGAACAATTGCAAAAAATTAAGACCGGTCCCGGTTTCATTGCAGCGCTGGATCAAAGCGGCGGCAGCACGCCGAAAGCCCTCCGTCTTTACGGAGTTCAAGAGAATACGTGGTCCAGCGAGGAGGAGATGTTCGCCATCGTCCATCAGATGCGGACCCGCATCATCACTAGTCCCGCCTTCAACGGGGAGCGGATTATCGGCGCCATCCTGTTCGAGAACACAATGGACAGGGAAATCGATGGGCAGCCCACCGCGGACTATCTTTGGAACGTGAAACGGGTCGTGCCGTTTCTGAAAGTGGACCAAGGCCTTGTCGCCGAGAAGGACGGGGTCCAGTTGATGAAGCCCATGCCGATGCTGGCCGCGCTCCTCGACAAAGCCAGGGCCAAGCGGATTTTCGGAACCAAAATGCGCTCAGTTATCAAACGAGCCGACGAAGCAGGTATCAAGAACATCGTGATCCAGCAGTTCGAAATCGCTCAGCAGATTATTTCCGCGAACCTCGTACCGATCATCGAGCCGGAGATTGATATTCACTGCCCAGAAAAAGGAAAGGCGGAGCAATTACTCAAAGCGGCCATCCTCGAGAAAGTCAACGAATTGCCAGATGGTCAGTTCGTCATGCTCAAGCTTACGCTGCCGGAGCAGGACGACTTCTACGCCGAGTTTGTCAAACATCCCAGGGTTCTGAGGGTGGTTGCGCTCTCCGGCGGCTATTCACGGGAAGAAGCAAGCAATCGGCTGCGCAAAAATCATGGCGTGGTCGCCAGCTTTTCCCGCGCGCTCGTTGAAGGGCTGACGGCTCAGCAATCTGACGCTGAGTTCAATGCTATGCTCGATAAATCCATTCAGTGCATTTTCGACGCATCGAATAGCTAAGCGGGGTTTATCCGCAGGTGGTGACGCGGACAAGTTACTTAACCCTCATCGCCCTTCAATTCTTGGACCTTGCGTGATACGGACCTCCAGCCTGTAATTGCGCTCAAATGTGACGAAATAGGCTTTTTGTCATGTCGAGCGAAGTGGAGACATCTCTAGCTTTATAAGGATCTATTTCGAGATTCCTCGACTGTGCTCGGAATGAAAAAAGCGATTGCGGGGGCGCCACCTTTCTTCGGCAACGTGCCTGGCTTTCAGTAGGCGCTTGGCACAAGCGCCTCCGCAATCTAGAAAGAGAACGTGACGCTTACTCTGGAACAGATCGCGAAATTATCCGACGGAGAACTCGAAGGCGATCCAGAAACGAAAATCACGGGCGCAGCTTCTTTGGCAGAGGCGACCGTCCACGAGATCTCGTTTTTCAATAATCCACGTTACCTCGCGCAACTGCGCAAAACGCGCGCCGCAGCCGTGATTGTGCCGTGTGATTTTGCCGAACAAATCGGAGTAGCAGTCATTCGAACGTCAGACCCAGCAAAAGCATTCGAGCAGGTCGTCACCAAGTTCGCGCCGCCCCCGATAAAATTCGCGCCGGGAATTCATCCCAGCGCAGTCATTCACCCGCGGGCGAAATTGGGCGATCACATCTCCATTCAACCGTTGGTGGTAATCGAAGCCGGCGCGCGAATTGGATCACGTACGGTCATCGGCGCCGGGAGTTACATCGGGCACGATGTCGTCATCGGTGACAGCTGCATGATTTATCCGAGAGTAACAATTCGGGAGCGCTGCCGTCTCGGGGCGCGAGTGATTTTGCACAGCGGCGCCGTGATTGGCGCAGACGGATTCGGTTTCGAAATGACGGCGGAGGGTCAGCAAAAAGTGCCACAGATTGGGATTGTTCAAATCGACGATGATGTGGAGATCGGCGCGAACACGACGATCGATCGCGCGCGTTTTGGCCGCACTTGGATTCAGGCTGGCGCGAAGATTGATAATCTGGTGCAGGTGGCACACAACGTCGTGATCGGAAAAGACACGGTGATTGCCGCGCAAACGGGGATCGCCGGGAGCGTGCGCATCGGCAAGAGAGTAATGATCGGGGGGCAAGCCGGAATCATTGGGCACATCGAAATTGCTGACGGCACGATGATCGGTGCGCAGACCGGGGTTTCGAAGAATCTCAACGGAGGAGTTTGGTGGGCGACCCCATCCGTGCCGCTGAAAGAAGCGAAAGTGCAGTTGGCCTGGCTGCGGCGGTTAGGAGAGTTTTTCGAGCGAGTGAGAAAAATAGAAGCGAAGCTAAAGGACTAAGCGAGAAGCTGGTAGCAGGGAGCATTGGGAAGCTGCACGATTGCGCCCTTGAGGCTCAGGCACTGCCGAGCCGCCGACGTTGGGGAGCAAGAGCCTGAACGGTAGACTCTTGTGCTGCAATTGCGCTCGAGAAAGGCTGGCAAGGTTGCTGCTAGTGTAATTATTGAATTTATAGAAAATGCACAACACCCAGCCAGACGCTGAATTCCTCCTCGTTGATGATGATCCGAGCATTTCGGAATTCCTCGCCACCTATCTGTCCAGGCGAGGACATCCCTCTGATGCTACCATGGAAGCAGAGAAAGCTCTCGACTGGCTCAGCGAAAAGCGATGCGAAGTAGTAGTCGTAGATCTCAATTTGCCGGACGCTAACGGAACATCTTTGATCGCATCTCTCCGGGCTATCGATTCCAGACTACCGATCGTGGTTTTCACCGAGAACGGTTGTAATGAGGTGCAAGTGCGAGCGGCAATGCGTGCCGGCGCGAATGGATACGTGAGTAAAAATTTGCCGATGGAACAGCTGTATTGCGTCCTCGCAAGGGTGTTAGCAGCCGCGCGCTACAACGCACGGCGCATTCGACTGCAGCGGGAATTACTGGGCGCAGCTTAGTTCGGCACCGCTTCGTCAATCAGCGCGCGCAAATTCTCGATCGAAATACATTGCGCCCCGCAGGCGCTGGCCGTTTCCTGTTCAAGTAAATCAGAAGTCGCAACGGTGAGATCGAATTTTTCAGCGTATTTGCTGGCCAACCGTTCAATAATCGCGTCCGCAGTCTGTCCCGCGCGCGAATAAAAAACTTGCACGCTGTGCGGCTCGGATTCCTCGGTAGCGGAAGTGCCTTTGCCGTCAAAAACTACGACGACGCGAACGCCGGTATAGTCCTGGTAATCCCGGAGTTTTTTGACGAGGGCATCGCGTGCGAGTGAGGAGCGGCGGGCGTGCAGCCGTTGCATTTCCGGCCAACCGAAGATCGCGCTGTGGCCATCGACAATAAGATAGCGTGCGCGCACGGAAGGCCTATCCCGTGGCAACTGGCGATGGTGAGGCCGCGGATTTCTTTGGTTTGGCGCGTGTCGGCTCGCGCTGCATCGATTTTTGCTTAGCTCGTTTGCGCTCGAGATAAGCTTTACGACGTTTTCGTTTGGCGCGTCTGCGAAGTTGTTGACCCATGCGTACCATCTATAGGGCGGCCGGGACAGGCGCGCAAGAATTGGGCGCTGCCCCAATTTGCCGTAGCTCGGATCTCCGGTGCGGCAGACAGGGTTTTAAGGCTTTCCCGCCGGGATCCACGCAAGATCGAAGGTGCCGATAAACCTGTAAATTTCGCATTTCTGTATTGCTAATTCGGCCTCTTTTCATGTAAAAAGTTCTTCCCGTAAATCCGCCCCGTGAATTCTCCGAAGCCCTTCCTCGCCATTTCGGTGTCCCTGTTGCTCATTTCAGCCGTGTTCGGCGTTTTGAATGGAGGTAAAGCCAAGGCGTTGCGAGACGACGTGGCGGCGGCCAAAAATCAGCGCGAAACGACCGAGCGCCAGCGTCAGACTGCGGAAAAAGCCATCAAGACCAGGGAAGCTAAGGTTGCTGGCGAGGCGGCGAAGGTCAGCGAAAACGAGAGTCGGATAGCCAGCGCGGAAGCGGAAATCGTGAAAACACAAACCGAGAAATCGGATTTGCAAGGCAAGTTGCAAGCGAACGAAGCCCAGATTGCGGAATTACAGAAACACATCCAAGAGATGGCACCAACGTCGGCGAACCCAAATCCAGGCGCGCCGTCGGTCGCGGAGCTGCAAGCCCAGCTCGATGATACGCGGAAACAACTGGAGGGCGCAGAACATGAGAAAACCTTCATCGCCGAAAGGCTAGGGCCGACGCGTGTACAATCGCGCGGTCCGGAAGTGATGGTCCAGCGCCGCGAGCCGAGTTTTCATCCTTCGGTCCGCGGAACCGTGCTGGCGGTGAATCAGGCCTACAATTTCGTCGTGCTCAATCTCGGCAATCGCCAGGGGTTAGAACCTAATACCGAAATGTTGGTGCTGCGCGAGACCACCATTATTGGAAAAATTCGCATTTCTTCGGTTGAACCGGCGACAGCGATTGGTGATATTCTTGGAAACAGCCTGGCGCGTGGCGTCCAGGTGCAACCGGGTGATACTGTCATTTATGCTGGCTCGAATTCCTAAACGAACAATCTCCGCTTTCCTGCTATTGGCAGGCTGCATGGCTCTGGTCGGTTGCGCGACACAGAAACCGCAAGTGGCACTGGTCGATGATCCTGATGCCAAAAAAGAATCCCAGATTCCCTGGAATAAACAGGAGAAGTGGGAAACCCAAGGCCAGTTCGCCAACATGACGGACCGGCGTTAGGCGTCGAATCCGAAATAGCCGCGAAGTAATTTTGTGGCACGGCCATTTTGTGCTGTGCGGCCAATCGCATCTTGCCCGGGAGAGCGACCCGGTAGTCAGATCCAGAAACCGGGCGGAATGGTTGCGTTCTTCGGAATCACCACAATCCCGTCGCGGATGTAATAATTTTCCGCGTCGAAATTGTCCGGTTTCCCTTCCGGCGTAATCACAACTCCGTCGGCAATGCGTGCGTTTTTATCAATGATAGCACGATCGATCACGCAATTACGGCCGATGCCGATAGGAATTTCCTCCGAGGGATGATCCTTGCCGAGTTCGTAAAAATCGGCACCCATCACCACGCTATTGCGAATGGTTGCGCCGCTTTGAATAATGCTGCGCACCCCGATTACGCTGCGCTCGATGTGGCCATCGGAGATGATGCAGCCATCGGAAATGATCGCCTGGCGCAGGGCGGCGCCGTTGATTTTGCTGCCGGGTAGGAACCGCGGATGGGTATAAATCGGCGCATCGGCTTCGAAGAAACTGTAGGCCGGAACCAAGTCGGTGAGATCGAGATTGGCTTCGTAAAAGGCGCGAATTGTCCCGATATCCTCCCAGTAGCCGTCGAAAATGTAGGCGCTCACGTTGCGCGTTTGAATTGCGGCCGGAATGACGTGCTTGCCAAAATCAAACAGATCGTTGTTGAGACACTCGATCAGCACGTTGCGATTGAAAATGTAAATGCCCATCGACGCTTGAAATAATTTCTCATCCTCCCCGTGCCCAATGGCAGCGAGTAAAGCGCGGTCCATTTTCATCGCATCGAGCTCTTTCGCTTCCTTCGGCTTCTCGACAAACCGGGTGATGCGCCGGTCTTCCCCGCTCGACATGATTCCGAAGTCCGATGCCTGATCGTGTTTGACCGGCTTGGTCGCAAGCGTGATTTCTGCACCCGAGCGAATGTGCTGATGCAGGAGCGTTCGAAAATCCATCCGGTAGAGCTGGTCGCCGCTGAGAATCAAATAAAACTCAAACGGATGCTCGAGGAAATAGCGCATATTTTGCCGCACAGCATCGGCGGTTCCTTGATACCACTGCGAACCTTCGGGCGTTTGTTGAGCGGCAAGAATATCGACGAAACTACGGGAAAAATTGTCGAATTTGTAGCTCGCCTGAATGTGGCGATGCAGCGACATGGTGTTGAATTGTGTGAGCACGTAGATCGAGCGCAGGCCGGAGTTCAGGCAATTGCTAATCGGGATATCTACCAGGCGATATTTTCCACCGAGCGGGACGGCCGGCTTGGCCCGGTCTTTCGTTAATGGAAACAGTCGCGTGCCCGCTCCGCCCCCCATGATGATGGCGAGAGTGCGTTGGGTCGTCCCCGGTGGAAGGGCAGGCGCTTGCATGGCGCTAATGTGGGCACAAACGGGATTCGCTGCTCGCAAATTTTTTGCGCCCCTAAAACCACCTGGCGCATCGTCATCCCGAGCCGCGAAGACGGCGAGGGACCTCGCCCAAGATGGGACATTTCCGAAGTCCGCAGCGCTTTGTGAAACGGAAGGGAACATCGCGGAGCGCGACAGCATTGGCCTTAGGTGAGATCCCTCGCCGTCTTCGCGGCTCGGGATGACGGACGCGTCTGTTCGTCTACGAGTCTGGGACAGAACGCCAGAGGCCGAAAATATGCTATAATCCCCCTCCTGAAATTATGTGTGGAATTGTCGGATATGTCGGTCGCGCAGAAGCGGCACCGATACTCCTGGACGGTCTGCGGCGGCTCGAATATCGCGGTTACGATTCTGCTGGCGTTGCCATCGTAAACGGGAAGCAAATCGAGACGCGCAAATGCGCTGGACGGATCGCGAACCTTGCCAAATTGATGACCGAGAAACCGCCATCGGGGCAGTACGGCATCAGCCACACGCGCTGGGCTACTCATGGCAAAGTGACCGACGAAAACGCGCATCCGCACTTTGACCAGAGTGGAAAAATCGCGCTTGTGCACAACGGCGTGATCGAAAATTATGCGGCGCTGCGCGAACAACTGGAGCGCGAAGGCGGTCACAAGTTCACTTCCGACACCGATACTGAAGTATTGGCGCATTTAATCGGCAGTATTTATGAACAAATTGACGGCGCCGATTCGAAGGCTCGCCTGGTCAACGCCACGCGTGCTGCGCTTAAGCAAGTAATCGGCACCTACGGCATCGCTCTCGTTCACTCCGACATCAAAGAGTTCATGATTGGTGCGCGTCGCGGTTCGCCTCTCGTGCTCGGCGTCGGTAAGGATGAGAATTTTCTCGCCAGCGACGTGAGCGCGATTGTCGCTCACACCCGCGACGCAGTTTATCTTAACGATTTCGATATTGTCGCGGTCTCGCGCGATAAATTCGAGATCAGCTCGGTCGCGGGCGAGTCCGGCAATTATCAAATCAGCAAGGTCGAGTTTGGCGCAGAAGACGTCAGCAAGGGAGATTTTCCCCATTACATGCTCAAGGAAATCTTTGAGCAGCCGAACTCAGTGCGCGACGCCATGCGCGGACGGCTCAACACCGAAGAATGCACCGCCAAGCTTGGCGGACTAAACATGACCGCGGGTGAATTGCGCGATGTCTCACGCGTCGTGCTAACCGGTTGCGGGACCGCATTACATGCCGCGCTGGTCGGGGAATATCTCATCGAACAGTTGGCCAACATTCCGGTAGAAGTGGAATACGCCAGCGAGTTCCGCCATCGTAATACGCCGATGAGCGGCAATACGCTTGTTTTCGCCATCAGCCAAAGCGGTGAGACCGCTGATACCCTGGGCGCCTTGCGCGAAAGCCAGCGCAAGGGATTTCGCACTCTCGGCATCTGCAACAACGTCGCCAGCACGATCGCGCGGGAAAGTGATGGTGGGGTTTACATGCATGCCGGGCCGGAGATTGGGGTCGCCGCTACTAAATCATTCACCTCACAGGTGACCATTCTGGCATTAATCGGATTGCTGCTGGGGCGAATGCGGCATCTCTCTACTTCGCAGGGATCGCGCGTGATCGAAGCACTCGAAGCCTTGCCTGACCAGATCGAATCGGCGCTGAAGTTGAGCGATCAAATTCGCTCGATTGCGAAGAAATATGTCGAGACCGAGGGGGTGTTGTTCTTCGGCCGCCAATTTAATTTCCCCGTCGCGTTGGAGGGTGCGCTGAAGATGAAAGAGATTACCTATCTCTTCGCTGAAGGCCATCCGAGCGCCGAACTGAAACACGGCATTATCGCGCTGGTGCGACCGGATTTGCCTTCAGTTTTCGTCGCCCCTGATGACGCAGTGTTTTCCAAAAATCTGAACAACATCGAGCAGGTCAAAGCGCGCAAAGGCCCGATCATCGCGCTGACCAGCGGCGACGGCGCCAAGCAGTTAAAGGGGATCGCGAACGACATCATCGAGGTCCCCCACGCTCCTGAATTCGTCACCCCGGTCCTGACGGCGATTCCGCTGCAGTTATTTGCCTATCACGTTGCAGTTGAGCTGGGTCGGGACGTGGATAAGCCGCGGAATTTAGCAAAGAGCGTGACGGTAGAATAGGGCCATCGGCGACGCCGACAGAAATAGCGTCGTGCAGCTGGGCTCTCCTTCGCCGAGGCAAAACAGCCTTGGAAGCTCATCAGTGTGAATGAGACGCCGGATGCTTGGCGTGAAGGGCTCGTCACGTCCGACCCTGCCCGGCCGCCACTAATGATTATTGGATTAAACAACAGCGCGCGCTGCAGGTTAATCCGCTAAGAACCCGCTAGACGCCAATGTCGGAGACGACGTTTTAGCGATTCAACGAATAACGATCCTCTAATTGCCTTTGGAATCGTCTTTGGGTTTCTTCCCTTCACCGGGGCGATAGTCTTCCTGCTCGGCGGCAGCAAAGGCCTTCTCCAAGCCGACCATGTCTTCGCCTGGGCGCAGCGTATCGAACGCTTCGGATTCTTTGCGCAATTCTTCTTCGGAGTAGTTCGCCGCCTTAATGGACAGACCAATGCGGCGCTCTACTTTGTCCACCTTGATCACGCGAGCTTCTACTTCCTGCCCGACCTTGAGCACGTCTTTGACTTTGGCGACATGATCTTCGCTCAGCTGGGAAATATGAACGAGTCCATCGATATCGTCCTGTAATTGAACGAACGCACCGAAGCTCGCCAGCTTTGTTACCTTGCCTTTAACCAAATCACCGATCTTATATTTTTGATCAATATTCTTCCACGGATCTTCACTCAGTTGCTTGATGCCGAGGCTAATCCGCTGATTGACCTTGTCGATGTCAATGACGACTGCTTCTACTTCGTCGTTCTTTTTAAATACTTCGCTGGGATGGTTGATCTTTCGAGTCCAGCTTAGATCGGAGACGTGAATCATACCGTCGATGCCGTCGGCTAGTTCCACGAAAGCCCCGTAAGCGGTCATGTTACGAATCTGGCCTTTAACCCGGCTGCCGATCTCGAACTTCTTCTCAATCTCATCCCATGGATTGGGTTCAAGTTGCCGCAAACCGAGCGAAATTTTCTGTTCCTCCTTGTTTACGCCGAGGACAACGGCTTCAACTTCCTGACCCACACTTAAAATATCCGATGGCCGCATGATCCGTTTCGTCCAGGAAAGCTCCGAGACGTGGATCAACCCTTCTACGCCTTCCTCCAATTCCACGAAGGCCCCATAAGGAACAAGGTTCGTGATCTTGCCTTTCACCCTCTGGCCGGCTGGGAAACGTTCTTCGATCTGGTCCCACGGATTCTTTTGCGTCTGCTTGAGTCCGAGCGAGACACGTTCCTTTTCCTTGTTAATATCGAGAACGACTACTTCGAGCTGCTGACCTACTTTGACCATCTCGCTGGGATGACCGAGACGGCCCCAGGTCATGTCGGTGATGTGAAGTAACCCATCCATGCCATCGAGATCGATGAAAGCGCCGAAATCGGTCAGGTTCTTCACCGTCCCGGTCACGCGATCGCCGACATTCACGCTTTCGAGAAACTTCTGCCGCTTCTCGCTCCGTTCCTGTTCAATTATTTCGCGCCGACTTAAAACGACATTGCGACGGTCATCATTAATCTTAACGATTTTGAAATCGTAGGTGTTGCCAACAAACTGCTGCAGATCTTTCGGCGGAACAATATCGATCTGCGATGCCGGCAAAAATGCTTCCACTCCGATGTTCACCATCAGACCGCCTTTGACCACGGACTTGACCTTGCCTTTAATCAAACCGTCGCCCTGAAAGACGCTGGCGATTTTGTTCCAATTCTGGCGATAAGCGGCCTTCTCTTTGGAAAGCACGACCATGCCCTCATCGTTTTCAAGACGCTCGAGCAACACGTCCACTTCATCGCCGACCTCCAGGGTATCGATATTATCGAACTCAGCCGACGGGATAACCCCCTCCGATTTGTAACCGATATCCACCAGCACTTCGCGTGGACGAATTTCCAGCACGCGACCTTTGACGATGCTGCCTTCGCGAAAGTCGCGGAACGATTTCGCCAGTAAATCCTGCATTTGAGCCATAAATTAAAACTGCCTCCTTGGAGCAATAAACAGCGGCGCGTTTCGGCGCCGATCGTTTTCGGCACGCAACGCCGGAACCGAAAACGGGAGAGCACATTAGGCGTTCTCCCGGGGGCGGTCAACTTCCCTTCCGGGGGAGCACACGCAACGCCAGTCCGGCTCGGACCACGGAGAACTAGCAGAATGATGATTCCAAACGGGCGGACCTAAGCGATGTTTTGGATGACTCAAATGTCCATCAACGCGCGGTTGACGAATACTTCGCCGCTAGCCATCTAATCGTGTTTGCGCAACAACCGGTAAACAGCCTGTCGAGCGTCTTCTCCAAGGGCACCGAGGAGAAGGTCGATCCGTATGGTTTCTTGCGGAGCAACCGTTAGATCTCACGTCCGTGAACACGAAATTGTCGTCCCAATTAGGAATTCCGATTAAAGCTACATTTGGCTTGCCTCCGCTCTGTTCCCTCGCCCACACTCACGCGAGCTAGGCGAGCGGCTCACAATGAGGACGAGTCTGATCGGACAAGCGATGCCGGTTCTGTTACCTCCAGCTAAAGAAGCGATTCTAGGACGCAATTGCTATCTTGAAGCTGCGCTCTTTGGCGCGAGTCAGGCGACGATTTTTTCGAAGCGCGGATCGCCGCGGAACCTGAAGCGCATCAGTTCCAATCGTCAAAGCCGGGGTTTGGCGCGCGGATGTCACACGCCAAACCCCCGTAATCGATTAGAGCTCGAATCTCGTGCCAGCAGTCTTAGCACACACAGTTGCAAGTAACACGCCGTTTGGGTCATAGACCTTGACGGTTGCGGACCCTGTATTGGCGTTTCCTGTCGAATCCACGGTTGTTTCCCCCGCAATGATCGTCCAGCCCGTAAAGACGTTTAGGGAATTAAACGTGAAGAATTTGAAGCGAAACGCATAGTTATTGTTAGTGGTATGGCGCCAAACACCTTCTCCAGGCGTCTTCAGAGCCTGCGGTGTCCCACCGTTCGACTCCACCACCGTGCCTCCCGCCGCGTATTCTATTAGTGACGGGAAGCTCCTTATCACGTGACCTGCGCAATCGGTTAGAGTTATCTGCATCTCCCAAGTCCCTTGAAGTGTTCCACCCTGCGTGCCCTGGCCGGACGCCGTTGCGGCAACCATGGGGACCAACACACAGGCGACCACTAAGGGAGCCATTATGCTCTTAACTAATTTTGTTTTCATAAGTGTTGTTTCCTTTCGTTATTTTGGCCTTCCGTGGCTTCTCACCGTGAGAACTCATTTCTGGCCGCTCACTGAGGTACTCCGTAAAATTCGGTCGGGCGTTACGCGGAAAGTTGCGCGCCGGCGTAATTTCGAGGCTCACGCTGTTGCATCGAATTCTCGGATGGCAAGGAGGGTGCCGTGAGTGAGCTTCCAGCTTCGCGCTCACGCAAGCGCCATTGGGGAGCTAACTCCCTTACCGCACGCTTGACCCTCCCATGTCGGGAGGTGTCAAGCGTGCGTGATATGCCCCCTGAGCAGCTTCCTTATTGTTTCCTTGCGACGCCGCGGGCGACATCTAGACCGTCGGCTGCGCCGAACTGCAATTCCCTGCCACCGTCAACGATGGCGAAGGCCCGCGCGTGGTTGGAGCCGTTGCTGAACCACTGCATCGTGCCCGTCCCATCCGGGTTCACTGTGTAGGTTCCGAAGATCGGGTTATCGGCGGTGCCACGTTGAATGACGAAGCCGCCCAGATCGGCGGTATCATGAAACTTAAACGTGCCAAGTCCGTCAAACCACATAACGCCGGCGGCATCGAGCGGAATGTTTGTCGTGTTTTTAGACGGATTGCTAGATCCTAAGTGCCAGCCGTCTGAGCTGTATCCGTAAACGCCAGTGAGGCTTGCATTGGTATAGTTCGTAGCGAATGGACCGCTCGCATTAACCTTTGGGACTAGCGACAACGCTAGACCAAAGAGCAATGCGACCAGCGCCGTTCTGTTTTTTAATGTCATTTTCATAAGTGTTATTTCCCTTTTGTTGTTTTGGCCTTCCGTGACTTCCCATCGTGGGAGGTCATTTCGGCCGCTCACTGTGGTACTCCGCAGAATTTGGCGCTGCGTTACGCGGGAAAATGCAGAAGACTTCAGAACCGCGGATTGCACGGATCTAACAGATGGCTTCTTGGCTGGCGTCTGACACAGACGCCCTGCAATTGTACGCCCGCTTCGATGCGCCGGGTCCGGCTACCGCGGGACGCCCTGCCTTTTTGTATCCGCGTTATCCGTGCAATCCGCGGTGAATTTTACTTCGGTGCAGAGTTCACGGCTGCTTTTGCTCGCAGAGTTTTTGGAAAGCCGGATCGCCGCGCAAAGGGTCCCAGATCGGATCGAGTCTAAGAAGGGCCGGCGTAACCGGTGCGCCGTAAAACCAGCTTGCATAGGGCGTTTGTAACAACTGGGTGAGAGTTGAGATCGCACGGTCATTCTCGCCGAAAATCGTCTGAACTAATGCCAGGTTCTCTTCTAAGGCGGGTCCGCGCATCGCATCTTTGGCACGCGGATAAAGCATAATTGCACGCTCCGCTTCCTTTAGGGCCGAGTCCTTCCCTCCCATCGCGGCATAGGTTTGAGACAGCATTGTCGCAACGAAGGCGTCGCCTGGTTGATCTCTGTCGCGCTGCTTGAGTGTATTGCGCGCCTGTTCAGCGGTAACCATGCCGCCAGCCGTATCGCCATCAAGGCGCTGGGCGAAAGCAAGCGCCGCCTGATCATCGGCCTTTTCGGGCTGAGAAGCATAATGGAATTGAGCTAGTCGGGTTTGCAGCAATCGAACGGCCTCAGGGTAGTTTCGTTCAAGTCGCAACTGAGTGATCTTGATTCCGATGATATCCTCAGAAGGAGTCTGCCAGTTTATTTCTGATAGCAACCTGGCGGCTTCTTGCAGGTTACCCTGGGCCTGATAAATGCTGGCCTTTGCCGCCATCACACCCGGATCGTTT
>Ga0209473_1001158_pt1 | contig 14794 bp, 14 predicted proteins | sample GraSoiAngelo_133_FD_185890 | JGI IMG/M metagenome (GOLD analysis project Ga0209473, IMG submission 185890) | Grasslands soil microbial communities from the Angelo Coastal Reserve, California, USA - 14_0929_05_20cm (SPAdes) (version 2) | ecosystem: Environmental > Terrestrial > Soil > Grasslands ...
ATGAAATAATAGCTGTGATCGTAGCCGGCCTGACGGCGGAGGAGCAGCGGGATAGCCGCCTGCGCGCAGGCGTGCTCCAGAAGCTCGGGGCGAAGCTGCTCGGCCAGGAATTGATCGGCATCGCCGATATCGACCAGCAGATCAGAGAACCGTGCGCCGTCCTCAATGAGCGCCACGGAATCGTGCCTGCGCCAAGCCGCACGGTCATCCCCGAGATACCCGCCGAGCGCCTTGATGCCCCATGGCACCTGCGATGGCGCGACAACAGGGGAAAAGGCGCTGGCGGCGCGATAGCGATCGGGATGCCGCAGCGCAATCGTGAGGGCGCCATGGCCGCCCATCGAATGCCCAAAGATCGACTGTCGTTTGGCATCGACCGGAAATTGGCTTGCGACCAATTCCGGAAGCTCTTCTGTCACATAGCTCCACATCCGGTAATTATGTGCGAACGGCTGCTCGGTGGCATCGACGTAAAAGCCGGCACCAAGTCCGAAATCATAGGCGCCGGTAGAATCACCGGGCACACCTTCGCCGCGCGGGCTGGTGTCCGGCGCGACGAAAACCAGACCCAGTTCGGCGCACGCCTTCCGAAACTCGCCCTTCTCCGTCACATTGGCGTGGGTGCAGGTCAGGCCTGACAGATACCAGACCATCGGCAGCCTCGCGCCAGCCTCATGCTGCGGGACATACACCGAAAAGGTCATGGGCGTTTTCGTTTCGCGGCTGGCGTGCCTGTAAACACCCTGCACACCGCCATGCGACCGGTTTAGCGAGACGGTTTCCATGATTTCTCGGCTCCGGCGCCGCAATGGCGCCCAGATCGTCCTGTGTCAGACATGATCATAGCACTGCCGGCGGTTATCACCACCGGCAGAGCTTGCATCGGGTTGGCCGCGTCAGGCTGCTGCCGCGGTTTTGGATTTCGCCACGTGGGTGGCGATGGCATCCATCAGCGGCGGTGACAGGCAGTCGTAGGGCTCGAGCCCGAGTTCCTTGAGGCGCGACCTGATGCCGTCCATCTCGGAGGGGCTGACGCCGGACTCGATCACCGAGGAGACGAACGCCGCAAAGCCCGGCGCCGCCCAGCCGCCTTCGGTGAAAAGCTCGGGATGGATGAAATCGAGACCGTAGAACGGATGGCCTTTGTTCTCGATGCGGCCGTACATATGCGTGCCGCAAGCCTTGCAGGCGTAACGCTGGATCGCCGCCGAGGTGTCGACGATCTGGAGCTTGTCGCCGTTTTCGAGCACGGTGACGTTGTCGCGGGGGACCACGGCGACGACCGAAAAGGCGGCGCCCTCGGGCTTCCAGCATTTGGTGCAGCCGCAGGCGTGGTTGTGGGCGACATCGCCCTTGATGCCGACCTTGACCGGCCTGTCCTTGCATTTGCAGACCAGCGTGCCGCCGGCAAAGCTGCCGGTGCCTTTTTTGACGCCGCTATCAATCGATGGGTGGATATGAACAGTCATGGCCTATCCTCCTTGGGTTTGACGTTTTTGATTTGAGACGCGTCTTCTAAAATACGACGACCGAACGGATCGACTTGCCTTCGTGCATCAGCTCGAAGCCCTTGTTGATCTCCTCCAGCTTGAGAACGTGGGTAATCATCGGATCGATCTGAATCTTGCCCGTCATGTACCAATCGACGATTTTGGGCACGTCGGTGCGGCCGCGGGCGCCGCCGAACGCGGTGCCCTTCCAGACCCGCCCCGTGACGAGCTGGAATGGCCGGGTGGCGATTTCCTTGCCGGCTTCCGCCACCCCGATCACCACCGACACGCCCCAGCCGCGATGGCAGGCTTCCAGCGCCTGGCGCATCACGGTGGTGTTGCCGGTGCAGTCGAAGGTGAAATCGGCGCCGCCATCGGTCAGCGTGACCAGATGCTGGACGATATCGCCGCCGACTTTCGACGGGTTGACGAAATGCGTCATGCCGAAGCGGCGGCCCCATTGGTCCTTTGAGTCGTTGAGGTCGACGCCGATGATCTTGTCGGCGCCCACCATCTTGGCGCCCTGGATGACGTTCAGCCCGATGCCGCCGAGCCCGAACACAACCACGTTGGCGCCCGGCGTGACCTTGGCGGTATTGACCACGGCGCCGACCCCCGTGGTCACGCCGCAGCCGATGTAGCAGCTCTTGTCGAACGGCGCGTCTTCCCGGATCTTGGCGACCGCGATCTCCGGCAGCACCGTAAAATTCGAAAATGTCGAGCAGCCCATGTAGTGGAAAATCGTCTCGCCCTTGTGGCTGAAGCGCGAGCTGCCGTCCGGCATCAGGCCCTTGCCCTGGGTGGCGCGGATCGCGGTGCAGAGGTTGGTCTTCTGGCTCAGGCAGCTTTTGCACTGGCGGCATTCGGGGGTGTAGAGCGGGATCACGTGATCGCCCGGCTTGACCGAGACGACGCCCGGCCCCACCTCCCGGACAATGCCGGCCCCCTCATGGCCCAGGATCGAGGGGAAGATTCCTTCGCTGTCAAAACCGTCCAGCGTGTAGGCATCGGTGTGGCAAATCCCCGTCGCCTTGATCTCGACCAGGACCTCGCCGGCCCTGGGGCCTTCCAGATCCAATTCAATGATTTCGAGCGGCTTCTTGGCTGCAAATGCAACGGCGGCGCGTGTCTTCATTTGCCCTTCCTCCCACTCACTCAAATAGCCTTGCAAACAGCCTTATTATTTTTGTTTCAGCTTGGAATTTACGGCTTTTGAAAATTCTTCAAGCGTCCATTGGGCAAATCGCTGGCCGGCAACACGACGTGGCCGTCGATGTTATAATGTAACGCTCCCATCGCGTTTTGCGTCTTCAGCAAATCATCTGGGATTTTTGAAACATTGCACGCTCGCGTTCATTGTCAAGGCCGGTGATCTTGCGCGCCTTGCATCCAGCGACGAAACCAATTGCAGCGATCACGAACAAGCTTGCGGTCCGACGTTTTGACGCAGGTTTGCAATGCGGCAGCGTGATCCACACAGCCACCGCTCCGGTGTGGCGCAACGTGCTATCAATGTTTTGCGACCAGCCTGCCCACCGCTACCGCTTGTTGCCTGTCGGCCGAGGTGGAGTCATCGGTGCATCCGAGGACAAAATTTTGCCGAAATCTGAAACGCGCCGATCAATCCAGCGTACCACCTTGAGATTCCGTTTTTAAAACAAGGACACATGGGAATGATTGAAATCATCCTGACCGTCTGCGCCATCTCCAATCCGGCCAATTGCGAGGAAAAGTATCTTCAGTTCGCCTGGGACGGCTCGCTCCGGCAATGCGTGATGGCAGCGCAACCCTACATCGCCGAGTGGATCGGCAGGCATCCGGAATGGGTCGCCACGAAGTGGAGTTGCGACTATCCCGGCCACGAGAAGCGGCGGATTTGATACCGCCCACCGGTGCGCGCAATTGCCGTGGTCAGTTCGGGCCGAATGCAACACCCCATGGCAATTCACCAACCTGGATGGATTTGATCACCCGCAACGACGCCACGTCGATGACCGAGACGTCGTTCGAGACGCCGTTGGCGACCAGCAGGTATTTTTCGTCAGGAGTAAAGGCGCCGTGCCAAACCCGCTGCCCGACCAGCAGATATTTTAGGACAGCATGCGTGACGCCATCGATCACCGCTACCCGGTTGGCAGGCCCGAGATCGACGAAGCCGAGTTTGCCGTCTTTAGTGATATTGATGCCGACCGGCTGGATCGCCTCCGACCGCAGGCCCGGGATTTCGAATGACACGGTTTGCTTGAGCTGTCGCGTTGCCGGATCGATAATCGCAAGACTCCCGCCGATTTCCGACGTCACCCATAGCTCCGACCCGTCGGCCTTGTAGGCCGAGAACCGCGGACGGGAACCGACCAGCAAATTGCCGACGATCTCGCGGCTTGCGGTATCGATAAAGTGCACCATGCTTGTCGTCTCGGAGGTGCAGATCAAGACCTTGGAATCCGGGCTGACCGCCATGCCTTCGGGTTCGGTGCCAACCAATATCTGGCCAAGCGCCGAGCGTTTCTCCAGATCGATGACGGTCACCATCGCGTCGTTTTCGTTGGCGACGTAGAGAAGCTTTCCGGCCGGATCGAGCGTAAACTGCTCGGGATCGGCACCCGACGGCAGCCCACCGGCATCGTTGCGAGTCCTGGTGTCGAACACCTGGATCACGTCATCGTCGCCGAGCGCGACAAAGACGAATTTGCCGTCGCGGGAAACTTCGATGCCGCGCGGTCGCTGCCCTGTCTTGATGGTTGCGATGGTTTCCATTTTGTCCGTGTCGATGACGGAGATCGAATTGCCCTTCTCGTTGGAAACATATGCAAGGAACGCATCGGCCGAGTCGAAGCTGAGCAGGCAGGCGAGCAGAGAAAGGGCGAATACCGTCACACCGCGCCAATTCAACATGTGGCATTCTCCATCGTGTCAGCCCACCGATTGCGCACCGCTGTAACGAACAGACCAGCACCGCAATTCGAAGTCTCTCGGAACCGGCTTTGCATTGCTTGCGCCAGACGATAATTGGAGTAGCCTGAAAGCTCAAACGGGATGAATGTCAGGCGATGTTGCGGCGCGATTGGTGATGTGGAATGTCCTGATATCGCACGGGAGGCTTGATTTGCTCCGCCTTCTGATTGGGACCTTGGCACTCATCATTGCTCTCTACGGAACCGGCCTGTGCGATCAACCGCCGGAAATCAAGGTCGGCTACCTCCATCAGGCTCCATCAAGGATCGGGATATCACTGATCGATGTGCCGGCCGCCAACGATGGCTTGGCCGGCGGGCAGTTGGCGATCGAAGACGACAATGCGACGGGCCGCTTCCTCAACCAGCGTTATACGCTGCTCGACAAATTGGTTGGTGAGAATGACGATCCGGTTGCGGCGATGCAAGCGCTCGCCGACCAGGGCGCATCGTTCATCGTGACGAGCCTCGATGCGGATCGGCTGTTGAAAATCGCCGATGCCGGCAAAGCGCGCGGCGAGACCTTGGTCAACGCATTTGCGACGGATGAACGGCTGCGGGAGCAGGACTGTCGCGCCAACGTCTTCCACGTTGCTCCGACACGTTCCATGCTGGCCGACGCGCTCGCGCAATATCTGGTCTGGAAGAAATGGCGCAAATGGATGCTGATCAGCGGCTCACACGAAAGTGACGGATTGTTCGCCGAAGCGCTGCGCCATGCCGCGACACGGTTCGGCGCCAAGATCGTCGAGGAGCGGGTATTCAAGGACACCGGCGGCGCGCGGCGGACCGACAGCGGCGTTGCCGAGATTCAGCAGCAGATGCCGGCGGTGACGCAAGGCGCCCCCGACCACGATGTGCTGGTCGCGGCGGACGAAAGCGAGGTCTTTGCCGGCTACCTGCCGTACCGAACGTGGGATCCTCGTCCGGTCGCCGGTTCGGCCGGACTGGTGCCGACCACATGGGACGCAGCGTTCGATCAATGGGGCGCCGTGCAGTTGCAGAACCGCTTCACAAAAAAGTTCCAGCGGTCGATGACCGCACATGACATCCAGGTTTGGACGGCAGTTCGCATGGTCGGCGAAGCGGCGAGCCGAACCGGCTCCGGCGATCCAGGCAAGATGCTTGCCTACATGAAAGGTGCGGATTTTTCGGTGGCGGCCTTCAAAGGCCAGAAGCTCACTATTCGCGACTGGAACTTGCAGCTACGGCAGCCCATCCTGCTGTTCGACGGCAGGAATACTGTATCGGTGTCGCCTCAGGAGGGATTCCTGCACCAGGTATCGACACTTGATACGCTAGGTCTCGATCGCCCCGAGACCAAATGCAAACTCAAGTGAGAGCGCGTGGGCCTGCCCATCGCGATGGTCTATTCCATTGCGCCGCTGAGCTGGTGGGAGCGGTTTTCAAGGCATTCAACGCACAATGTCTGCTTGCGCCGTCCCAGCCGGAGTCCTATCGTCATCGGGTGCGGTAACCTGTCGTTCCGTGCAAAAGGAGATCTAAAAATGGCTTGGAAGGCTCCAAAAATCGTCGAAGTTCCGGTGGGCATGGAAATCAACATGTATGCCTGCGCGGCTCGCAAATAACCGCCTGCGATAACTTCGCAATTTCGGCGGAGGTGGTCCGTCGGTTGCAACGCTGCCCTCAGAACCGGGCGACCACGCGCAGCAATGCGGACCACCTCCGAAATATTTTGGCCGTTCGTCATTTCCGATCCCTTCGGATCCTTCTTAAAGGCAGGCGAGTTCCATATTTCCGGCGCCTGCCGACCTCATGTGTTCCTCCGACCCGATCTCTGGTGGCCCGGGCATTCTCATCACCTGCGGTCTTTGAAAGCAGAGGGCTGCTGCTTTGCAGCAACGTGGCCGGTAGCCTCCACGACCAACAACCGACGGCGCCGTTACTTGCGTCAGATAATGTTGCCGATAACTTATAACTCCCGTGGGCAGCACCAAGGCAAATTCGAGTCGAGCTCGCCGTCAACAGAAACTGAACTCGGAGAATCCTCAAATGATGTCACGACGCACTATTCTACGCGCCGTCGCTGGAGCAACCTTGATCGGAAGCCCCCTGGCCGCGTTCGCAAAATCGAGCCGCCCTGGTCCAATTCAAGGATTGGATACAGACAACGACGGCACCGTCGACCTGGCGGAGGCCAAGAAGGCAGCCTCCGCGTTGTTCGATAGACTAGACCGTGATCACGACGGCACGCTCGACAGGCGAGAACTCGCCGGCAGATTGACCGCAAAAGAATTGGCTGCTGCCGATCCCGATCACGACGCGACCTTGACCAAGGACGAGTATCTGGCCGTCGTCGAGCAGCGTTTCAATGCAGCAAATGCCGACGGCGACGGCACGCTGGATGCGAAGGAGCTCACCACAAAGGCCGGTCAGAAATTAATGCGACTGCTTAAATGATCGGGCGCAGTAATAATCGGACGTAGCGCTGCGCACCTCGCGACCTGACGCTTGCGTTGCAAGCGCGCGAGCTGCGCTTATCACAATTTTCCGATCCGCATCATCAAACAAGAGCGAACGGATTGCTGTCCCGCGCACGGCTTGCGCGCGTCGCGGGGCCTCTCTTTAGACTGCGAGTCTATCTGATTCGCGGCACGAACATTGCTTTCACAAACTTTGCCGAAAACCTCAGGAGTGCGACATGAAGCGCATCGTCCTTAGCCTGGCGTTCGCTTGCGTGATTGGTGTGGTCAATGCCCGCGACTTTGGGCAGTGGGAGAAGGTCGATCCCGCTATTCGTCAATGGTACCAAGCGTTGATGCGGCCGGACGTTCCGACGTCGAGCTGCTGCGGTGAGGCCGACGCGTACTGGGCCGACGAGATCCACGTGAGAAATGGAAAGACCTACGTCACGATAACCGACGACAGGCCGGATGAGCCGCTTGGGCGGCCTCATGTCGAGGTCGGGACCGAGATCGAGGTTCCAAACAGCAAGTTGAAGTGGGACGAATCGAATCCCACTGGCCACGGCATCCTGTTCTTGAGCGGCAGCAGTTACGTCTTTTGCTACGTTCAGCCAGGCGGCGTTTGACGAGCGGAGTTGTCAGCCACGGGGTGTGCGCGGGCACGACGATCTCGCTGGTGCCCGAGACCAAGATCAGAATGTCTCGGTAACCTTGCTTAGCTGCGGCGGACGATCCGGGTCAAATCCCCACTCGCGGGCGATGCGTTCGATCAGGCGATAGGCCGGAACAAGCATGGTGATTCCGTCGGTTGTGGGATCGTCATCACCAAGCCAAGGCAGCGTGCTGCGCGGACCGCCGCACAGATGCAAGGCAATCTTGCGCTCGCGCAGCTCGCTCGCCACCGCATCCACCATGGCAGCCGTTTCGTCCATCAGTCGCAACACGATGACCGGTGTTTTCGATGACAATGCCGCGCGTGGACCGTGTTGCAGCTCGGCGGCGCTGAAACTAAGCGCGGGCAACCGCAGGATTTCGGCAAGTTTCAGCGCAATTTCGCGAGCCGAGCTCAGGCCCAGGCCGCGCGAAGTAACAAACACGGCGGATGCGCCGGCGAGATCACCGGATATTTCGGACCAATCGAGTGTCAGCGCGCGGTGAAGCCGCTCTGGTAGGCGATCAAGTGCCGACTTGAGAGCTATGTCGTCGGCCAATTCCGCTATGAGCTCGGCACCTGCCGCCATCGAGCCGACCACGGTCTTGGTCGCGGCGACCGAATGTTCAGGCCCAGCTTCGATCGGAATGACGAACTCGGCGGCATCGGCGACCGGCGATGGCACCGCATTGACGATCGCGACCGTGCGGGCACCCGACGCTCGTGCGGACTGCGTTGCCGCGACCAGATCAGGACTGCGCCCCGATTGCGAGATCACGATGAACAGCGCATTGCGCAACGTCAGCGGCCTGCGAAACGCCGTGATCACCGATGGAGCACTGGCGGACACCGGCAGGTGAAGCCTGGTTTCGATGAGATAGCGCAGGAACACCCCGGCATGACCGGAGCTTCCGCGACCGCACAGGACAACGAGCGGCGCAGCGCCGATATCCAGGCGTCCGGCAATCTCGGCGACGGCATGGCGATTGCCGACGATCCGCGAGACGACATCCGCGCTTTCGCAAATTTCTCGCCCCATCGCGGAACAAGCGGACTGAACCATGGTTCACAAGCTCCATCTCAGCTCACACGCCCGTTGTCTGGCATTACTCGCTGGGACCGTGAGTGAGATCAGCGAACACGCGTCGGAGGTTGCCCTTATGGCTCGCGAGAATGCCTTCGGCTTCAGCCTTGTCGTAGCCCAACACCAGGAGTGTGGCCAGCTTGATATCCCCCTCGGCTTGATCGAGCGCGCAAGCCGCCTGCGCTTGGTCGCAGCCGGCGATCTGAGCAACCATCAGCTCTGCGCGGCGCTTCAGCTTCGTATTCGTGGTCTGCATGTTGACCATCATGCCGCGGAAGACACGGCCGAGCTGCAGCATGATGCCGGTGGATATTAAGTTGAGCACGACCTTCTGCGCCGTGCCGGCTTTCATCCGCGTCGAGCCCGCTATCAGTTCTCGGCCCGTCTCGACCAGCACCGGATATTTCGCTGATGCGAGCAGCGCAGTACCGGGATTGTTGGCAACGCCAATGGTGACGGTGCGGTACGTGCTGGCCTCTCGCAGCGCCGCCACGGTAAATGGCGTCGTGCCGCTGGCGGCAACCGCGATCACAACGTCGTGCGGAGACAGCCGCACATCATCGATCTGTTTGACGGCATCGGCAACATCGTCTTCAGCGCCTTCGACGCTGGCGATCAATGCGCCCTCCCCGCCAGCGATGATGAAACGCAGCCGCTCCGGGGGCCAGGCGAAAGTCGGCGGCAGCTCCGCTCCGTCCTGCACGGCGACCCGCCCTGACGTGCCCGCACCAACGTAGACCAGGCGCCCGCGGTCGCCGAGCGCTTCTGTTGCTGCATGTGTCGCCGCGGTGATGGCGGGAAGCGCGCGCCCTACGGCGGCGACCGCTGCAAGCTGGCCCTCCCACATCGCTTCCATTGCGGAGGGCAGCGACCAAGCATCGAGATCAACGAAGCGAGGGTCGACGTCTTCAGTAGCCATTTTCAGTAGCCATATTCAGCAGCCTTTGCGCGCGATCCGTTCCTCTCACGGCTTTGGAACGTGGAACTTGGGAACTGGTTCGCTTTTGGCCGCCGCCTCCGTCACGGCAACGCGCCTTCGCGCCACCAGTAACGCGCCGGCGACCGCATCACCTTGCGGAGGGGTGAGGCGGCTGCGCAGATCTGGCGTCAACCATGCCGCGATGGCCTCCGACAGTCCGCCGACCAGCGACAGCCGGTCAATTCCAAGCCGCAAGAACACATCGAGGAGATCGCCGATCGCATCGGCTGCGCGTTCGACGATGCGCCGGCCGATCGGATCGCCCTGGGCCGCCTGCTGCAGCACCATCGGCGCAAAGGCGGCATAATCGGTCGCGGTCGCCCGTTCGGACCAGGCCACCACCCGGCTGGGGTCATGATCGAAGGCACCGAGCACTTCCGTTAGCAGCGGCGATGTCTCGGCGCGCTGATCCGCCGCACAAAGCGCGAGCCTGATTGCCTGCAATCCGATGTCGGCGCCGCTACCCTCGTCAGAGATTGGAAAACCATATCCGCCGAAGCGAAGTTCGTGGCCGCCGAGCAGGCCGACGCCAATCGAACCGGTCCCGGCGACAACGATGGCGCCGTCCTCGCCACGATGGGCACCAAGACAGGCAGCCAATCCGTCGCTGACGATGCGAAGCGACCTGAACGGATGCGCGATCTGCTTGAGAGCCGCTTCGGCGCCCTCGCGCGCGAGACCAGCAAGTCCGATGCCTGCGTGGATCAACGCAAAATCCTCGCGCGCTAATCCTGCTTGCTCCGCCGCGGCCGTGCACGCTCGCATGATCGACTGCCACGCCTCGTCGATGCCCAGCCGCGTCGTCGCCGGCCCCGAGCCGCCCTCGCCGAGCACGGTACCATATTCATCCTCGATGCGAGCGCGGCAGCGGCTGCCACCGCCGTCAACGCCGAGATACAAGGTGCTTTGCGTCACCATGCCATTTCCAACGCGGAGAACTTGGTTCCGGGTCCATCAGAGCCTTCGGCATAGCCGTGAGGAACTAGCCACGGTCCTGGGTTCGTGCGGCAGCACTTTACCATGCTAGACTGGCACACGCAGCAATTGCGCGATGAACCTCATGGACGCCCTTGCACCTTTCACGATCGCGACACCGCAACTGTTCGACGGGACGGTCATGCGAGGGCCGGCGCTGGTCACGGTTTCCGGCAGCCTCATCCAGAACGTCAGCTTCGGCGAAGCCGCATCGCCGGGCATGATCGCGCTTGCCTCCGACGCTGTTCTCGCGCCCGGCTTCATCGATATCCAGGTCAATGGCGGTGGCGGCGTTCTCCTTAACGGTGAGCCGAGCAAGGCTGGCGTGCGCCGCATCGTCGAGGCGCACCGCAGGACGGGGACCACAGGTTGTCTGCCGACGCTGATCACCGATCGCACCGATATGATCGAGCGGCTCGCTGGGATTGCGCAGGGCTCGTTGCAAATTCCTGGCGTGCTCGGTTTTCACCTGGAAGGCCCGGCGATCAACAAAGTTCGCAAGGGTATTCATCTTGAATCTGAGATTCGCGAACTGAGCGCGCGCGATCTTGCCGCCATGGAAAGCTTCGGAGACTGCGGTCGCAGCGTTGTGACCCTGGCTCCGGAATGCGTGCCGCCGTCGGTGATCGACGATCTCCTCGGAGCCGGACTGCGGGTCTCGGCCGGCCATAGCGAGGCGACCGCAATGCAAATTGTGCAGGCGGCGGATCGCGGGCTGAGCGGTGTCACGCACCTGTTTAACGCCATGTCGCAGCTGACCGCCCGCGAGCCGGGCGTGGTTGGTGCAGCACTCGACGACGGACGGCTATTTGCCGGGATCATTTGCGATGGTCTTCACGTCGACCCCTTGAGTTTGCGCGTCGCCATGCGTTGCAAGGGGCGCGATCGCCTGATGCTGATCACAGACGCGATGCCCCTGGTTGGTACGGATCTGCGGCATTTCCTGCTGCAGGGGCGACATATTACGCTGCAGGGAACCCGCTTGACTTCTCCTGATGGCACGCTCGCAGGCGCGCACTTGACGATGATGCAGGCGGTGCAAAATGCGGTCGCATTGCTCGGGGTTGGCATTGCGGACGCGCTGACAATGGCCTCTCGCACCCCGGCCACATTTCTGGGACTGGAGTCTGAGCTTGGAGCGATCGCGCCGGGTTATCGTGCCGACCTTGTTGCCTTCAGCAGCAAGTTTGAGGTTATCCAGACATGGGTCTCCGGCCGACCAAACCCTTGATCGCTCCTGCGGGTGAGTCAGTCGATGAAAGGGCGCAAGTCTGACGAAATTTAGCGCCGGCCTTCTTCCGTCGCGGCCGGAGGCGACGGTCCCGGATGGGCTCGCCCCCTGGAAGCTCTGAAATCATCATTCCGCGGCCTCGCCTGCGGGCACGCGAACTCGACTCGATTGATCCGGGCTTTCGGTTCGATCTCGCCGCTAACTCGCCCGAATCAGAAACGCATTTTGCGTACGTCAACGAGCGCTCGTTGACCGAATCTGAAGACTCCACACTTCGCCTCATTCCGGTAGGCCCCAGCCCCGGAATGGGGCGATTTCTCTTCAGCGGTCCCACAAGCTCAGGATATCACTCGCGTTTAATTACCATTGGGTTCCTGGCACCAATCGAGCTGGACGGGAATTCTCCCTGCGAGATGGTCGGGAGATTGCTTAAGTCTTCGCCATTCCTCGGCTTCTGTGAGCCAGTATTCCATTTCTTTCTTGGCGACAGCGGCCCGTTCACGACACATAATTTCCAACGTCGCAAAATGAGTCCTCGACTTCATCATGCTTCTCCAAAAAAACTGCTGAAAAAAATAATGCTATGCACTTGTTGATATCATCGGTTGTCGTGTCCGTGAATACGCTTTCGATGGCGTTTGCGTAGCCCGGGTGATGCTCACAGATCCTTTTCGGCGAGCTTGCGAAACTCGTCGGGAACGGAACGAGAAATACCCAGCGCTACCGAGCCGTATCCGATAGCATCCCATCCGAAGCGATTGCGGATCTTGTCGACGGCACAGTCGGCCGCCCAACGTGCCATGCCTGTTTTTGTGCCAGGGCGGCGCATTTCATCTTGAAGTCCAAGTGGGAGTTCTAGCTCCAGATCCCAGTGTTCCTCGAGATGCGACACAGAGATCGCCAATAGCGAGATGAACTTCTCGTCCGGGTGATCTGCGAGGACCGCGCGCACCAGTTCCTCGGCGAGTTCGGCGAGGATCACGGTCGCGGAGATTGGCGCATCGAGGGTTACCGAGCGCGTAGTTGAGTTCAGGTCGGCGAAGCGAACGCGAACCGTCACGGTTCGGCCAGGCCTGGACTTGGCCCGGAGCCGGGTGCCAATTCGGTCCGCAAGGTGAAACAGCGTGGGTCGAAAAACCCGCTCTTCGGCAGGCTTCCTGCCAATCGCGGACTGTGCCCCCGCCGATCGCGCCCGGCGGTGACCCATGATTTCCCGTGGATCGCGATTCCACGCCAGCGCTGCGAGTTTCTCCCCTGCTCCAGGACCGAGCAATCGCTCGAGCGACCATCCCGGTGTCTTTGCCAGCTGCCCGATCGTCAACACGCCGATCTCGGCCAGCCGCGCCTTGGTGACCGGACCCACTCCCCACATCAGCTCGACGGTCAGGTGATGAAGGAATTCCAGCTCGGTGTCGGGATCGACAACCACCAGCCCGTCGGGCTTCGCCACTTGCGAGGCAATTTTTGCCAGATGCTTGGTGCGCGCCACACCGACTGAGATCGGAAGCCCAAGCTCCGCGCGCACGCGCTCTCGGATTGCCGTTGCAATTTCGGCAGGCGGGCCGAACAGATGCGTGCAGCCCGCAACGTCGGCAAAAGCCTCGTCGATGGAAATCCGCTCGACCAGCGGCGTGAAATCGCCGATCACCTTGATGGCAGCGTCGCCTAGCCGCTGGTAATCCTTGAAATGGCCGCTGACAAAAGTGAGTTGTGGACAGAGCTCGCGCGCAGTCCGTCCGGGCATGCCGCCGCGGACCCCGAAGGCCCTGGCTTCGTAGGACGCGGCAAGCACAACCCCACCACCGACGGCGATGGGCTTGCCGCGTAGCGAAGGGTCGAGCAGCTGCTCGACCGAGGCATAAAAGGCATCCAGGTCCGCATGGAGGATGGTGGCTGTGGTTGCCATCCCGACCTTCACCTGTGACGTTTCACCATTCTTTTGATGAGAACATAATGAGAACATGAACAGGCGAGTGTCAAGCAAGGTTTAGGACGTACCGAGGGGCGATTGGGCTGGATTGCGCGACGCAACCACCCAGGACCGGCATTCGATGGCGGCGGCCATCTGACCGGCCAATCGTCTCGAGCCAATTGGATCGATAACTTGGCGATGGTTGATCACCATTGACTAGACGTTTTGCAATAACCCGATTCTTTCGATTAGTGACGAGACCCGTTCCGAAGGACCGCCGCATCCCGCCACTTGCCAGACCTACGCAATGTCCAATCAACTCAAAATAGCCCGGTGGAGCCGTACGGTTCCTTGGTGGCGATTATTGACGGCCACTACCGATTGGGCATCTGATCTCGAGGTTTACGTTGCAGAGCGGTGACAACAATGTTTGGGCGGCTTGTTGGTATTTTGATCATGGCTGCTGTGGCTTCAATCGATGCCTCGGCTCAGCAATCGCTCCAACAATTAGAGAGCGTAAGCGAGTTCGAACGAGCATTGGCCGCTATCGATGCAATAAAGCATCGGAAAAAACTCCAATGCGTTATGGCGGTCGCAAACGGGAAACTCTGCGAGTGTCTCTCGCAAAAGCTACCCGTGGACACATATCTTCGTAGCTATGCGTCGGTCGTCAGTCTCGGGAGGGAGGGAATTGAGTACGAACGATTGTCGGCCGCGGATAAGAAGATTGTCGATCAATGTGTAACCGACAATCCGTAGGATTGCTAGATTGCCTCCTTGAGACCCGCGCAAACGGCAGCTCCGCTGGTCGTAGCGACGAGCAGCGAGAGCTGACGAGAGAGCGTGGGTCAGGCCGCTTTGGCCCTGGATTTCGCCACGTGGGTGGCGATGGCATCCATCAGCGGCGGTGACAGGCAGTCGTAGGGCTCAAGCCCGAGTTCCTTGAGGCGCGACCTGATGCCGCCCATCTCGGAGGGGCTGACGCCGGACTCGATCACCGAGGAGACGAACGCCGCAAAGCCCGGCGCCGCCCAGCCGCCTTCGGTGAAAAGCTCGGGATGGATGAAATCGAGACCGTAGAACGGATGGCC
>Ga0209473_1001159_pt1 | contig 14792 bp, 8 predicted proteins | sample GraSoiAngelo_133_FD_185890 | JGI IMG/M metagenome (GOLD analysis project Ga0209473, IMG submission 185890) | Grasslands soil microbial communities from the Angelo Coastal Reserve, California, USA - 14_0929_05_20cm (SPAdes) (version 2) | ecosystem: Environmental > Terrestrial > Soil > Grasslands ...
CCCACCAGCTCAGGCTGGGCCAGAATGATTCGACTGGCGCGATACACCTTCGACGCAGATGGATTGCCACTGGTATCGGTGAAATTGGCGATGGTAAATCCGGCATTCACAATCGCGTCCATCGACATCATCGATCCGCCGCCACCGGCGCCGTGAAAACCCACCAAGCCTTTGGAATCTTTCGCTGCCGTCGTGGCCAACTGCGCGAAATAAAATGTGCCGCGATGGTCGTTTTGTTCCACCGCGTAGGCGACCCGTTCCAAAGGGGTGGGCGGATGGTCAAACTCGCGTGCGATTTCGATTTTCAATTCGGGGTGTCGCGCCACTGCGTAATCATCAATCGTGATACGGCAATCAGCGGCGATGAATTGACCATCCTTGGTCAGAACCAGCGGATTAATTTCAAGTGACCGCGCTTCCACCTTGCGCGCGGCAGTAAATAACTTTCGAATCGAATCAGCGAGTTGTCCGGCGTGCATCGATGAAAGTCCGCACGACGCAGTCGCCTCGGCGACAATTGACTCCTCAGGCCCGCGACTAACATCGCAGGCAATACGCCGCGTCGATGCGGCGCGTTCTTCGATTCCGGTACCGCCGCCGGGCGCGAAAATAATCGTCGGTGCGCGAGTAGCGTCATCAATTGCGAAAGAAAGAAAAAATTCGCGGTCAATCGCGATCTTCTCTTCAACCAGCACCGCTTCGACGGGAAACTGTCCCACTTTCATTTCCAGCATGCGTGCGGCATGGCCGCGAGCAATATCAGGCTTTTTCGCGAAGGCTACCCCGCCGATGCCGGCTCGCCCAGTGGTCCAAGCTTGGATTTTGACCACGACTTCGCTGCCCTTCTGGTCCAAGAGTTCCTTGGCCACCGACACCGCCTCATCAGCGGTTGAAGCGGCGCGCCCGCGCGGAATTTTGAATCCGTTCTCCGCGAGGATGGCCTTACCTTGATATTCGTGCAGTCGTGCCATGGCTGGGTGCTATTTCCACGATCCGAACCAACTCGCCATTTGCGGATCAGAATCGTAGATATAGCACTGTTGAAAAGAAAAGTTTAGGCCTCCCGCTGAGAGCACAGAAATGTCCACTGAGATCAAGAAAGAGATCCAGCTTGAGATCGCTCATGTCCTCTTCATCGACATTGTCGGTTATTCGAAGCTTTCGATTAACGAGCAACACGCGGCAGTCGAGGAACTGAGCCAGATTGTTCGCGCCGCGGAACAATTGCAACGCGCCGAAGCTGCGGACCGCTTGCTTAAGATTGCGACCGGCGATGGGATGGCTTTGGTTTTTTACACAACTCCGGAAGCGCCCGCGCAATGCGCGGTGCAGATCAGCCGCGCCCTCAAGGAGCATCCGCATCTCAAGCTGCGCATGGGAATTCACAGCGGGCCAGTCAGCGGTGTGGTCGACGTGAATAATCGTCCTAATCTTGCCGGCGCTGGTCTTAACCTGGCCCAACGGGTGATGGATTGCGGTGACGCCGGGCACATTCTTCTCTCCAAACACGTCGCGGACGATCTCGAAGAATACGAACAGTGGCGACCGCTCCTACACGACCTCGGCACCTGCGAAGTGAAACATGGAGCGCGCGTTGGTGTAGTGAATCTCTACGCTGATCAAGTCGGCAATCCAAAGCTGCCAAAAAAATTCGAGGTTTTGCAGAAACGCCGAACGCGTTTGCGCTGGGCGACGACGGGAGCTGCAGTGTTGATGTTGGCCGCACTCATCGCGGGAAGTATGATTTTGTCGCGAAGTCATCGGCCGGTGTTGTCGTCTCTACCGGAAAAGAGCATCGCCGTCTTGCCCTTCGATAATCTGAGCGAGGAAAAAGCGAACGCCTATTTTGCCGAGGGTGTGCAAGACGAAATCCTCACCCGCCTGTCCAAGGTCGCCGACCTCAAAGTGATCAGCCGAACAAGCGTGATGCAATACAGGAATGCTGCGACACGTAACTTGCGCGAAATCGCGGGTGCGCTCGGTGTCGCGCACGTCTTGGAAGGTAGCGTCCAGCGCGCGACAAATCGCGTGCGCGTCAATGCCCAGCTGATCGACGCCCGTAGCGATGCGCATCTTTGGGCCGAGACTTATGATCGCGATCTGGCTGATGTTTTTGTGCTCGAAAGCGAACTTGCCGAAAAAATCGTCGCTCAACTCAAGACGAAATTATCGCCGGAAGAGAAAGCCGCGATTGCGGAGCGCCCGACAAAGGATCTTGCAGCCTACGATCTTTACGCGCGGGCCAAAACGCTCATCGAGACTTCTCTGTTCAGCACGCCGCAAAACGAGAGCCTGTTCGAGGCCGTTCGCCTGTTGAATCAGGCGCTTCAACTTGATCCAGCCTTTGCCCTTGCCCATTACCAGCTTGCGTACGCTCACGACCTTCTCTACTTCCTTGGGGCCGATCACACTCCTGCGCGGTTGGCCATGGCCGACGCGGCCATCCAATCGCTCCTTCGCCTACGCCCAAATTCAGGCGAAGCGCATCTCGCTGTCGCCAAGCATTTGTACTGGGGTTATCTCGATTACGACCGCGCTCGGGAGAAGCTTAACCTGGCACAAAAAAGTTTGCCTAACGACCCGCTGCCGTTTCTGCTGGCCGGCTATATCGATCGACGGCAAAGCCGGTGGGATGAATCGACGAAAAATTTCGAGCGCGCCATTGAGCTCGACCCGCAAAACCCTATTATCCTCCAACAAATCTCTAGAAGCTATCAATGTCTGCGCCGTTATGCTGATGCCGAGACAGCCCTGGATCGCGCAGTCGCGCTTGTTCCCAAAGACACAGCGTTGCGAGCTTCACGCGCGGAGATCGAGCTCCTATGGCATGCTGACCCCCGTCCGCTCGCTTCGACAATCCGGGCAATTATAGGCGAAGATTCGCGCGAAGCCGGAACCATAGCCGAGTTTTGGCTTGAAGTATCGCTGTGCCAGCGCGATTTCGATGCCGCGCTTCGCGCGCTAGCTGCGCTGCCGGGGGTCGCTGGGTGTCAGGTAGAAACTATTCCGTTTCCGCGGGCCTGGTGCGAAGGCCTGGTCGCTCAAATGCGAGGTGATAAGGTGACCGCGCACGCTGCGTTTTCCAGCACGCGCGACGAAGCGGCCAAGCTCGTGCGCGAGCAACCAGCCTACGCAGAGGCGTTCTGCGTGCTCGGGATGGCGGACGCGGTCCTTGGGCATAAGGAGGACGCCATTCGGGAAGGACGCCGTGCTGTCGAGCTGTTGCCGGTTACGAAAGATTCAATCACTGGTTCGCTCTTGCTTCAATTTCTCGCTCTTATCTACGCGTGGACTGGCGAGAAAGATCAGGCTTTGGAACAGTTAGCAGTCGCAGCACGAACGCCGGGCTATTTGAGCTATGGTGAGCTTCGTTTACACCCCTATTTCGATTCGCTTCGCGGCGATCCGCGCTTCGAAGCGATCGTTCAATCACTCGCTCCGAAAGAGGAAAAGAAGTAGACGCGGCTTCCAGCGGCGTTTCTTATAATCAAGCGGCTGGAAGCCGCTTCTACTTAATGTCCACCGAGATCAAAAAAGAGATCGCGCTCGAGATCGCGCATGTCTTGTTCATCGACATCGTTGGTTACTCGAAGCTTTCGATTAACGATCAGCGCGCGGCGATTGATGAACTGACTCAAGTCGTTCGCGCCTCCGAGCAGTTTCAAAATGCCGAAGCCGCGGCGCGATTGATCAAGATCCCCACCGGTGACGGGATGGCGCTGGTTTTTTACAAGAGCCCGGAAGAGCCGGTGAAATGCGCGCTGGAGATCAGTCGCGCGCTCAAAGAACATCCGACGCTACAGCTTCGAATGGGAGCGCACAGCGGCCCGGTCAGCGGTGTGATCGATGTGAATGGTCATGCCAACCTTGCCGGTGCCGGTCTTAATATGGCGCAACGGGTGATGGCCTGCGGCGACGCCGGACACATTCTTCTCTCCCGACACGTCGCCGAAGATCTCGAAGGATACGAACAGTGGCGACCGCTACTCCATGACCTCGGTGAATGCGAAGTGAAGCATGGGATGCGCGTGTCCATTGTGAATCTTCACGCGGATGAAGTGGGCAATGCGCAACTGCCGAAAAAGTTCCAAGCCCTAACAAAGCACAGAGCGCGAATGCGCTGGGCGGCGATGACGACAGCGTTGCTCGCGCTCGCAGTAATCATCGCTGGCATCGCAATGTTTTCCCGTTATCGCGTGCGATCGACGCTGGCTGCGCCGGAAAAAAGTATTGCGGTGCTTCCGTTTGAAAACCGGAGCGAAGACAAAGCCAACGCCTACTTTGCGGACGGCATTCAGGACGAAATTTTGACCCGCTTATCCAAGATCGCTGATCTTAAGGTGATCTCGCGCACATCCACACAACATTACAAAAGCGCACCTGAAAATCTGCCTGAGATCGGCAAGCTGCTTGGCGTCGCTCACATCCTGGAAGGAAGCGTCCAGAAGAGCGGCGACGCCGTGCGCGTAAACGTGCAGCTGATTAAAGCCGCCAATGATTCCCATCTTTGGGCCGATACCTACGACAGAAGACTGACCGACATCTTTTCGGTCGAGAGCGAAGTGGCCAAAGCTATCGCCGATCAATTACGAGTGCACCTCAGCGGTCGGGAAGAGCAAGTCATCGCCGCCAAACCCACAGAGAATCTTGAAGCTTACGATGCCTACCTGCGTGGCCTGGCTTATAGTCTGAGAACGGCCAACACATCCGCCAACTCTCTCGGCGCACAGAAATACCTCAAAGAAGCAGTGCGGTTGGACCCGAAGTTCGCCCTTAGTTGGGCGCTGCTGTCAATCGTTGATGCACGCGGGTATATCTCGCAGACTCTTCAACCAACGCTCGCCCTGCGTGAAGAGGTGCGGCAGGCAGCCGAAACCGCTCTCACTCTTCAGCCCAATCTCGGCGAGGCCATATTGGCGAAAGGCCAATACCACTACGCCTGTTTAAAGGATTACGACACGGCGGTGCGTTACTTTGAGCAAGCACGTCAGTTTCTGCCTAACAACAGCCAGATTCCTGCGTCACTGGCCTATGTCGCAAGGAGGCGAGGCCAGTGGGACCGGAGCGAGTCGTACTTCAGCGAAGCCGAGCGGCTCGACCCGCGCAACCTGAGGCTACTGGGCCAGCATGCGGTTTCCTACAAAATCCTTCGTCGTTTCCCCGAAGCGCTGCGAAAGTTTGATCAGGTTTTAAATATCACACCGGACGACCTGGATACTCTCGTGCAAAAGGCGGCTATCGCACAGGCCGAGGGCGATCTGCCGCGGGCCTCGGAGCTCCTTGCTCCACTCCACCCTGCCGACGACGCCCCTGCGTTGGAAACGCAAGTCTACCAAGCGATTCTGGAGCGCCGCCCCGCACAAATCATCCCTCGCCTAACGGAAATATTGACCAAGCCTGATCCGGCGTTGGGCTATTACAATGGCGAACTGCGGTTTTGGTTAGGCTGGGCGCAAGAAGTCGCCGGCGACCGCGCCGCCGCGCAGGAAACCTGGCGCCAGGCCCGCAGCGAACTGGAACCTTTCCTCAAAGAACAGCCGGAAAATGATAGCCTCATGGGAGATCTCGCGCTGACTAATATGGCCCTCGGTGACAAAGCCACCGCGTTGGCTCTGTTGGAGAGGACCATGGCTGCGGTCCCGATCGAGAAAGACGCGTTGAATGGTCCCGGGCCGATCGAGATCCTCGCCCGGGTAGCGGCGCAAATGGGGGAACCCGACCGCGCCATCGCCGCTTTACAAAAGCTACTCTCGATACCGTACATTGGCGTGCTGGCTGAAAACGCGCCGCTTACTCCTGCCCTTCTCCGGCTCGATCCTATGTTCGATCCGCTTCGGAGTGATCCGCGCTTCCAAAAACTCGCATCGGACGCGCTGAAGGATGTGAAGCAATGATGTGCCCGAGTTCGCGACACTGAGATGAACGTCGTGCTATTCGGTTTTAAACCGCGAGTCCGCCGGCTGCAGAATCCGGGCGGAGCGATGGGGCATTGTCTTCATGTTGCGTGGCGTTAGACTGTGGCGCGCAAGGCAACGCGCTAGATAAGCTCGCATGGTTACTACGCCTCAAGTCTCCACTAAAATGAACCGAAACCTTCACATGAGTCTTCGAACATTCATCGGAGGCGTGCTTTTGCTGGTCGCCGGTTTGACAGCTCTGGACGCCGAAACCGCAGCTCTCCCTGAACCGGGTGATCTGCGCGCGGCGGGGAGTGTAGATTTTAAGGTGTCGTGCGCCCCGGAGGTGCGATCGGAATTCATCCGTGGCGTTGCATTGCTGCACTCGTTCTTTTATGAGGAAGCGCGCCGGATTTTCACCGAGGTCGCGGCAAAGGATCCAACCTGCGCCATGGCGCAATGGGGAATCGCCATGACGTGGTGGCATCCGATCTGGACACCTCCAACTCCCGACGAAATGAGTGCCGGTAAGGCAGCAATCGAGAAGGCCATGGGAACGACCGCTGGCACGGAGCGCGAGCGAGGCTTTATCCAAGCACTCAATGTCTACTACGATAGCTCGGATAGCCCCAACGCGGGCGCGGTTGGACAATCCTGTCATGGGCCAGTAGGGGCGCGCGATCGGGTGGTCGCTTATGAAAAAGCGATGCGTCAGCTCTCCGAGAAGTATCCAGACGATTTCGAAGCGCAAACCTTTTACGCCTTCGCGATATTGGCCGTGGGTTATGCAACTCCCACTGACACGACTTTAGCCAAGCAACTTCAAGCTGCTGCTCTCCTGGAAAAGTTGTGGAAGAAAAACCCGAACCATCCCGGCGTCACTCACTATCTGATTCACAGCTACGACTACCCAGCGCTGGCTGAGCGCGGGCTGCCTGCCGCCCGAAGTTACGGTTCTATCGCACCGTGGGTTCCTCATGCCCTGCACATGCCATCGCACATCTTCACGCGGCTTGGTATGTGGGAAGAGTCGATCGCCGCGAATCGGTCCTCCGCTGACGCGTCGCGCGCTTACGCCGCCATGCGACGTCGCGACGCCACCGAAGCAGAGGAACTGCACGCGCTTGATTACATGGCTTACTCTTATCTACAGGAAGGGCAGGACCCCAAGGCGAAGGAGATCGTGGATTTCGTTGCCACCGTGCGCAAAACCAATCCCGCGCTGGAATTCAGCGCAGCTTATGCTCTGGCCGCGATTCCGTCGCGTTATGCGCTCGAGCGCAATGCCTGGTCTGAGGCGGCGACGCTGACCGTTCCGGAATTGCCGCACTGGTCTTCCTTTCCGTCCTTCGAAGGTCTTATTGAATATTCTCACGCGCTCGGACGAGCGCATACCGGCGACATCGGAGGTGCACGCAAGGCGATCGATCGGATGCAGCAGCTCCGCAATTCGTCGACGGATCCGAGACTTGATTATTTCAAGAGGCACCTCGACCTGCAGATCGAGGCAGCATCAGCCTGGGTTACGTACGGCGAAGGTAAGAAAGACGACGCAGTAGATCTGTTACGACGCGCAGCGGATGCGGAGGATATTCTGGGCAAGCATCCTGTCTCGCCCGGCGCGCTTGTCCCGGCTCGCGAACAACTGGGCGATTTGCTGCTGAAACTGGATCGGCCGAAGGAAGCGGAGCGGGAGTTTGAGGCTGCGCTGAAAATCTATCCGGGACGATTCCGTGGTCTGTATGGCGCCGCACACGCAGCAGAACAGAGTGGGGAAAAGGAAAAGGCGGACCACTACTACGCCAGGCTGATCGAGCAAACGGCAAAAGCCGATGGTTCCCGCAACGAGCTCGCCCAATTGCGCGAATATCGTGCCGTCGACGGTGCGGCAGCACAACCGCGCAGCGCGCCGGAACCCCGCAAATAGGTTTGAATGCGAGAGCTCCGCGGCGATTCACGCTTTGAAAAAATCGTCGCCTCGCTCGCGACGAAGAATTAATCGCGACTCCTCACGATTAGTTATCGGTTATCTGAGATCTGACTTCGGCGTTCGGCGTTGGGCGTTCGATGTTCGGCGTTTGCTTCTCACCCGCTTCAACTTTTCAACGAGGCGAAGCCATGCCTCCTAGCTTGATATAGGACACGGATTTGTTCACTATCCGTGCAAACTAATGGCGGCCGAAGTTAAAAAAGAGATCGCGCTCGAGATCGCGCATGTACTTTTTGTCGACATCGTCGCCTATTCTAAAATGGCGAGCGACGATCAGCGCGCTGCCATTGAAAAGCTGAATCAAATTGTCCAATCAACGGACGAATTTCGTAAAGCAGAAAACGAAAACCGATTGCTGAAACTCGCCACCGGCGATGGCATGGCGCTGATCTTTTATCACAGCCCGGAAGATCCGGTGGAATGCGCGCTGGAGATCAGTCGCGCGATCAAAGAACAGCACTCAAACCTGCGATTGCGCATGGGCGTGCACAGCGGGCCGGTCAGCGGGGTAGTGGATGTAAGCGGCCGCGCCAATGTCGCGGGCGCAGGCATCAACACGGCGCAACGGGTGATGGATTGCGGCGATGCCGGTCACATCTTGCTCTCGAAGCGGGTCGCCGAAGACCTCGAGCAATTCAAACATTGGCGGCCGCATCTTTATCATATCGGCGAATGCGAAGTAAAACACGGCGACAAGATTGATATCGTAAATCTTTTCACGGCTGAACTTGGTAATTCCGAGAGACCCAAGCGCATGGCGATGCCTGCGCAGAAAAGCGACTTCGGGCCAGTTAGAAAAGAGCGCGCGCCATCGCGCAAGCCGGTCTTAATCATCGCGGCATGTCTAGCCGTCGTTTCGTTGGTCGTGGCTGCTTTTCTTTTCTGGCGATGGCATGAACCAAAGACATCCGCCGCGCTAGGTATTCCGGAAAAAAGCATCGCTGTCCTTCCGTTCGAGAACCTGAGTAGTGACAAGGAGAACGCCTACTTTGCCGACGGCATCCAGGATGAAATTCTCACGCGTGTATCGAAGATCGCCGACCTAAAGGTCATCTCGCGCACGTCGACCCAGCATTACAAAAGCGCGCCGGAGAACCTGCCCGAGATAGCAAAGCAACTTGGAGTGGCCCACGTCCTCGAAGGAAGCGTGCAAAAAAGCGGCGACGCCGTGCGGGTGAACGTGCAGCTGATCAAAGCAGCCAATGATTCCCATCTTTGGGCCGATACATTTGATCGCAAACTGACCGACATCTTTTCGGTCGAGAGTGAGGTAGCCAAAGCCATCGCCGATCAGTTGCGAGCGCACCTCAGCGGTCGGGAAGAGCAAGTCATCGCCGCCAGACCGACAGACAATGTTGAGGCTTACGATGCCTACCTGCGCGGGCTGGCTTTTACACTGAAAACGGTACCCACGCCCGGCAACTCCCTTGTTGCACAGAAATATCTCAGGGAAGCGGTGCGGTTGGACCCGAAGTTTGCCCTTAGTTGGGCGCTGCTGTCATACGTGGAAGCGGTCGGCTACCGCACACTGAATCTTCAACCAACGGTCTCCCTTCGCGAAGAGATACGGCAGGCAGCCGAAACCGCGCTCACTCTTCAGCCCAATCTTGGCGAGGCGCTGTTGGCCAAAGGACAGTACCACTACGCCTGCCTGAAGGATTACGACACCGCGATACGTTACTTCGAGCAGGCACGTCAGCTCCTGCCGAATAGCAGCCGGATTCCTGAAGCGCTGGCCTATGTCGCGCGGAGGCGAGGCCAGTGGGACCGGAGCGAATCATACTTCAACGAAGCCGAGCGGCTCGACCCGCGCAACGTTTACCTACTCGGACAGCATGCACAATCCTACATTTCACTCCGGCGCTTCCCCGAAGCGCTGCGAAAGCTTGATCAGGTTCTCGATATTACACCGGATGACCTGGATACTCTCGTGGAAAAGGCGGCTATCGCACAAGCGGAAGGCGATCTGCCGCGGGCGTCGGCGCTCCTCGCTCCGCTCCACCCGGCGGCCGACGACACCACGGCGTTGGAAACACAAGTTTACCAAGCGATCCTGGAGCGCCGCCCTGCACCAATCATTGCTCGGCTAAAGGAAATATTGTCCAAGCCTGATCCAGCGTTGGGTTTTATCAATGGCGAACTGCGCTTTTGGTTAGGCTGGGCGCAAGAAGTCGCCGGTGACCATGCCGCTGCCCAGGAAAGTTGGCGACAGGCGCGCAGCGAACTGGAACCGTTCCTCAAAGAACAGCCGGAAAATTATGCCCTGATTGGAGATCTCGCGCTGAGCAATATGGGCCTTGGTGACAAAGCCGCCGCATTCAAACTGATCGAGCGGGAGATGGCCGCGGTGCCGATCGAGAAAGACGCACTGGATGGTCCCGCTCCGATCGAGTTCCTGGCCCGGGTGGCGGCGCAGATGGGCGAACCCGACCGCGCCATCGCCGCTTTACAGAAACTCTTGTTGGTACCTTATGGGGATGTGCTGGCTTCAGGCGTCCCGCTTACTCCCGCGCTGCTTCGGCTCGATCCGATGTTCGATCCGCTCCGGAACGATCCGCGCTTTCAAAAACTCGCCGCCTCTGAAGCACCGAACAACGCCAAGCAATGATGTGCACGAGTTCGTGACACTGAGACGAACTCTATGCTGTTCGATCCCAAACCGTTGAGTCCGGCGGACCCGGGGACACACGCGCAGCGGCCAGCCGTCGCACTTGTTCCTGCTGATCATGTGCGGTAGCGCGCCCGGGAGTTGACTTAGTCTGATGACCAGGTAATCTCTTCTGAGATGAAAACGGTGCTAATCTCTGAGTTCAAAGCTAAATGTATCAAAATGTTGAAGGAAGTGCAGAAGAACGGCAAGCCCCTGCTCGTGACATTGCGCGGCGAACCGATTGCGCGCGTGGAGCCGGTCGCCAAAGGAAAGAAACGTCAGTTGGGCGCGCTCAAAGGGCGCATGATCATCAAAGGCGACATTATCAAGAGCGATTTCGAAAAAGATTGGCTCGTGCAATGACTTTGCTGCTCGATACGCACGTCTGGATTTGGGCGCAGGAGAGCCCGGAGAAATTTGGGCGCCGCGCGCGTGCGCTACTGGAAGACGTCAGCAACAGTGTGTCGATCAGCGCGATCGCGGCGCTGGAAATCGCACGGCTGGTCTTTCTGCGCCGCATTCAACTGGCTGAACCAGCCTCGGCATGGGTTGCAGAGTCAGTTCGTTCTCTGGGTGCGCAGTCGCTGGATGTAACGCAGCAAATTGCTGCCGAAGCGTACGAGCTGCCAGGCAATTTTCACAAAGACCCGGTGGATCGAGTCCTCGTTGCCACTGCGCGCTTGCACAATCTCACGTTACTCACAGCGGACGATTTGATCCTGCGCTATCCGCACGTGAAAACGTTACGGGCAAGTGCGTGATTTTATGGAATTCGTCCGGCGGTCACCAACCGCCGCTCCAATCTATCTGCCGACAGGCCTAGTGTTGGCCAAGGCCGCGTTTCCAAATAGCGCGCCAAAACAGGCATTCATCATTCAGGCGAAGAGAGGTAGCGTTGTGTTTGCGTCGCGCGACCGCTAAACTGCCGCGCATTACTCGGAGTCGGACGAAATGAGTTCGCTGGATTATTACAGCATCGAAGACCTTCTCACGGATGAGGACCACGCAGCGCGTGATTGGGCTCGGCGTTTTGTGCAAGAGGAACTCTTGTCCGAAATCGTTCCGTGCCATCGCGCAGGCAAGTTCCCGGAACATCTCACGCCGCGCATGGGCGCGCTAAGCTTTTACGCTCCGTATCTAAAGGAGCACGGCTGCGCGGGCCTCAGCTACGTCCCAACCGAAAGATTGATGTAGAGGCGTTAGCGACCCGTACCTACAATCGTTCCCAATGCCGACCGAAGTGAACAAGGAGATCGAGCTGGAAATCGCGTATGTGCTCTTCATCGACATTGTCGGTTACTCCAAGCTGGTAACAGCCGAGCAGCGACGGTTGCTGGAATTGCTGAATCGGATCGTTCGTGAAGCGGAACATTTCCGCACGGCGGAGGCAAATGGGCGGCTCATCACGGTACCAACTGGAGACGGCATGGCGTTGGTTTTCTACAACACTCCGGAAGCGCCGGTGGAATGCGCGCTGGAGATCGGTTGTGCCGCGAGGGAACACCCGGAGCTCAAACTCCGGATGGGGATGCACAGCGGGCCGGTCAGCGGCGTGGTGGACGTAAGTGGTCGCTCGAACATAGCGGGCGCCGGAATCAACATCGCGCAGCGAGTGATGGATTGTGGTGACGCCGGGCATGTCCTGATCTCGAAACATATGGCCGAGGACTTGGAACAGTACGGCCATTGGAAGCGCCATCTGCACGACTTGGGTGAGTGCGAGGTGAAGCATGGGGTACGGGTTTCGGTAGCGAATCTTTACACAGAGAACTTGGGCAATCCGGAGGTGCCGCAGAAGTTTCGGCAGGCGCGGAAAGCTATTGCTCCAGTGGTTCGAGAGAAGAAGGGCCGAGGCTGGCTTATTGCGGCCTCCGTTGTTCTAATTGCCGCGCTGATTATCGCCGCCGTCCTGTTGTCGCGACGCTCCGCGCCTGTCGCTACTGGCAGTGGCGCGCCATCCACTCCGCCGGCTGCTCCGATGCCGGCTGCCGCTGCGATTCCCGAAAAGAGCATTGCAGTGATGCCATTTGAAAACCTGAGCCGCGATCCCGATAACGCCTACTTTGCCGACGGCATTCAGGACGAGATTCTGACACGTTTATCCAAGATTGCCGATCTAAAGGTGATCTCGCGCACGTCCACACAACATTACAAAAGCGCGCCGGATAACTTGCGTGAGATCGCAAAACAACTGGAAGTCGCCCACATTCTGGAGGGAAGTGTGCAGAAAAGCGCCGACTCGGTGCGCGTAAACGTGCAGTTGATCAAAGCAGCTAATGATTCTCATCTTTGGGCCGATACCTACGACAGAAGACTGACCGACATCTTTTCGGTCGAGAGTGAGGTGGCCAAGTCTATTGCCGACCAGTTGCGGGCGAAACTGACCGGTCAGGAAGAAAAGGTCATCGCCGCCAAACCGACAGACAATCCGGAAGCTTACGATGCCTACCTCCGCGGGCTGGCTTTTACTGTGAAAGGTTCAAACGTAGCTACAAACCTTGGCGCACAGAAATATCTCAAGGAAGCGGTGCGCTTGGACCCGAAGTTTGCCCTTGGTTGGGCTCTGCTGTCATACGTCGATGCGGGCGGCTACCTGACACATTCTCTTCAACCAACGCTCGCTCTTCGCGAAGAGGCGCGGCAGGCTGCCGAAACCGCGCTCACTCTTCAGCCCAATCTTGGCGAGGCCATATTGGCCAAGGGCTCTTACCACTACGCCTGCCTAAAGGATTACGACACCGCGGTGCGTTACTTTGAGCAAGCACGTCAGTTCCTGCCAAATAGCAGCCGGATTCCTGAGCAGCTCGCTTTTGTCACACGGAGACAAGGCCAGTGGGACCGGAGCGAGTCATACTTCAACGAAGCCGACCGGCTCGATCCGCGCAATGTTAACCTCCTCACGCAACACGCGCTTTCCTATATCTACCTTCGTCGTCTCTCCGAAGCGCTCCGAAAGTTTGATCAGGTTCTCGATATCACACCCGACGATGTGGATAGCATCGCGGAAATGGCGGCTATCGCACAAGCCGAGGGCGATCTGCCGCGGGCCTCGGCGCTCCTCGCTCCGCTCCGCCCGGCCGCCGACCTCAACCAGGCTTTAGAAACACAAGTTTACCAAGCGATCCTGGAGCGCCACCCTGCACCAATCATCCCTCGGCTAAAGGAAATACTGGCCAAGCCAGATCCGGCGTTGGGTTACATCAATGGCGAACTGCGCTTTTGGTTGGGCTGGGCGCAAGAAGTTGCCGGCGACCATGCCGTCGCCCAGGAAAGTTGGCGACAGACGCGCAGCGAACTGGAATCTTTCCTCAAAGAACAGCCGGAAAATTATAGCCTCATTGGCGATCTCGCATTGACCAATATGGGTCTGGGCGACAAAGCCGCCGCGTTGGCTCTCTCAGAACGGGCCATGGCGATGATCCCGATCGAGAAGGACGCCAGCACCGGTTCCCGGCCGATCGAGATCCTTGCCCGTGTGGCTGCACAGATGGCGGAACCCGACCGCGCTATCGCCGCCTTACAGAAATTACTCGCGATTCCGGGAAGTGGCCCGCTGGCTGAAAATGTGCCACTCACTCCTGCGCTACTCCGGCTCGATCCGATGTTCGATCCACTCCGGAATGATCCGCGCTTCCAAAAACTCGCGGAATCGCCCGCGCTGAAATAAAAGTTTCCAACCGCGGATTACGCGGATTAGGCAGATGAGGGCGCACGCGTCCCGCGTGTTAGCTCAACGAGGTCGATGTTATTGATCGAAAATCACGCGCATATATTGTCGATCTTCCGAATTGCATCACATGACTGCACCCTCGCTGGATTACTACGCAATCGAAGAGCTCCTTACGGATAAGGAGCGCGCGGCGCGGGATCGGGCGCGGCGGTTTGTGGAGGAGGAAGTGATGCAAGAGGTCGTACCCTGTCATCGCGCGGCCAAGTTTCCGGAGCATCTTACCCAGCGAATGGGCGCATTAGGTTTTTATGCGCCGCAATTGAAAGAGCATGGTTGTGCCGGGTTAAGCTACACCGCTTACGGCCTCATCATGCAAGAGCTGGAACGGGCCGACTCCGGCCTCCGCTCACTGGCATCGGTGCAGGGCTCACTTGTTATATACGCGATTTATTCCTTCGGCACGCCGCAACAGCAGGAGCGCTGGCTTCCGGGACTGGTGTCGGGCACGCGTGTCGGTTGTTTCGCGCTAACGGAACATGGACACGGCTCTGACCCAGGCGGTATGGAAACGCGCGCCAGCCGCGA
>Ga0209473_1001161_pt1 | contig 14784 bp, 15 predicted proteins | sample GraSoiAngelo_133_FD_185890 | JGI IMG/M metagenome (GOLD analysis project Ga0209473, IMG submission 185890) | Grasslands soil microbial communities from the Angelo Coastal Reserve, California, USA - 14_0929_05_20cm (SPAdes) (version 2) | ecosystem: Environmental > Terrestrial > Soil > Grasslands ...
ATCGCAGCGCGGACAAGCGCCGCAAGCTCGTGGAGCTCGGAGCGCATGAGGCGGCCCGCATCGCCGACGCGTGCCGGGGCGAGGCGGTCATTACCATGCTCGCCGACGACGCGGCGCTCTCGAACGTCACGCTGGCAGACGGCGGCATCGTCGCAAGTCTCCCCAAGGGCGCGATCCACGTTTCGATGAGCACGATCAGCGTCGCGCTCGCCCGGGAGCTGACGAAAGCACACGCCGGCGCCGGACAGCGCTTCATCGCGGCGCCGGTCTTCGGACGACCCGAAGCCGCGGCGGCCGCTAAGCTGTTCATCGTGGCCGCGGGTGAGCCGGCGGCGGTCGAGACTTGCCTGCCGCTGCTCAACGCCCTGGGACAGAAGACCCTCCCGATAGGCCCGGAGCCTGCAGCGGCGAATCTGGTCAAGCTCAGCGGAAATTTCCTGCTGGCGTCCGCGATCGAGGCGCTGGGCGAGGCCATTGCGCTCGTGAGCAAGGTCGGCGTCGACGGCCCTACCTACGTCGAGCTGCTCACTTCCACCATCTTCCCCGCTCCAGTCTACGCGACCTACGGCGGCCTGATCGCGGCAAACCGGTTCGAGCCGGCGGCTTTCACGGTGGCACTCGGACTCAAGGATATCCGCCTGGCGCTCGCCGCAGCGGAAAGCCTGCGCGTGCCGATGCCGCTGGGAAGCCTGTTGCAGAGCCGGTTTCTGCGCCTGCTCGCTCAGGGTGGCGAGAATCTCGATTGGTCCGCCCTGGGCGGCCTGGCCGGGCGCGATGCGGCCGACGCCCAGGAGCCGGCCTGATGCGCTGGCAGGCCGTTACAGGCGCACCAACACCTTACCGTCTGCGCCGCGCTCGACGAGCTCGTGCGCCGCTGCGATGTCTTCCAACGGAAAGATCTTCGTATCGGGGTGCTGCAATGCGCCTTCCTCGAGCAGCGTGGTGACAGCGCGGATCGTCTCGAGCAGTACATCGGCCTTCAGGCGATAGACGATGAAAAAATAAACGGTGGCAAAACTCGAGATGAGGGGCCTGAAGGGCATGCCGATGGTGCCCTGTCCGGACCCGTAGACGACCACCTTCCCGCCATACCCAAGGATCTCTCCATACGCCGGCGCGTTCGCCGCGGCATCGACCTCGATGACAAAGTCGGCGCCGTGGCCGTGCGTCAATTCGCGGACCCTCGGTCCCACTTTCTCCGAGCGGTAGTTCACGACCTCGTCCGCACCTACGACCCGAGCCCGTGCGGCCTTCGCTTCGCTGCTCACGGTCGCGATGACCCGCGCTCCATTTCGCTTCGCCAGCTGCACGGCGTACTGGCCCACCGATCCGGCGGCACCCGGGACCAGCACCGTCCGATTCCTGACATCACCGCACCAGGCGATCGCGTGGTACGCCGTCATCAACGGTATTCCAATCGATGCGCCGTGCTCGAACGACACGGAATCCGGCAACACGACGACCTGGGACGCTGGTAGTACGATGTATTCGGCCGCGGTGCCGGCGGCCCGGTCCCACTGGCCGTTGAAAATCCACACGCGCCGACCGATCCACCCACTGCCAATGTCCTTGCCGACGGCGTCGATGACGCCCGCTCCGTCGCTGTGGGGAATCACCCGAGGATATTGCATCGTCGGACCCGACGCGCCCGCTCGCGCCTTGACGTCCGATGGATTGGCGCCCGAGAACGCGACACGCACTCGCACCTCGCCAGGCGCCGGAGAGGGTGTCGGCAACTCCCCGACCTGCAGGACCTCTCTGGCCGGCCCCTTCACCGTATAAAAGGAGGCCCTCACGCGAGTGGACTCAGGGTGGGCATACAGTAGTGGCTCGTGTGCTGCGAGTGTAGTCGCACGGGCCCGCCTCCGACGAGGCAGCGCGCACCATGAAGACTTTATGACCGTAGACTCCTCCGCCGAACTCCACCGTGCGGCCGAGCCTCCGTCCAGGCTGATCTACCCCTCTTGGGCCAGGAAAGGACCGCCCGAAGGCAGCATCGCGTTGCGTGGAGCTCGAGGGGTAGGGTTGCCCGCCACGGGTGTGGATGCGCCGCAGCAGGAGTGGGCACATGAGTTACATCGACGGGTTTGTAATCGCAGTACCCAAGCAGAACAAGCAGAAGTTCATCGAACACGCCAAACGGGCTGACTCTGTTTTCATGGAGCATGGCGCTACGCGCGTCCTCGAGTCCTGGGGAGACGATGTGAAGGACGGCAAGCTCACTGACTTTCGTCGTGCCGTGCAGGCGAAGGATGACGAGGTGGTTGTTTTCTCGTGGATCGAATGGCCGGATAAGGCCACGCGGGACGCGGCGATGGCGAAGGTGATGAACGACAGGCGCCTGAGCCCGCAAGCCAATCCGATGCCGTTTGACGGCAAGCGCATGATCTTCGGCGGATTCTCCCCGGTCGTGGAGCTCGGCGCGGGGCCCTGAAATACCCGGTGAGGCGCTTGGTTTACTTGAGCGCGCTGGCGTGCGCCGTCGTACCCTGGCGCGAAAATACGAACCGCACCAACTCCAGGCGCTGCGGGGTGTCCGCCGCGTCGGCCGGCGGAAACGTCCATTTCTTCGCCGCCTCGATGGCGAGCCGCCGGAAATACCTGCTGGGACCCGGCTGATCCACGAGAGCGGCGAAGACGGTACCGTCCTGGTCAATCATCACACGCACCGACACTCTGATATGTCCGCGGATGGTGTGACGGGCACGTGGCGGCACGTCAGGGATCTCCTCGTGGACGCCCGAGGTCGAGGCGCCGCCGCCGATCGGCACGGATCGGGTGATGACGCCGGAGGAAACCGGCGAGGTCGCCGGGCTGTGGGCAGCCACCGTCGGGGCCTCGCTCCGTGTCTGTGCCGGAGCGTCCTGGTGGGCCTGGACCGAGGGTGGGGTGGGGGTTCGATGAGGTCTGAGCGCGCGCAGGCCAACCCAACTCAGGGCGAGTAATGCGGCGGCTGCGATACCCAACGGAACAACGAATCGCTGTGGAACAACCCATCGCTCCAGAACATTGAATCGCCCTGGAACAAACCGTCTCCAGAACCGCTCCGCGGCAGTCCCCTCGCTCACGACGGCCTGGACAGCCGGCCGTTGCGCGGACTGCACCGTCTGAAAGGCGGGCCGCGACCGCGGCACGGTCGCCTCGGGCGCCGCCCGTTTGGGTGCTGCGGTCTGCGGTGCCGCGGAAATCGGCGCAGCAGCTCGGGGGATCGGTTGCGTTATTTTCGGCCCGGGCACTGCCGACGCACGCGGCACGTGCGCGGGAGCGGCCGGCGCAGGGGGCGGCGAGTGCTGCGGGCTCGGCTGTGGCATCGCCGTGCTCGGCTGTGACATCCGCGTGCTCAGCTCTGGCATCGGCGTCGGCGTGCTCGGCTGGGGCCTCGCCGCGGGCCGTGCGGGCCGAATGCGCGCTGGTCCGGGAGATTTCCCGCGGAGCCAGGCGTCGAGCTCAGGTACCTTCGGGCGATCTTCCGGCCGGAGCTGCAGACACCGCGCGACGATCTCGCGCAGCGTCGGCGAGAGCTCGTGCGGCAGCGCGACGCCTTCCCGGCCCTCGTCCAAGCCTGGAGGCCGGCATCGGGTAAGCGCCTCGAAGAGACTGACGCCGAGCGCCCAGATGTCGCCGGCCGGCGAATGGATTCCGTCCCGGGCTTCCGGAGGATCGTACACGGAAACCACGCCGCGGCGGGCCCCGGCGTCACCGAAGTGACAGATGGTGTCGCTCGCCAGCTTCAGCTGGTCACCAACGGCCAGCATATTCGCCGGCTTCAACTGGCGATGCACCAGATTCCTGTCGTGCAGAAACGCGAGCGCGCTGAGCGTCGGCGGCAACATCTCGCGCGCTTCGTCTTCCGTCAGGGCACGCTGCGTCAACAGCTGCGCAAGATTCTGGTCGGCAAGCTCCATGACGACGTAAAGATGCGTCAGCCCGTCGAGCTGGAATCGTCCTGTGCCAAGGAGACGAACCAGATGAGGATGAGACAGGCTGGCGGCATCGTTCCAGTTCGAGAGTTGGGACTCGACGAGGGTCGCCAGCGCGGGAACGACCTTGAGCGCCACTTGCGAAGGCTCTCGTCCCTCAATCTCAGTGAGAAAGACCCCGCTGTGATCCGAGCTGCCGAGATAGCGGCGCAGAGTGAACGCGCCAGTGACGCGGCCTTCCCACTTCGCCCAGGCTTCGCTCATTGTTTCGATGGGTTCCACGCTCATAGGCCGCCATGTACCGCCGGGGCGTACTGTACAGAAGATCGTCGCAAGTCGCCGACAGGAACGGCACCTCGCTCCGGGCTCACTATAACCAGCGCCGGCGCCCGGAAACTGCGAAGACGCTCACGACGACCGGGGGTCTCGAGCTCGCCCAGGGTGGCGAGAGCCTCACCTGGGCGGCCATCGCCTGCCGCGCGACTTCGGCGACGTATACTCAGTCTGATTCGCGAGCGACATCCAGGGGGCGCGGCCGCCATGAAGACGGTACTGGTCACCGGGGCGAACCGCGGAATCGGGCACGAATTCGCGCGGCAATATGCCGTTGACGGCTGGCGCGTTCTCGCCGGCTGCCGAAATCCTGACTCCGCGCAGGCGCTGCAGCGCCTGATGCCGGACATGGAGGGCAGACTCAGCCTCGTCGAAATAGATGTCACCGACGTAGGCAGCGTCCAGCGAGCTGCCGTGGAGGGCGACCAGGGCGCCATCGACGTGCTGATCAACTGCGCCGGCGTCATGGGAAAGTCGGACCAGACCGTCGGCACGATCGACTACGACGACTGGGAGCATGTGCTCGACGTGAACGTCCTGGGTCCGGCGCGCATGACCGAAGCGTTTCTCGAGCGGGTCGCTCAGAGCTCGCGTCGGACGATAGTCACGATCACCAGCGGCATGGGGTCGCTCGCGGACAACACTTCCGGCGGCTACATTCCTTACCGGACGTCCAAGGCGGCGGTGAACATGGTGATGCGCAGCGCTGCGATCGATCTGGCGCGCCAGCGCATCACCTGCGTCGTGATCAACCCCGGATGGGTCAAGACCGACATGGGCGGACGCGGCGCGACGCTGACGCCTGAGCAGAGCGTGAGCGCCATGCGGCGGCTGATCGAAAGGCTGGGACCAAAGGACTCGGGCAGGTTCTACAACTACGACGGCCGCGAGTACCCGTGGTGAGCGATGCGCCGCTCGTAGCGGGGGTGGAGCTTGGAGGCACGAAGTGCGTCTGTCTGCTCGCCGCCGGCCCCAATGACATCCGTGGAGAGATCCGCGTGCCCACGCGGGGGCCCACCGAGACCCTCGCGGCCATCGATGCGGTACTGAAGCAATGGCATGCCGAGCATGGGTTTCGTGCGCTGGGACTCGCGAGCTTCGGGCCGCTGGACCTCGACCCCCGCTCTTCTTCTTTCGGCTGCATTGTGGCGACGCCAAAACGCGGCTGGGAGCGCGTCGCCCTGCTGCCGCGTGCCGGCGCGTTCTCGGTGCCGGTCGCGGTCGACACCGATGTCAATGGCGCGGCGCTCGCCGAGGGACTCTGGGGCGGCGCTCGCGGCCTCGACTCCTGGGCCTACGTGACCGTGGGCACGGGCATCGGCGTAGGGGTGATCGTCCGCGGGGCGCCACTGCGCGGATTGGGCCATCCCGAAGCAGGCCATCTGCGGGTGCCGCGTTTTGCCGGTGAGACGTGGCCAGGGAACTGCCCGTTTCATGGGGACTGCGCGGAAGGACTGGCGTCGGGGCCTGCGATTCAGGCGCGGGCGGGTGTCCCCTTCAGCGAGCTCGCCGCGGATCATCCGGTCTGGAATGAGGTTGTGCATGCACTCGCGGGCTTGTTCCACAACCTGATCCTCACCGTCGTGCCCGAGCGGATCCTGGTCGGCGGAGGCGTCGTGCTCGGGCAGCCGACTCTGCTGCCGCGCATCCGGCGCGCATTGCAGGCAAGCCTCGGTGACTACGGGCACGTGCCGCGCAGTGCACTCAACGAGGACTACCTGTGCGCGCCCGCCCTGGGTGAGCGGGCCGGACCGCTCGGCGCGATCGCCGTTGCACACAGGGCGCTGCAGTCTCCGCAGCCGCGCCCGACCCCCTGACGCACCGCTCAACCACCCTGGCCGCAGCGCCAACGTCCTATTCGGACTTCGGCGTGAAGTTGAATTTCTGCCCTGCGACGGTCGCCTGATACATCGCGCCGCCCTTCACTATGGTGAAGACCGCAAGTCCGTTGTGATACGAGCCGGCCGTGACCGCGTCCTTCTTTCCGCCGCTGGCGCCCGCGCTCGCTCCGGTGGTGCCCGCGCTCGCTTCCGCGGCAGCGGTGATCGCGACCGCGCTGGCGTCGGCGCCGAACTCGAAATGTCCACTGGTAAAGTCCTTGAAGGCGCGCTCGTCCTCGAAGAACACTATCTGACTATAGGCCTGGCCGCCCGCCTGCAGGCCGACGCTCAGCTGCGTCACCGAGGCGTCGCCCACTGACTTGCCATGTACGTACACCCTGCCCTTGCCGTGCGCACCGCCGACCACGAGGCCTGCTTTGCCGATCGTCGGAAAGACGGCGTAGCCGTAGCAGTTATTGAAGAACGAGGCGCTCCCACCCGCGTTCTTGAACAGAGTCACCGTGTCGCTGTAGGAGTCCGCGAGGGCGGAGGGTCCCGAAAACAAGTGCACAACAGCGAGTAGAAACCCAGCAGTCCGCGCTCTCAGCATGGGTAGTCTCCTTGTCCCTGAAGCGCCGCCCCCCGCTGATCCGCAGGCGTGGCGGGCGTGGAAACACGCGCACTACGATAACATCGGTGTCGGTCGCCTTATAGCGAGTCATACCCCGTTTGTCGATTGCAGAAACCGGTGTCCGCCACGCCGGCGGGAGAGACGCCAGTCCGAACCGCTGATCTGCCGCGACGCCGTCGGCGTTGAATGTGACGCTGCAGATCCGACCCGCTGAACCCGATGACGCGCTGGCCGTCGCGCGCGTGCACGTGCGCTCCTGGCAGGTGGCCTACCGAACGTTGCTGCCCGATGAATACCTGGATGGGCTGCGTCCGGAAGAACGGGCGGGCCGATACGTCTTCGGGAGTCTCGACCCCCTTACACCGGCGACGATCGTCGCATCCGAGGCGGGGGCCATCCGCGGCTTCGCCACGACCGCACCGGCTCGCGACGCCGATGTGCCGGATCACGGGGAGCTCTGGGCACTCTACGTTGATCTGACTGGTGGGGGCGTGGCATCGGCACCGCGCTCGCTTCGGCTGCCCGCGCGCAGCTTGCCGCTCTCGGCTTTCAACAGGCGGTCCTGTGGCTCCTGGCAGGCAACTCACGTGCGGCGCGTTTCTACCGCCACGATGGATGGGTGCCGGATGGCCGGCACCGCACCGACTCGGTGTGGGGCGTGACGGTCGATGAAGTCCGCTATCGACGGGCCCTCGGATCTGCGGCCAAGGGCTTATAGTTCGCGGTCTCGCCGGACGGCCTCGAACCGGAGCGGTGGCGATGACGAACGCAAACGTCGACTCGTGGAACCTCTCCCACGCATTCAGCTTTGAGGGTCAGGAGGTCCGGTACGGCGTCGTGGGGGCGGGGAAGCCGCTGGTCCTCCTCCACGGCACCCCTTTCTCCTCGCTCGTCTGGCGACGCATCGCGCCTCACGTTGCCAGGCACCGCCAGATCTTCTACTACGATCTGCTCGGCTATGGCCGCTCGGAAATGAGGTCTCAGCAGGACGTATCGCTCGGCGTGCAGAACCGGGTATTCGCCTCGCTGCTCGATCACTGGGGCATCGCGCAGCCGGACGTCGTCGCGCACGATTTCGGAGGCGCCACCGCGCTTCGGGCTCATCTGCTCGACGGATGCGAGTTCGAGTCGCTGACTCTCATCGATCCGGTAGCGATCGCTCCCTGGGGCTCGCCGTTTGTGTGGCACGTCCGCGAGCACGAGGCGGCTTTCCGCGGTCTTCCGTCCTATCTCCACCGGGCGATTCTGTGCGCCTACATCGCCGACGCTGCCCATCGCCCGCTCGCGCCGGAGGACCTCGAGCTCTATTTGAGGCCATGGCTCGGCGAGCGGGGCCAGGCCGCCTTTTACAGGCAGGTGGCGCAGATGGACCAGCGCTATACCGATGAGGTCGAGCATCGTTACGGCGACATTCGCTGCCCCGTGTGCATTCTCTGGGGTGAGGACGACACGTGGATTCCCATCGTGCAAGGTCGTGCGCTCGCCGCGCGCATTCCGAACGCCGTCTTTCAGTCCGTGCAAAACGCCGGACACTTGGTGCAGGAGGATGCTCCCGAGGCGGTCGTCGCAACGCTGCTCGGCGTGATCGGCTCTGACTAGAAGGACGCCACGGCGCGTGCGCCGGCTGGAGGAAGCTCGATGAGGATCTCGCTACCCGACGTCTTGAGCGCGAACGCCGGTTACGTCGACACGGCCGGCTTCCTCGCGCTCAACGGCCTGTTTACCTCGCACGTCACCGGGAATTTTGTGACGCTGGGCTCTTCACTCGTGCTCGGTACCTCAGGCGCTCTGGCGAAGGTCCTGGCGCTTCCGGTGTTCTGCCTCACCGTGCTTCTCGTGAGGCTACTGGGTCAGCGCCACAAGAGCGCCGGCCACTCTGCGCTCAGAACGCTGCTGACCTTGCAATTCACATTGCTGGCGGCGGGCGCAGCGCTCGCCATCTGGCTCGGTCCATTCGCAAGCGCGGATCAACTTCCTGCCATTGCCACGGGCATGACGCTGGTGGCGGCCATGGCAACCCAGAACGCTGCGCACCGGCTGCATCTTCCCAGCACGCCGCCGAGCACCGTGATGACTCTGACGACCACGCAGATCATGCTGGATGTGGGAGAGCTCGTGAACGGCATGCCTCCAGAGTCCGCGGCTGCTATTCGCGGACGCCTCAGGCGGCTGGTCCTGAGCGTGATGATGTTCGCGCTGGGGTGCGCCCTTGCAGCGCTGGTCTATGCGCGCCTGGGTGTCTGGTGTTTCCTGCTGCCTCCGGTGCTCGGGCTGACGGCGGCACGTCTGGCCGAGCCTCGTTCGGCCTAGTCAGTTGGGTACGGGCCCTCCGAAAACCGCCCTGCATGGTATCCCTTCGAGCCGACCGCCCGAGCCAGCGGGCTGCGATAGTCCTCTGACTTGCCCAGCTGCTCGATGATGTAACCGAAATCGTAAGTCGGATGCCAGTGCAACCCGGCCCGCGCGCGCTCGTTCACATACACCCGCCCGATGCTCTGCGCCATGGCCCAGCCACGTTGCGCGTAGAGCCGCTCGTAATCGGGGACGTGCCGCTTGACGACCGAGGGCGCGTCGGTGCGAAGCTCCTGCAGGTCGCTCGGAGCGAAGGGCGATGTCGCACTGATGATGTACAGTCCGAATGCTATTGCCGGTGCCTTCTCCATGGCGAGCAGGTGGGCAGAGACGACGTCCGCGATGTCCGCTCGCCGGTTCAGAAACTCGTTCACCTTCAGGTTGTCGTCTCGATAAGCCTCGCGGGCGGCCCGGTCGTCATCCTCCTCGGGGAAGAAGCGCGAAGTTCGCAGGATGAGGCACGGCAGACCACTTCTCCGATGGATCAGCTCGCACAGCTGCTCGGCGGCGAGCTTGGTAACGCCGTAGATGTTCCTCGGTTGCGGTGCGACGTCCTCCGTGATCCACCGCGCCGGCTCCCCTTCCGCCGGGATCAGCGCCCGACCGAACACACTCGTGGTGCTGGTGAAGACGAAGCGCCTGACGCCCGCTGCCGCGGCTTCCTCGAGCAGGTTGAGCGTGCCGCTGATATTCGTATCGACAAACTCCTGCCGCGTATGCGTCGCGATGTGTGGCTTGTGCAGCGTGGCCGTGTGCAGAACGGCCTCGACGCCCTGCATGCATGCCCTGACGACCGGACGCTCCGTAATCGATCCCACGCGATCCGTAAACGCCGAGCTCTTGATATCGAGGCCCAGCGTCTCGTTGTCCGAACCGCGTAACACCCGCATCAATGCCTCGCCCAGGTGGCCGGCACTGCCCGTGACCAGAATTCTCACCGATGCTCCCAAGGTGGCGGCCGCTGCGCTGCGGCAAAGCGCGGGCGCGCCGCGGGACCGGCCGCGCCCGCGGGAGCCTCATCGGGGCTTTCAGCGGCCCGCTGAATCGCTGCGCCGGCCCGCCTCGTACAGGAACCAGGTGCGCCGCTCCGTCTCATCGATCCAGACCTCGATGAGGCTCGCGGTCGCGATGTCGCGGTGCTCCTCGCACACGTTGTGCGCTTCGCGCAACCGTGCCGCGAGAGCTTTGTTGTCCTCGCGCAGCTCCGCCAGCATGTCGGAGGGCTCTACATATTCCGCGTCGTTGTCCATCACCCGCTGCATCCGGGCGATGTGGCCGATCGAGCGGAGCGTCGACCCGCCCACCTTGCGGACGCGCTCGGCGATCGGGTCGGTCATCGCGAAGATCTGGTCGGCCTGCTCGTCGAACAGCAGGTGGTAGTCGCGGAAATGCGGGCCGCTCAGGTGCCAGTGAAAGTTCTTGGTCTTGACGTACAGCGCAAACACATCGGCGAGCAGGCCGTTCATCGCCGCGGAGATGTCCTTGGTGGCTGTCGGAGACAGGTCCGTGGGCGTGACGAGTGGACCTCGGGATTCAGACGGGCTCATGGCGGTCTCCTTGTTGTGCAGAGCTCAATTCCCTGAATTCGACCCGCTGATCATACTGCGGCCAGCCCTCACCTCGAAGTTCCAGTAAGCTCTGAGCCTCCGCAGCAGGGCGGGCGATGCAGGGTCGAGCCCCATGAACGCGTATGACGCCATCATCATAGGCACCGGCCAGGCCGGCCCCGCTCTGGCCGAGCGTCTCGCCAAGGCGGGGATGCGGGTCGCCATCGTCGAGCGCGGCCGGTTCGGCGGCACCTGCGTGAACAACGGCTGCACACCGACCAAGACACTGGTTGCGAGCGCATACGTCGCGCAACTGGCGCGGAGAGCGGCCGAATACGGGGTGGATATCCCCCCAGGCCCGGTGAAGGTGGACCCCGCGCGGATCAAGGCGAGAAAGGACGCCCTGGTGCAGCGCTCGACCCAGGGCCTCGAGAAGTGGCTGAGATCGCTCGAGAACGTGACCGTCTACAGGGGGCACGCGCGGTTCCACGATTCGCAGATCGTCAAGGTGGGTGCGGATACGCTGAGTGGCAAGCGGGTCTTCATCAACGTGGGCGGCCGGCCCTTCGTGCCGAACATGCCCGGTGTGGAGCGGGTGGCCTACCTGACGAACGAGAGCATGATGGACATCGACTTCCTGCCCGAGCACCTGATCGTGGTGGGGGGCAGCTACGTCGGACTCGAGTTCGGACAGATGTATCGCCGCTTCGGGAGCCGCGTCACGATCGTCGAGATGGGGCCGCGCCTCATCGGCCGCGAGGACGCGGAGGTCTCGGACGCCGTACGGGATATTCTCGCGGCCGAGGACATCGAGATCCGGCTCAACGCGGAGTGCCTGGCCCTCGAGCCGACGGGCGACGGAATTCTCATGCGCCTCGATTGCACCGATGGCGCACCCACAGCCACCGGCACCCACGTGCTGCTTGCGGTCGGTCGCGTGCCGAATACCGACGATCTCGGTCTGAAGGAAGCCGGAATCGAAGTCGACGCACTCGGTTACATCAAGGTCGACGACACGCTGCGCACCAGCGTCGACAGCGTGTATGCGCTCGGTGACTGCAACGGCCGCGGCGCGTTCACGCATACCGCCTGGAACGACTACGAGATCGTCGCCGACAATCTCCTGAGCGGCGCAAACCGCAAGGTCAGCGACCGGATAGCGATCTACGCCCTGTTCACGGACCCTCCGCTCGGTCGTGTCGGGATGAGCGAGGCCGAGGCGCGGCGCGCCGGTCGGAAGCTTCTGATCGGGCGCATGCCCATGACGGAGGTCTCCCGGGCACGGGAGAAAGGCGAGACGCAGGGGTTCATGAAGGTGCTGGTCGATGCGGAGAGCCGGCAGATCCTCGGCGCTGCCATTCTCGGCGTGGGGGGCGACGAAGTGGTGCACTCCCTGGTCGATGCCATGTATGCCCGGCTCCCCTACACCGCGGTGCAGCACGGTGTGCGCATCCATCCTACGGTGAGCGAGCTGATCCCGACGCTGCTCGGCGAGCTGACACCCGCGGCCTAGGCTTCGCTGATACCGTATGTCACGGGCCGCTGCTCCGACAGTCGCTGAGAAACACATTCCAGTCGGTCGTGGGCGGCTTTGCCGGAACCTGGAAGAACAGGTCGCTCACCCAGCCACGGTGATAGGTCGCGTGGTTGACGATGTGCATGAGGATCTCGCCGCGCGTCATCGTGCCCGCCTCCCCGGACACGAGCCGGAATGCGACGCTCTCCTCGAGACTCGAGCGCGACTGGCGCTCGCCCCACTCGAGGAGCCAGTCGTTCACCTGCTGCTGCGCAGGCCACAACGCCTCCAGCTCCGGGTGGGGCACCACGTTGCGCGCCGTGAACCCATGCGGTCGCCCTTCGAGGTGTGCCTGCCAGATCAGGTCCACGACGTAGCTGTGATTGAGCGTGCCGACGATGCTCTTGAAGAGCGTCGGGCGCTCGCGTTCAGCCTCGCCCGCGGGGAGGGCCGCGACGGCTTCAAAAGTCAGGCGGTCCGCCCAGGTCTTGTACTGGGCGAGCAGGCGGGCGAATTCTCGGTCGAACACGGGAGTCCCTCGATGGCCCGCTTGGGTTCGATGACCGCTAGCGCGGAGCCGCCTCGACGACCTCGAAATGCTCGACACCGGGGTCGAAGCGCGTGAGGAACTCCCGGTCGCGCGGGTAGTAACGGGCCCGCTCGTAGTCCTCTCCCGCGAAAGCCTTGATGGACTCGACCGAATCCCAGAAGGTGAGCGTCGTGAATTCGACCTCGGCACCCTTGTCCTGACACAGGACCCACACGCCGCGATTCCCGGGCGTGCGGGCGTAGTCGGCCAGACCCGTCTCCTGCAGATACTCGATGTAGGCCTGCTTCTGCGCTTTCCTCACCGGCCCACGCCACATTCGCGCGATCATCGTGTGCTCCTGGTGTCAACAGTTCGGGATCGATCCGGGTTCGGCGGTCACGACATCGCCTCCGCCCGCGGGGGCGGATCGGGAGGCAACGGAATGCACTCCGCGTTGTCGAGGTCCGGCAGCTTCATGCGGCCGGCACGCCAGTCGGCCTTGGCCTGCTCGATGCGCTCCCTGGACGATGACACGAAATTCCACTCGATGAAGCGCTCACCGACGGGCGCGCCGCCGAGCAGCATCACGACGCTCGGCGCCGTGGCCTCGAGTACCGCCTGCGCACCGCGGCCGAACACTGCCATCTGCGTGGCCGAGACCGCACGCCCGTCCGCTTCCGCCGTGCCGGAAACGATATAGGCGGCACGCTCCGCGTGCTCGCCCGGTAGCGCGATCCGTGCACCGGAAGCGAGTGCGATGTGCGCGTAGAAAAGCGGCGAATGCGTCTTCACCGCAGCGCGCAAGCCGAACGCCGCCCCCGCCAGCAGCCGCAGCCATACGCCGCCGTCGCGATGCGCCGGCAGATCATCGCCCTCGTGATGCGCAAACGCGGGCGTGATCTCCTCTTCGCCGTCCGGCAGCGCGACCCATGACTGGATCGCGTGCATCGGTCCACCCTCGCGGCGCGCACGCTCGAAGCGCTCGGAATGGGTGATGCCCCGGCCTGCGGTCATCCAGTTCACCTCTCCCGGCCGGATGAGCTGCTCCACCCCGGTGGAATCGCGGTGCACGATCTCGCCCGCGAATACATAGGTGACGGTGCACAGACCGATGTGCGGATGCGGCCGCACATCGGCTTCGCGCGGCAGGCCCCTGGGGAGCTCGACCGGCCCCATGTGGTCGAAGAAAACGAATGGCCCGACCATGCGCCGCCTGCCGGCCGGCAACAGGCGTCCCACCTCGAAGCTGCCGATACTGCGCCGCCGTTGATCGATTACCTGCTCGATCATTGCCTCGACTCGCAAACCCCGTGCATTCCCCCACCCGCCTCCCGCAGTGAGTATGCGCACACCCACGGAGAAACGCACCGGGCTACCCCGTTTGAGCGGGTCGCCGCTATCCAAAGAGACGACTTCCGCGCCCCGTGCCCCGCCCGTAGGCTTCATCACCAGGAAGGAGAGCCTTTGCCATGATCGATGCCGAGCTCGAAAAAGTAATCGGCAAGGCGCTGAAGCTCAAAGAGCTGCACCGCGCGAGAGCGCGCGTCCTGCAACTGGAGCGCGAGCTGCGTGGCGAGGCCACGAAGCCCGAGGAGCCGCCTTACATCCCCGAGTTCCTGGTACAGCAGCCCGCGCGTACCGCGGTAAGACCCACCTTCTCGGTCGTCGACGTCACTCCCAAAGCCGCTGCCTGATCGCTGAGTCGCTCGCCCCGAACCGCGCGCAAGGTTCCCCCTGACGCGAGGTTCCTCCTGACATCAGGTCTCCTGACATCACGTCTCCTGACATCACGTCCCTCCTAAGAGGGATCGCTTCTTATCCCGCCGTCGTCTTGCTTTCATTTGCCTAGGCAACTTATGCTGATGGCCAGCCAGGGATTTCGGGGAAATCGCGAGCGCGGCACCGTCCGTGCCTTCATGAGACATGACGATGTCAGCTGTCAGTCATCAATCTGCCCGGTTACTCGTCTGGAGCGCCCTCGCGGTGCTCGCCGCGTGCGCGTCTCTCGGACCGCAGCTTCCGATGGCGCCCGAGGACGACGTCCCGTCGCAGGGGCTGTCGTTCCCGGTTCGCACCCTCGGACCTGATGGCGGATTCGAGCTGCTGCCTTCGAGTCTGATCGCGCGGCGACTCGAG
>Ga0209473_1001162_pt1 | contig 14775 bp, 19 predicted proteins | sample GraSoiAngelo_133_FD_185890 | JGI IMG/M metagenome (GOLD analysis project Ga0209473, IMG submission 185890) | Grasslands soil microbial communities from the Angelo Coastal Reserve, California, USA - 14_0929_05_20cm (SPAdes) (version 2) | ecosystem: Environmental > Terrestrial > Soil > Grasslands ...
ACTCGAAAATTGATCATCCATGCCTGGCCTGGGTTGCCGAAATACTCGGTGTCGCTCGGAAATGGCGCGAAAACAGTGGCTCCCGCTTGTTGGATCCATGGCGCCGTGTTGTAATCGCGCGGCGCGCGACTGATGCCGAACATCTCTTCATACCACGCCGACAAGGTTTCCGGGTTCTTCGCGCGAAAGAACACGCCGCCGATTCCAGTTACGTGTTCCATCGTCACAACATAATCCGACGCTCTGGCCTGTGGTTGGAGGTCATGTGAATACCACGCCGCGATGAGTCTGGGAGGATAGCTGAGGACAGATTACGAACGCGCGCTTTGCGCCTCCAACATCCAGCGAAAGCAAGCTCATAGTTTTGTTTTCCGTCGGTTCTGGCCGTAAGACCAGGCAAATATCTTTGAGCAAAGATTAGAGAAGATCGGGACGCGTGGACCTCCGAGGAAAAATGTGGCCAGAGTGTTCTGGAGCACAAAGCGCTTCGTCAGCAGGAGCCAGATGGTGGCTCCAATAAACATTCCGAAAATGAACAGAACGACAATCGCTGGTGCGAAACACAGCATGGCAATCAGTCCAGGGTGCGGCATGAACTGAGTGAGCCATCGCCCCAGGGCGATCTCACCCGCGACGGCAGGGACGAACATGAAGGTAAACAGACTAAGGCACAGGGCCGGATGCTCGCGACATGGAAGGCGAGTACCAGTTTCGTGCGAGTTATGATCTGCTTTCATTTGATTTCAGCGCTTTCTCCCAAATCTCAAACAACGAGGCTTATATCTGGCCCGCAAGCGATTCGATGCGGTCGGGTTTTATCTAACGAGATCAAGCTCGGCCACGGCTTCCATCTCCGCAACCCTGATGGGATAAGCCGACAAGCGCGAATGGCCTGTGTGGCGGCGACAGCACCAGCCCTGTTCTCATTAACACCGGCCTTCAGATCGGTGTACAACCCGCACTCATCTCAATAAAGCCGTTTCAACGGCTTCTCATGTCGATAACGCGAGCCACACGCTCGGTTGACATTGGCGCGAAGACTAAGCCGTTAAAACGGCTTAATTCCATGTCGCGCGGAGAACCACCGGCCCGACGGGCGATGTTAATCGGAGCGCAACTGACAGCTCGGTCGAAGGGAGCGACAACGATGTTCGCGATTTTTCCCCTGAAACCGGGATTGATTTTCCACCGAGCTTGAGGAAACTTCGTCCCGCTAAAGGCATGCAGCACGTTACCGCGTTCTCACCCCCGCAAACTGTCCCGGCTGCGCCTGCCGTCGCGCGAAAGCCCAACTTGTGGATTCTGGACGGTTGGCGCGACTTGATTCTCTACGTCTGCACTCCGCTTGTGATCCTGCCGATCTTCGTTCTGGCACAGACGCGTTGGAGCGCGGAAGACATTTATCTTTTTGTCGCTGCCTTCGGCGCGATGGGCCACCACTTGCCGGGGATGATTCGCGCCTACGGCGATCGCGCGTTATTCCAGCGCTTCAAGTACCGCTTCATTTTTGCCCCAATTTTTTTAGTGGTCGTCTGCACGGCGTTTTTTTTGTGGGATCTCAAGGGCATTGTCCTGGTCGCCTTTATCTGGGGCGTTTGGCATGGCATGATGCAAACCTACGGGTTCTGTCGCATCTATGACGCAAAAGTGGGCTCGTTCGCCGCCCTGACGCGGCGTCTCGATTTCGCATTGTGCGGGATCTGGTTTGCCACTGCGGTCCTCCTCTCATCGCAGCGAATGACGGATACGCTGGAAAGCTATTATTCGGCGGGTGGTCCTTTTATTCCACCGGGACTCCTTCGAGCGGCACAGCAAGGATTGTTTGGCCTGGCGCTCGCGGTTTCAGGTGTGTTTTTGGCAAACTTTATCTGGATGTGGAGCCGCGGGAAGCGACCAAGCCCGGTCAAGCTGGTGCTTCTCATCACCAGCATTTCTTTTTGGTGGTACTGCAACAACATCGTGGCAAGCGTTCTGGTTGGCATTGCATTGTTCGAAGTGTTTCACGATGTCCAGTACCTCTCGCTGGTTTGGATCTACAATCGTAAACGGGTTGAGACAGACAGCTCGATTGGTGGGTTTATGCGTTTCGTGTTCCGGCGCAGTGGCTCGTTGGTTGGAGTTTACGTCGGCCTGATCTTTGCCTACGGAGCGCTCGGCTATTTCAAGGCGGGTGTCGGGATCGACGTAGTGAAACGCATACTTACAGGGGTGGTGACCGCTTCCGCGCTCCTGCATTTCTATTACGACGGATTCATTTGGAAAGTACGGGAGAAATCAACTCGGCAATCTCTCGGCATCGGCGGCGGCACCGCCGATGTTTCGACGAAAGGTTTTCTTCCGAGTTGGGCCTTGCACGCCGCGAAATGGGCCGCGGTTTTTGTCATTCCGCTTGGAGTACTCTGGTATAGGGAGGTGCACATCCCCGGGAATCAACTCGAACGCCTAGCCATGATCGCAGCTGATCTTCCGAGTAGCTCGCGGGCGCATGTCAATTACGCCACCGCTCTGCAAGAAGCCGGCCAGGCCGATCAAGCGGCCGAGGAATTTTCCACCGCACTACGTTTTAATCCCGATTCCGCCAAGACCCACGTCAGTCTGGCCACTGTCCTGATGGGAAAAGGAAACTTGGAGGAAGCGCAGACCCATTTCGATGAAGCGCTCCGGATCGACCCGAACAACGCCGAGTACCACTCCGGTCATGTTTATCTTTTGGAGCAACTCGGTCGGATTGAGGAAGCGGCGGCGGAGTCCGAAGCCGCTGTGCGTTTGGCGCCAAAGTCCGCCCAGGCCCGGTATAGCTATGGCGCGTTCTTGGAAAAACATGAGAGGCTGGAAGAGGCAATCGCCCAGTATCGGGAGGCTCTGCAGGCGGACCCTCGTTTTGTCGATGCCCATATCGATCTTGCGAGCGCGCTTTTCGCAAAGGGCGAGTTGCAGGAAGCAAAGGCGCATTATCTGGAGGCGACGGGGCTCGACCCAAAGCTCGCTCAGCCTCATAACTATCTGGGAAAGATTTTTATGCAGGAAGGCGACGCGCCCCAGGCGATCGCGCAATTCGAGCAGGCGCTGCGCCTTCATCCCGACTTTCCGGAGGCGGAGGAAAACTTGCGCCTGGCCAAAGCTAGCGATCCTCAGTTTCCTTCGCAAACGCCCCAGTAGAATCTCAGATCAGTCCGTCCTCAGCATAGCTCGCGCTCAGCGTGCTTACTGTAGCCGGGATCGGTGATCCCGGTTTCGGTGGGGCAGCGGGAAAGGGATACCCAAGTGGGAGTGACGGATGAGCAAGGCGCGCGATGCTAAGAGCCGGGAGTGGGCGGTGCCGCATTGGAAATGTCTACGACGCAGCGCCATTGCTTATCCGGATCTAAACGCCAGACTGATATTCCACGAAGGTGCAGCGTGATGGTACCGCCATCTGGCCCAGGCAGCGTGAGCTCGTCCGTGCCTCGCATGTATGCGAATTTGCCGTCGGGTGAGAATACAGGTTTCTGCGAGAGCCAGTGAATCTTGAATCCCGGCGTATTAAAGCTCGCGGTAACGTAGGCACGAATCGCCGCTTTGCCCTCGAAGACAGGCTGCCCCGGAAAGAGAAGAACGGCGTCCTCAGTCCAATAAGAGACTACCTTTTCAACATCCTTCCCGGCGGTAGCGAGATCTGCCCACTCCGCATCCCGGCGCAACAATTTCGCGCCCTCGGTTTTGGAATCGAACTGTCGCTCAGAACAACAATCCAGAGCCAATGCGAGAAGAATCAAGAACAAATAACGGGATACTTGCGTAAGATAGTCAGTAGTCTGTGGTTTGTAGTCTGGTAATCTTGCAGCCAGCGGTCGTGTCAATCCGTTCGCTTCAAAGGGTGCGCTTCAGTATTGAACACGACTTTGTCGAAATCTAAAGTGTCCGGCGAAGCGAAGAGGAGATAAAAGTATTTGAAGGTCTCGGCCAGGACGAAGCTTTCCATTTCATCGCGCTTTTCTTTTGTGACAACGTCCTGGAGCGCGGCGTAGCCAGCATCGACCCGGCAGTATTTCACAAAGTCGTCGAAGATCTTTTCTCCCATCTTCCGGTACCGTGGATCATGCGTGAAGTGATGAAGATAGTAGGTCGATTCCACGATCTCAGGGCGTAAATGGTAGCTGTTGTAAACAATCTGCATCGTCTTGTAATCGATGATCTCCGGTTCGATCTCGTGCATGTTCCACATTTTGAACGATGAATCCTGGAGTCGCCGCGCCCGCGCGACGTCGCCGGAGTGTGCCAGTAGAGCCGGAAAGAAGGCGTCGAGCGCGCCGTATTGCGATGCGGTTAACCTGCCCGTATTCATGTCGGCGTGGCCGTACCACAACTCGCCCCGCACTTCGTCGGCAAGATATTTATTAACCGCGCTAATGCTCGCCTGCCACATCTCCTGGCAATCTTGATCAAGAAAAAGGAGCCAGCATTTCCAGAGATATTCGTAGTAGGAATCAATTCCGCCACTGATGTGACTATCGGCGTCCACCCACGCGCCCGTCTCGACGTCGATGGTCGATCCAACCAGACCGATCGCCGAGCGGCGCTTGAAGGTTTCCATCAAGGCACGCTTGGCTTTTTCGTAGTAGATCGGTTTACCAGTTAATTTGCTCAGTGTCCCGAATTCCAGCAGCAGCGTGCCTGTCTCAGCGGGGTTCGTTTTCGTATCGCGAACCTGGCCGGTTTTCAGATTGACATAAACGTAAGGAAGTCCGGTCGGCGAATTGAAAACGGGTAAGAGCCGGTTGCCCAAATCTTCAGCCAGATCGAGCAATCGTTTGTCATTCGTTAGTTGATAACTAGAGAGCAATCCACCAAGCAAACGGATCGTGATTTCGAAATTCTTGACATAAACGTCACGATTGAAGGAAAGATCTTTCAGGATTAGCTCTTTCGCTTTCGCCGCTTCCTCGTCCAGCTTCATCAGGATGAGCGTGTCCAGCGCGTCGACCGGCGTCATCAGAAGGGATTGGCCGTACCAATCGTGCGACGTTTTGCTCAGCGGCTTTAAAGCATCATGTCCCCAGGCGTACTTCTCGTAATTAGTCCACGCATGCAGAAACTCACTCCGAACCCGGGTCGCGACTTCGCGCGCGTGCGCATCCTCACGGGATTGATGACATCCGATGCTTGCGCAAACGGTAGCAACGGCAACAGCCCATCTCGCCAGCTTTTGGGAATCGCAGGCTGCCAGGCTGTAGTTCCCCGGAACTCGCCGCGAACCTCGGCGTCCTGCCGCGATTAACCGATAATTCATGACAACTAACTTACTCATGTGACCGGCCAGGTAGCCTGCTCGCGAACTCCTTTCGGAGTTGGCGGCATCGGCCGGTTAGGCTTGCTTTTATTAGGGAAGCTTCGCCGCAAGAACATCGACCTTCTCGATGAGCGGCGGTTGCGCGAGGAGCTCTGAGGCTTTTGCCATCAACGCTGCCGCGACTTTTCCCGAGAGATGAGCCTGCCGCCCTGCCTCATCCGGAAAAGCGTCGAAGATTCCGAACGTTGTCGGCCCAAGGCGAATTCCGAACCACGCCACCGTCGCGGGCTCTTCCTCGACGATCGGAAGCCCGCCGCGCAAAAAGCCTTCAACCTCCGCCTCTTTTCCCGGTTTCGCTTCTAATCGAACGAATAATGCGGTTTTGACCATATTATCTCCTCTGAATATAATGACATTATTATGACAGCGCCGGCCGTGGGCAAGCTCTAAAGCCCAACGAGAGAAAGCTCAGCCGCGACGAGTGACCTGTCTGCTACGCTTCGCGCAGCCATGCGGGTGGAGCAAGCGTGACTCGTTGTCATGTGGTCAGTAGTCATGTTGTCAGTGGTCTGTGTTCGGTAGTCTGTGTTCGGTAATCATATGGTCAGGTAGTCAGTAGTCGGCTACTCGGTGATGACTTTGTCGGCCCATTCAATCAGTGAAACAAAGATCTTAGGATTGCCGAATTTTGCGCCGAACTCGGCCAGATCTGTTTCCGTCACCCCGCGCGCGCGTGAGCAGGCGCCGCACGCGTAGATCGGTATCTTTTTGGCGACGAGTTTGGCGAGGACTTCCGCCAGGGGCGGCCAGCCCACTGGCACCACTGCGTTGGCCACCGATTTCCGCATCAAGGATACGGCCTCGCCAAGAAGGAATATCTGGACATCGTGGCCGGCTTCAGAAAGTACACGCCATGCAGAAAAGGGAACGCGGCCTTCGTCGGGTCGTCCGAGCCCCAGGCACTTTTCATCAGGATTTTCAGTTTGGTTGAGTTTGTTGTTGCGACGGGGACAGCGGCCGCTGCAGCGAAAAGCGGCACGGCTGCCAGTTTTCTTAGAAACGATCGACGTATCATATGATTACGGTTGCTTGGTCTAACGAGACATAAGCTCAATCACGCCTAAGGTCAGCGCAAGTGGAAGCTCTTCGCCATCTTCTGTCTACTATCTGCAATTTTCCCAAACCAACACTGTCTGTGTCCGTCGGCCGCCCTCGGTCTTTGGCGCTGAGCCTGTCGAAACGGCAGCAGGTGTTCACATCGCATTAAAGCCCGCTAACATCTTTTCCTCTGATGGAGGAAACAAAACGTGATTTGCGGCGAATTGTTGGGCCTCGGGATAATGGGTCTGCCGAATTCGCGTCGCCGCCATCTCCAGGTCGTATTCTGTTCGATGGAACTCAACGTCCGGTCCAAGCAGAAGCCAATAAGCGCCGGGATCTCCAAAGGGCATCCCGACGCTTCCGGCGTTGACGACGCGAAGGCCGCCGATCATGCGGTTGAATTGCATATGCGTATGGCCGCAAACAAGCACATCGGCATCCATTTCACCGATCATCGAAACTAGCTTGTCATCAGGGGTGAGCCGAGTGAAAACATCATTAGGATTTTGCGGCGTAGCGTGACAGAAGAGAACCTTGCCTATTCCGCTCATGTTTATATGCAAGGTCGTCGGCCATGCTGCTAGCAATTCGCCTTCCGACGGGTGAAGCTGTGCGGCATTCCATCGAATGCTATCGCGATATCGGGCAGGCACCCCGGAATCCCGGCCGTTCATCTCCGCGAGCACCGCTAGTTCGCCATTACCAACGATGAACTGCAACGGAAGGTCGAGTTCGAGCAACCGGACGAGAGTTTCACGGGGCATGGGACCGGGAACGACGTCTCCGCCGACAACGACCCTGTCCGCACCGACACGCGCTACGTCCTCCAGCACCGCCTCCAGCGCAGGGAGATTGCCGTGAATATCATAAAGCGCCGCGATCCGCATGAGAACAGATGTCAGACAACGGAAGTCAGAGATCAGTGCGAACGTTCGCGTCGCGATGTTCCACCTTAATGGTCAGGTTCGGTTTAATGCCGGCTACTGCAGGCGGTGCTTAGACGGATCCACGCTTATTCAGGAATCGCAAAAAATCGGCGGCGTTAAAAGAACCTGCGAAGGAACGCCGCCGCTTTATCTGAGATGCCGACAATCTTGTTCGTTGCCTGACGATAGAATTTAAAATTGAGCTCGGTCTCGGGTCGCCCGTCGTTCCAGTCGGAAAAAAGTCTCAGCTCGCTGCGTCCCAGCCGCTGCTTTGCCAGCGCGATGCGTTTGATGGTGATGCTCACGCGCGGCGTTTGCCGGGCGATCCCGCGTTTCTTTGCCATCGCTTTGGCCGAGGTGATGATGCCGCTCGCGATGAAACCTGGCCCGCCTTCGTTCTCGCTCGCGAAAACGAAGATCGTATCGCCTTTGGCGATGTGCTTGCCACCATACATCGTCTTCTGCGCGCTGAACGCGAACGTCTTCGCCCGCGGATCGCTAACCTCGGCTTTGATCGCGAACATCATACTCCTTATCTCGCACCTTTAACTTCGATGGCCGTCCATCGGGCGAGACCTAACGAGGCAAAAGATCAGTCGCAGCTATAGCTAACACAGGGAGCAAATATAGCTCTTGCGGTCGACTGTGTCGCTTGGTTAGACGGTGGTCGCATCTAGAGAGCGTTGCCGCATGTAAAGGAATAAGGGTAATCCGAGTGACACGCCAACCACAAGAGTAGCAACGACGGGCAGCCACACGTGTCGGACACGACCTGCTGTCCGCTCAGTGAAGACAAAGACGAAGAGCGCCAGCGCAGAAACAACCACATCGAACGCGAAAAACGCACCGATGCGCGTGGCGAAGAGCTCGCGCATAAACAGGTCCATATCGAGCCCATGCTGCATTAACCACGGGATAACCTGCGAGTACGGCACAACAACCCCTAACACGCACAACCCGAGATAAACATGGCGCAGGCGCATCAGAGCAGGGCGTAACCGTCTAACGAGCAGATCATCAGCCAACCCCGTGGTTAACACAAGAAGGAAACATAAACTCTCGCGGCCGGCTGGATCGTCTGGTCAGGCCGCCTTGTGTGTGTGCATTTATCCTAGCACCGCTGTTGCCTCTATTTCGATCAGGAAGTCCGGCACCGCTAATGCGGATACTCCAATCCAGGTACTTGCGGGACGCTTCTCTTTGGGAAAGAACTCTCGAAGCGCGCTTCCGACCGCGTCGGCTTGCTCTGGTCTGTAATTAACTATGTAGATGCGCAGCGCAACTACGTCCGCCAGCGTGCCACCAACAGCTTCAACAGCGGCCTGAACATTACGCAGGGCTTGCCTGGCCTGTTGAGCCAAATCTGTTCCGCCGATGATTTGCCTTTGTGCGTTCCAGGCAGTTTGACCCGAAATGTAGACTGTCTTGCCGCCATTGGCGGCGACGATCTGAGAAAAACCGTACTCCAGACTTCGGAAGAGCGAATCCGGATTTGTGTATTCTTTCGGCATAGCATTCAGAAAATACCTGGACTCTACTCTGGCGGTCTAAGGAGAACAAGGTCAGCGACCCAGCACTTTGAGAGTTAGCTGGCGCATTGTATAGCGGGTTGCAACAAAGTGCTGGGTTCGCTGCATCGTTCGGCTAGGCTCGCATCTATTTTGGAAGCTTCGCCGCAAGAACATCTGCCTTCTCGATGACCGGCGGTTGCGCGAAAAGCTGCGAGGCTTTTGCCATCAACGCTGCCGCGACTTTTCCCGTGAGATGCGCCTGCCGCCCGGCCTTATCCGGAAAAGCGTCGAAGATGCCGAACGTAGTCGGCCCAAGGCGAATTCCAAACCACGCGACCGTCGCGGGTTCCTCTTCGACGAGCGGCACCCCACCGCGCAAAAAACTCTCCACTTCCGCCTCTTTTCCCGGTTTCGCTTCTAACCGAACGAATAATGCTGTTGTGACCATATGATGCAAACGCACGAGGATCGCCAATTGGCTGTCCCCGAGTTTCTGTTGCCACGGAGAACGGGCGCGACAAGGAAAAGAAAAACGACTCCAAACAAGTCGTATTTCGTGGCCTAACGAGAACAAGATCAGCTCAGTACTTTGAAAATTAAACCGCGCACGTTTTCAGCGGTTGCAACAAAGTGCTGGGTTCGCTGAATCGTCTGGGTAGGCCTACGCAGCGCGCATTTGCTGGCGAATCGGTTCATTATCCGCCTACACCTGCCACTCGGCAACCTGACCGTCGCGGATGATAGCCCGCACAGCAACCGGCGTTGTCCACGAAGAGTCTGGTCGCTTAAGGCCATTCGACCAGTATGAACCGCTCGCCATGCCCACGAGCATCGCCTCAGCTTTGCCATCCTCCGCGACAAAAGAACGACTGATGTCGAGATGATAATCAGGCACCATGCTGAAGTAGAACGTCCAGCCCTCGCGCATGGCGTCACGGCCTTGTATTATCGTGCCAAGCGAGTCAATAAAACGATGATCTGATGTCGTGAGGTTGGCAAGATATTCGACATCGTGTGCGTTAATCGCGATGACGAACTGCCGTGCTAGTTCTGGTAAAGTCGTACGTGCAAAGATCAGGTTCGAACAGGTGCGACGAGAGCAAGATCAGCCACGAGGGTCGACACCAGCCCTAACGCGTAATCAAAACGGGCTCATGGCGAAACTAGTTCACCATCTAACACCCTCAAGCTCAGCCCCGAATGCTTTCGGGGCTGGCAGACTCTGGAAGCATTTTAATCATACGATGGCGAGGAAACTAGCCGGGGGGGCATCGGCCGCGGCGGTTGGTTAAATACTTCTGATCGCGAGACTCATTTCGCATATGAGACCGTATCAGTCGATGACGCGATTGTCTGTGTTCTAAAGATTGTACGCGAGCTTGTGAGTTGGCTGATATACCTGGATGTCATCCGCGCCGGGCACGATCATCATGATGACGCGGCCGTACTCGAGTTGCTCGATAGGACCTCGGAACTGCGCTCCTTTCGCCCGCAACTCGCCGACCGTCGCATCGATGTCGTCGCACATCAACGCGATCGAGTGGTGACGCGGGTAGTCGTAGGTTTGGCCTTCCCATTCGCTGTGCGTCGGGTGCACGCCCATCTCGCTCGGCCCCGATTTGAAAATGAGCCAATCGTTATCGAAATCCTCGGCGACGTACTTCCACCCGAGGACATCACGCAGAAACGCCCGTGTTGCGTTAGCATCGTCGGAGTAAATCAAGGTATGAATTGAAGTAATCATATCGTCATCAGTTTGTTGTCGCTGCTGCTGAAGTGCACCGAACGAGAAAAAACTTAGTCCCGAATGCTTTCGGGGCTGGCTATCTCTGGAAATATTTTAATCATGGAAGCGGAAGAAAACAAGCCGACTAGGCGATGATGACAGCCTTGATGTGCCAAGGAGGTTGGTTGACGAAGGCGAGGATGTTCACCACGTAAAAAAAGAACGCAGACAACACAGCGGCGGGGCAGCCGCTGGGTAAACGGCACAGCCGCGCAGGGTAGCGGCGACTAACAGGTCAGCTACCCAGCTACTTGAAACAAGAGCGAGAATTCATTCCTAAGCCGTACGCAAGTAGCTGGGTTGGCTGCACTGCATCGACAGGGCCGATCACTTTGAACGTCGCGCACGAATCACCAACCAAGTCTTCCGCGCAATGAATAGCGCTACCTCACTCAGGATAGCCGCCCCATATCCAGACAGGTAATATGCACCGAGCCATAGTGCGACGCCAATGATGGCGAAGAATACGCCTGCATACATCCAAAATCCGGAAAGGATAATTACAGGAACGAAGACAAACCGAACAGCGGCGGCGTACTGTTGGACTTCCGAAGGCTCACCATAAATGTAACCGAGTATCGGAATGCTAAGGATAAGGTGAATCGAGCGAAGAATCGCACGTTTGGTGGCACTACTGATCATTTAATCCCTGGATTGTTTGGCTGCAGAAAAATAAAGAAATACATCAGGGGCGTCGCTTTCCGGCCGCAAGCATCGAGCAGGCTCTCTCGATCCTGCGTCTACGCGTCTCCGGTTCTTTGGCTGAGTCCATCCAACTAATAAAATCCCTGCGCGCGATCGGCGTGAGATCCCTCCACTGAGCCTTCGCCATCGGGGTAGCCGCGAAGGCTTTGCGAAGATCCGTTGGCACTCTGGGCTCTGATTCTTTTCCAGCCGGCTTAGGATTCATTTTGTTCATTTATTGATACTCTGAAATAAAGTGGGCTTATATCTTGATTGGTTTGTAAATCTTTTTGGGTCGTCCCGGTCGGTGACTGCGCGAGAGCTGTCACATCGAATCAGATGTGGCGGCCAGAATACTCAAACGGCAGTGCGGCCCCCGTCGACGGCGAGTGTTACGCCGTGAATGAAACTGGCACGATCCGTCGCTAAAAACACGATGGCCTCGGCAATTTCGTCCGCCGTCGCCGGACGGCCCGCCGGAGCCTGAGCGGCGAGCTGCTGTAGCGCCTCACCCATCGCCTCGGTGCCTTCCGTGCGCGTTGGCCCGGGGCTTACCGCATTAACCCGGACACCGCTTGGGCCATATTCAGCCGCCCATACTTTGGTCAGCAAATTGATGGCGGCCTTACTTGAGCCATAGAGGCTCATGCCGGGCGCGCCGTAATCGGCGACCATGGTCGAGAGATTAACGATTGCCCCTTTGCCTCTCCTGGCCATTAGCGGGGCAAGTTCTGCAACCAGGAAGTAGGGCACCTTGACGTTGAGCGAATACACGCTCTCAAAGAGTTCTTCGGTCATTTCATGTGTCGGCCCAAATGGGTAGATCCCAGCGTTGTTGATCAGAATATCGACATGTCCGTTTCCGAACTCGATCGCTTTTCTGGCCACTTCGCGCGCGCGCGACGCGCCTCGCAGGTCAGACGATATAAAATCCGCTTCGCCTCCTGCAGCGCGGATTTCTGCAATCGTCTTGTCGCCACGCTGCGCATTGCGGCCCACCACTATGACATGGATGCCAAGCGAGGTCAGTTTATTAGCTGCCGCTCGGCCAATCCCGCTGGTTCCGCCTGTAATAAGTGCCGTCAACGAATTGGTAGCCATTTGCAATTTTCCTTTTCAGATTTTGGTGTAGCTGGTCGAAACTTTCGCGTGAAGATCGCTGCCACTGGCGGGAGCTTTGCTTTCACTTCATCCTTCATAATTCCTCCTTCAGCCTTTCCCTGCGCCGGCTAGGCGTCGGCTGCAGCGTCTGGTTAGGCCTATTACTGTCTCTCCCATTTAGCTGCGCTCGTGCATAAATCTTCGACACGCTTAACATTTTCGTCGGCGTCGAAGTAAATGAAAAAAGAATAAGGGTTGTAAGTAATCGACTGACCAACGGGGATGGAAGTTGTCGTCGTGCTATCGTAGCGATCGTTCCCGATGGTTCCATGTGTATTGGACTGCACGGTATCGTAGGATGTGCGGGAACGAGTCACTTCTTTAGTGTTACTTATAGACGATTCCTTCTGGCTTCTCGATGGTCTCGGTTGGCGGACCAAGACGGTTCTCAACAATGCGTCTGTTCAGACCACTGAGGCTAACCGGGATGAGAGAGATAGGTTCGAATGTGGGACCACTATTTGGAGGACGGGGAATCGTGTACCGTCTTCCGTTTTGTTCAACGCGCCAACCTCCAGTAATGCGTTCAACAAATCGGAAAATCGCCCCCTTGGAAATCGAAACGCGTTGGCCTGCTTCTGATATAGCCTGCCAAGGAAACGGATAGTCCCAAGAAATGTATTCACCGGAGTTCAGCTTTAGAGGTCCTTTCAGGCCTTCGAGCTCCTCTTTGAACTGCGTATGGATCGGCAGTCCAGAGACGGACTGCGCTGGCATGTTGGCAAGCGGTAGGAGGCAAAATAGTATAAGTAATATTCTCATGTGATTTATCTTTGTTGTGCCGTGATAGTTTGACGTTTTGATAGGCCTAACGAGACCAGGTGAGCGACGGCGGCGCAGAGCCGAATGGAATGCACAAAAGGATGCTAGCTACTCAAAGCGTAGAACACAAGGCCAGCCGCCGTTCGCTCCAGCGAATGGTTAGGTCTGTTACGGTCCCCAGTAATCAAAGTGGAATGTGGTGCCAGGCTCAATGGAAAAGCCGATGAAGTAATCGGCATCTCCGCAAGCGATCTGATGCACGCCCGCCTGAATCGCGCCAGCGACATGAAGGGGATGCGGCCACGCCCGGCGGTGAACGAGAATAGCGCCGCATCCAAAGCCACCTTTGCCATGGTTAATCTCCGCGCCCGCGATGATAGACGAGAGCAACGTCCCCCGTTTCAAGCAGCGACTTGAGATTCGATATGACCATCGGCCAGCCCTCCGAGACGGCTCCGATGAACTTGGAGTCCGGCCGTTCAATCGAATGGGTGAGTGTGAGCTTCGTGGACGCCCCCGTGGGCTCAATCTCGTAGACGCAACGGGAGTTGCCCTCTGCCTTGAACTCGGGCTTCCATTCATTTAGCCAACTCATCACCAGCCGCTTCTGCGAAACGCTCTCGAGAATCTCGCCCGAGTCCATGAGGCTTCCGTCAGCATACATTCTCCACGTGGAGCCGACCTTCCATTCGCTTTCGACGCTCATTCCGAACCGATACTGCTTTATTATCTCGGGCGTTGTTAGTGCATGCCACAGCTTCTCGGGTGTTATGCGGATGTAGGTAACGTAAACAAATTTCGAGCCAGACATGGATTCTCCTAAGTTTGCGATTCGCATCTTTGGGGATGGACGCGCCACACGAGACCTAACGAGACGGAGCTGAGCCACCGCTGGCGGGAGCGAGCGTGGCAAACATCGGAAGCGATTTCATGAAATTAAACGTGGACATCGCGACGGCCAGCGGTTGGCTCGATCGATTGGTTAGACGTTGCGGTCATTAAACTGGAGGATGTAGAAACTCCGTTCGGTATTGTGAGGCAAGTCCTTCAGCTTTTGCTTTGAGCGCCGCTTGCGCGGCCTCGTCGAGCTTGGGCGGCGGAGACACCCTGCTTGCGACGGGAACGCCAACGGCCATGAAATACTCTTCCTGCCCGGCGGGCGAACACATGCACAGCAGCCGTGCCGAGCGCTCGGAGGAGTTGCGGAACTGGTGCGGCGCGTTGGCCGGAATGTTGGCCGTCTCACCGGCTCGCACGACCGATTTCGCGCCGCGGAAGGTAAACTCTATCTCGCCCTCGAGAATGGTAAACATCTCCTCGAAATCGTGGCGATGCGGAGGAGGGCCGCCGCCGGGCGGAACAAGCATGTCAATGAGACAGTAGCGACCGGCGGTGTCTTCGCCTGTCAGAAGAATCGTGTAGGTGTCTCCGGCCAATCCAATGTGAGACAAAGTCTGGTCTTCGTTCGGTCGCGCAAGCGCAAGATTCCGTTGAAGGTCGTCGGGCGGAATGGTCGAACTTTGTGTTGTCATAGTTAGTTTACGGTTTGGTTCTTGGCACACAGCGCGAGCAACG
>Ga0209473_1001165_pt1 | contig 14758 bp, 15 predicted proteins | sample GraSoiAngelo_133_FD_185890 | JGI IMG/M metagenome (GOLD analysis project Ga0209473, IMG submission 185890) | Grasslands soil microbial communities from the Angelo Coastal Reserve, California, USA - 14_0929_05_20cm (SPAdes) (version 2) | ecosystem: Environmental > Terrestrial > Soil > Grasslands ...
CAGCGAGTTGACCCTGAGTGGCAAGGTGACCAGGATCGGCGCGAGGAAGACGAGGTTGATGCTCATGAATGCCAACGTGTACAGCGAGATGAAGCCCCATCCGACCCTGTGCGCCACCGTCGACTGAGGCGCCAGCACAGCCTCGGCTGTAATTTCGTATTTCAATCCGTCCAACGCGCCTTCATTGATTCGACGATGCCACCCAGGTTGCCACCTGAGCGCGCGAGTTGAACCCGAGCTTGTTCAGGATGTTGCCGACGTGAGTGGCGGCTGTACGATCGGAAATGAACAAGCGGGCGGCGATCTGCTTGTTGCTGAGTCCGTCGGCGACTAGCCGCGCGACCTCCAACTCGCGCTTCCCGAGGGCCGCGCTCTCGGCGCCATCAGAAGCGGTGACCTCGGCTTGATCGGATTCGCCGAGCGCGAGGCGCAATGCCGCCATGCGGCTCAAGCGGCTGCCCGCCTGAAATTCGGATTGGAACTTCGACAACCCCAGCGCTCCCTTCGCCGACTCTTTGGCCTGCGCCAACAGGGGAACAAGCGGTCCCATGATGTCTGCGCCGGTCTGCCTCGCCACGGCTTCTGCTGCCCCGAGCAGCTGTGCCGCTGCTCGGGGCTGGCCAGTGTTGGCCGCATACCAGCCTGCAGCCGCAAGTCCGTAATACTGCGCCAGCCGGTTATCGATGGTCCGGGCGACCTGCAACGCTTCGACGAACCGTGACTTTGCCGCATGAATGTCGCCGGACATCATCCCCACCATACCGAGGTTGCGAAGCATCGCTTCCAATTGATACAGGTCACCGGCTTCTCGGCTGAGGCGCGCGCCCTCCAACGACGCAGCTCTGGAAGTCTCGAGGTCCCCCTCGAAGATCGCCTGAATGGCCCGAGACTCCATCAACTCGATTGTTGCCGGGAAGTCGGCCAGACCCGGGGTGATCGCTTCCGCCTCCTCGAGATAGCGTCTCGCCGCTTCATGCTCGCCAGCCAGGTTCTCGACGGTCGCGGCTATCGAGAGTGACTCGGACAACGGCGCCGGCTGCCCCGTCTCTCGAGCGGTCGCGATGGCCCGCGCGATCCAGGGCCTGGCGGCCGGGAGGTCCGCCTGCAACAGGCTCAACCAACCACGAAGGTAATAGGCCCGCACCAGCGTGCGTGGAGACGCCTCGCCGGACCCGAGCAGTTGGTCGAGCCAGCGCAGGCTCTCCGTGGTCCCATGCGTGATCCAGTAGTACTTCATCGACGCGGCGATATCGAGCCCGCGGGCAGAGTCGCCGCGCGCCACGCATTGGTGAAGGACCGCTCGGATATTGTCGATTTCGAGCTCGGCCCACCGGAGCCACTCGAGAAGCCCGTACCGAGCCTGGTCCGCCGATCGCAGACAGGTCGTCCGGTAGTGCTCGAGGCAACGCTCCGCGAGAAGTTCCTCCTCTTGTGCATCCCGCAGCTTGAGGCTGGCGTATTCGCGCAGGGTCTCGTGTAGTCGATAACAGGCAAGTCCTCTGACGTCCTCTTTGGTTACCAGTGATTTGTCGACCAGCGCTGACAGAACGTCCAACGCCCCAGTAGCAGGCACCTCATTCGACGTGCAAACCGACTCGACATCAGCCAGGGTGAATCGGCCGGCGAATACGCATAAGCGCCTGAACAGAATTTGCTCGGCCGCCGTCAACAGGTCGTAACTCCAGTCAATCGTCGTTCGAAGCGTTTGATGACGCGGGAGTGCCGCGCGGCCGCCGCCGGTGAGCAGCGCAAATCGGTCAGTCAAGCGATCGAGGATCTGCTCCACACTGAGGACTCGGGTTCTGACGGCCGCGAGTTCAAGCGCCAGCGGCAATCCGTCGAGCCGGCGGCACAGCGCGACGACCACTGCCTGGTTCGAGCCCGTGAGCTCCCACGTGCCCGATGCCGCTGCCGCCCGCTCACTAAAGAGCGTGACGGCTTCGTTCTGTCGCAGGCGATCGAGCGGTTCCGTTCCGTTTTCCGGAGGCACTTGTAGGGGCGGAATGGGAATGACCTGCTCGCCTGGCACCTGGAGCGGCTCTCGGCTCGTGCTGATCACCGTTAGCTTGGGCGCCGCGCGAAGGAGTTCGGCTACCAGCTCAGCCACCGCTCCGATGAGGTGCTCACAGTTGTCGAGGAGGAGTAATAGCTGTCTGTTCCGCAAGTCGGAGACCAGGATCTGCGACGGCTTCATTGCGGTCTGGTCTCTCAGGTCCAGGGCGGCGAGCACGGCGTTGGTCACCAGGGCTCCATCGCGAATCTCGGCGAGTTCGACTAACCAGGCGCCGTCCGCGAATCCACGTCCCAGGTCGGCCGCAGTCCGAAGTGCGAGTCGGGTCTTCCCGACGCCTCCTGGCCCCACGAGGCTGACCAGGCGTGCCGTGGCGAGCTTCTTTCTGATCTCGCGAACCTCCCGGCGGCGGCCGACGAAGCTCGTCGCCTCCGCGGGCAGATTGCCCATTCGGTACTTAGGTCTGGCCATGGTGACTACGCATCGAATCAGTAATCCTGACGATTCGCGCGGCAGGCGGCGGCGTCAGGCTGACCAGTATGACGAAGGAGCTAGCGACCCGGCGAGTTGAGGTGACATTCGTCGGCGCGCCGCCAGTGCGACAAATCGCGCGGGCGATCGGGGTCACCGAGGTGAAGCTCGACGGCCACCGGGTGTGCTGCCTGGTTTGGGGCAGCTTTCAGCCGTTTCTCGAAGCCTTGCACGGTTACGAAGTCACAAGCCTGACCTCCACGCCGGCACTTTCCATAGGAGAAGAGTGATGAACGAGCTAAACAATCACGCCGAAACCGCGCGCGACGAACCAACACCAATCGCCTCACTCGACGCACAGCTAACGGAGCTGATCGAGTTCGTCTGGGCCTGCGAGGCTGCGGCCTGGAGAGAAGCCCGCATCGATGCCGTGATTCGGTACGGGAACAACTGGGCCTCGAGATGAAGGCGATCAGAGGGGGGAGGTGGTTGATGGGCCCACGATGACGCCGCGCTTGCTGTGAACATCAATCCGTGGTCGTCGCGTCGATGACCTTATCAACAAAGGAGCTTCAGATGACCTCACTTAGAAAAACCGCGTTTGCCGCCGGCGCACTCTACCTGCTCAGCTTCGTCTCGATCCCGACCCTCTTTCTCTACAATCCGCTGCGCGCTTCGAACTACATCCTCGGGCATGGCTCGAATACCGGCATCATCGTCGGCGCCATCCTGGAGATGATCGTGGCGCTCGCCGGTATCGGCACGGCCGTCGCGCTGTTCCCGGTGGTAAAGAGGCAGAACGAGGGAGTCGCTCTGGGCTTCGTCGGCACGCGCACCCTGGAAGGCGGCGCCATCCTCGCTGGCGTGGCGTGCGTCCTATCGCTCGTCACCTTGCAGCAGGCCGGAGCCGGAACGAATGCGTTGGTCACCAGCCATGCGCTGATCAGCATGTATGACCGGATCTTCCTGCTCAGCCAAAGCTTTATTCCGGCCGTCAACGCCCTGTTGATCGGCTCGCTGTTGTACCAGTCGCGCCTAGTGCCGCGGGTTCTTCCCCTACTCGGATTCGTCGGAGCGACCCTGCTGGTTGCTGGCGACGGCGCCGTGATCTTCGGTCTCACGGCGCAGCATGGCGCGGTCGGTGTGGTCGCATTCCCGATCGCGATTTGGGAATTTTCGCTGGGCGTTTATTTGGTCGTCAAAGGCTTTAGGCCCTCTGCCATTACCGCCCTTTACAGCCGACCTGCCGCCGTGGACACCGGTTCCATGGCCCCTGTGGCGGCCGCTCGGTAAAGTCTCCCGCCTCGACCCGGCAGACGTTGGAGCCCGGCTTTGGCCGGGCTCCAGCACGATCCAAGGGAGTGCAGCCAGGCCGCGGCAACTAGCGGCTCGTTCGATTCGATGTGGTGGTCGAACAGCCAAGAAACAAGAGAGAGCAATGGATCGCCGCGCATGATCGATAGTGATGGCACCTCCGATCGCTAATGACACGTGGGAACGCACCGTAGCGGGCCTGGCAAAGCTGGTCGAGCGAATCACGCCCTGGCTGCTCGACCTGGGTAACTGGAACTTCGGCGCCCTGATCGCCTTCAACCTGCTTGTCCTCAGCGCGCTGCTGACCGTCGGCCCGGTCGACAAAGCAGTTCTGATCGCAACGGCCACTCTCGCTGTGGCGCTGCCGCCTGACGTTGCCGGCTTCCTGCTACTGCGGCTCGCAGCCGACATGAAGAGCGTCGATCTCGAACAAGTCGCAACCCAGGCATTTGTGGAAGCCGGGTTCGAAGCGCAGGCTCGTGGGCCGGCTCCAAGCCCAAACGAGGCCTAACGGAGGCGCGCGCGAGTCGTCCTTCGTTTCTCCTACGCGCTACTGTCTCTTACCATCGTGCTCACCTTCATCGGCGTGACCGCAGCGTTGTGGCACATGGCCTGGTGGATTGGCGTTGCCTTCGTGGGCACGGCCGTCGTCAGTCAAGCCGTTGTCTTCGTGGCAATGGCGTCCACGGGCGCAGATACGATCTGGAGCACGCCGGCCGGAGAGACGGAACCGGAGCACAACTAAGCGCGAGGTCCCGGTCACGGGCTCGATGCGAATGTTGGTCCCGTTGGCCGTAATCCGCTGGCAGAGGTGACGAGGTGAGCGAGCTGAGCGATGTGGCTCAGCTCGCTTTCACTTCTTACCCAGTCCGGCTCGGCTCGGCTCGCTCGACCACGATGCTGCTATCGGTGACCAGCGCTGCAACCGCGCCGACGGCTGCCAGCCAGGGAGCGAGTAAGACCCCGGCTACGCCCATGGTCAGGGGCAGTTCCAATACCGTGTGTTCACCTTGCTTGATGCTGATCCGGCGGACATTCCCCTCCTTGATCAGCCGCTTGGTTTCCGCCAGCAGCCGATCGCCTTCGACCTTGAACTCCTCTGTCCGGGTCTGCTCCTGTGTTGGGGTTGCCATGGGCAATCTCCTTTCTAATAGCGGAATTGACTCATCCACGGCGCACTATCAGATTCTGTTTACCTCCTTCGTCCTCTACTGTTCCCTCACCACGACAACGCTTCCCCGCATCCCCAGAACGGCATTTCCGACGTCAACGTAAGGGAAGGTGCCCGCTCGCGTGAATGTCAAGGTCAAGCTATGGTTCCGACCGGCGTCGGCCGGGTAGAGCGCGCCTGAGTTGTAGTAAGTCGAGCCGTCATAGCTTGTTCCGCCAGTCGGATCGGTGAAGTACCAGTCTGGGATCTGGGGAAGGCTCTGTCCGGCGAGAAACGTTACCGCATGGATCTCGTTGATGGTGTCGTCGGCCCAGACGACCGTGTCTCCAACGCGCACGTGGAGGTTTTGCGGAAGATATCTCATAACCGCCGCATTGTGGAACACAACGTTGCCGCATGCAGCAGAGGTTGCGCCGTCGTCTGCCGTGGGACCCGCTGCAACATTCACGAACCAACCCGCGGCTGGGATTCGTAGCTGCCCAGGGCCATTGAAATTGGGCGGTTGGCTAATGATCGCCGTACCAGCGGCTCTCCCGTCTGGTCCGGCGGTGAGGTTGTTCAGAGTGAATGTCGCGGGATTGAATATCACGCTGAAGAGTAAGCCGGTTGTCGGAGCTACGGCCCCGCACACGCCAAGGAGAATCTGAACGGCATGAACACTGCCGGGCCTCAGGCCGGAGAGGGAGATTTTGACGGCAATCGTCGGGTTCGGCGAAGGTCCAACACCGGATCCCTGGAGGAGTGCAGTGCCTTTCGCAGTGGAGGTGCCCATCGAGTCGAGATGGACTCTCGCTGTTTCGGGAGGACTGGCTCCGAGGGCGACATGGTGGGTCTGGGTTCCGTCGGGATTGGTTGAAGTTGCGATTGGCCGGAAGTCCTCTCGTGCCTTCGCTCCCGCATCAAGGTCAGATTGGAGCTGGTCTCGGGCTTGCGCCGAGTACTGTGCCTGAGTGAATGGGTAGGGGGTGCCAGCTGGATTTACGACCACCACTCCTCGCATTCCAGAAATGCTTAGGTCGAAATAGACGTTGGCGCCGGAACTCGTGAAGGTCAGGGAATACGTCGTATCGCCGTGTGGGTAGGCGTTGTTCCAGTTGTATGCCGCAGGGACCATTCGGCCGGAACTTGCGAGCCCGCTCACCCCGTCGTAACTGGTTGATCCACAGGGGCTGATATCGATGTTGACCTCAAAGACGCACGGAGGAAAACAGGACAGATCCCCACAGCTCCCCATGAAGGTGACGCTGTGAACTTCTTCTGTGTTTAGCGTCCAGACGACGGTGTCGCCGGCATCGATAGTAATCACTCTTGGGTAGTACCCTTCGGCCTGAATTGCCTGGTCGTTCGCGTGGCCCCCCACCAGGACGTGCCAAATTCTGGGTTGGCTCGGCGCCAGTCCAGCCGCGCTGGCGGGAGTAACGGGCAGCACCGCCAGCGCACAGATCGACGTGATTAGCGCCAGCAGAGCGCTTTTGAATCGGGACATCGTTGATCCTCCTCTTGATTCCGCAGCTTTTCCAAGTCGGCAGGCGTCACTCGAGCGCCAGGGCGTCATCTGGCTCCGCCGGATGTTCGTGAAATCCCCTGAATGCAGCCTACGGAGGGTTAGGTCGGACCGAAATCCGGAAAAGTACTGAGGCCGGTACTGATTTTGTTGATGAGCCGGCCGTCAGAGCATCCTTCTAAATGCGGTATGGTGGCCCACAAGGAGTCCAGATATATGCGCGCTTCCCGATCTGAGCGCGGCTTGCATAACGTACCTGCGGGGATCACCAGCTTCGTCGGGCGGCGCCAGGAGTTGGCCGAGATCAAGCGCCTGTTCTCCGGCTCTCGGCTCCTAACGCTGACTGGCATGGGGGGCGTAGGAAAGACCCGGCTCGGCCTCCGAGTCGCGATCGATATCCAGCGGGCTTTCCGCGATGGAGTTTGGTTGGCCGAACTGGCGGCGCTGGACGACCCGGCACTCGTTACGCACGCCATGTTCGATGCCCTCGATTTACGCGACCAGTCGGCACGTTGGCTCGTGGCCACTCTGGCCGAATACCTCGCGCCGAAGCACGCGCTCATCGTGCTCGATAACGTTGAGCATCTCCTCGATGCATGCGCCGTGCTTGCCGACACCCTTCTGCGCAGCTGTCCTGAGCTCCGTATCCTCGTAACCAGTCGGCGTCCACTTGGAATCAGCGGAGAGGTCAGCTTCACAGTTCCACCCCTTCCCAGCCCGGAGGCGGTTCGTCTTTTCGCCGAAAGGGCGGTTTCAGTCGTTCCCGGCTTTGCCGTGACGGCAGAAAACGAGGCCACGGTTGGCCAACTCTGCAAACAGCTCGAGGGGATTCCGCTTGCCATCGAGCTGGCTGCTGCGCGTCTGAACGTGCTCAGCCTGGAACAACTTCTCGTCCGGCTTCAGGACCGGTTTGCATTGCTGACCACCGGCAGCCGGACGGCCCTACCGCGCCAGCAAACGCTTTGGCGGACGATCGAATGGAGTTACGGCCTTCTGTCGCTCGACGACCAGATGCTGTGGCAGCGTCTAACGGTGTTCTCGGGCAGCTTCGACCTCGAGGCCATTGAGCATGTCTGCGCTGGCGAGCTCCTTGCGCCCGAGGCGGTCCTCGACCAGGTTGGGCGGCTCGTGGACCAGTCGATCCTCGTTCGGGATGGTTCCCGGAACCCGGTTCGCTACTCCATGCTTGAAAGCATCCGCCAATTCGGTCGGGGGAAATTGCACGAATCTGGCGGAGCAGATTTCCGACGGCGGCATCGGGACTACTACCGACAGCTGGTCACGGCCATGCAACCATTCGGGGCGTCACAAGTTCAGTGGTTCGATCGGCTCAGCCTGGAACACAGCAACCTCCGCACGGCTCTGGATTACTGCTTGAACGAGCCCGGCCAAGCAGGTGCTGGGATGGAACTCGCCAGTGCGCTCTGGCTCTATTGGGAGACTCGTGGTCGTCTAAGTGAGGGGCGGCGCTGGATCGAGCAGTTTCTCAGGAGCGGGTTGGGGCCGTCACCGGCTCGAGCTCGAGCGCTGTGGACAGCGGGCTACCTTGCTGTTGTTCAGGGTGACGTTCCTGCAGCTCAAGCTCTGCTACAAGAAAGCCGCGACCTTAGCGCGGCGTTGGGCGAGGGCCGGTCGGCGGCCTTTTCCATCCATTTTTTGGGGCGCGTTCTACTATTCCAGGGGAATCTCGCCGGCGCGGCGGCGCTCACCGAACAGGCGATTGGCCTGCACCGCCAGGCCGGAGATGAGACCGGGCTAGGCTTTGCGCTCGTCCAGCTCGCCATCATCCGATGTTTTCAAAGAAGGGCAGTGGACGCAATCCGACTTCTCGACGAGAGCGCGGATATCAGCAACCGGCATGGTGAGCGCTGGAACCTTTCCTATGTGCTCTGGGTGCTGGGCTTCGCCACCTGGCTGGCAGGCCGAGCTGACGATGCGGCCGAACTCGAGCTCCGTGCGCTGCGGCTCAAGCGTGATATCGACGACCGAGTCGGGATACCGCTCTGTATTGAAGCAATGGCCTGGATCGCAGGGTCGGTGGAAAAACAGGACCATGCAGCGGCGCTGCTTGGCTGTGCCCGGTCGGCGTTGCAAGCCATCCCATCGCCGCTGCCCAATCCGTTTCGGACCTACCACGATGCCTGCGAAGCACAGGCGCGAGCCCGACTCGGTGACACGGCCTTCAGCGCGGCGTCAGGGAAGGGTGAGTCGATGAGCCTTCAAGAAGCGGTGAGCTTCGCCCTCGAGGAAAAGGTCATTCGACCTGCCAGGGAAACGCAGCCCCGCGGCTCATCGCCACTCAGCCGTCGGGAAGCGGAAACAGCGTCCCTCGTTGCTCAGGGGCTCAGCAATAAGGCGGTTGCCGCAAAACTCATGATCTCGGAGCGGACCGTCGACTCGCACGTCCTGAACATCTTGAATAAGCTCGGCATCCAGTCCAGGACGGAGATCGCATCATGGGTGACACGACACCAGGATTCAGTACCGGCCTCAGCACTCTCCCGGATTCGCTAGCGCGCCGCTCCGCCCATAATGGGCGGAGCGTGAGCCTGTTCATCGTCGACCGCATCATTCCTGGCTTAACGGTGCAACAGCTCAGCATTGCGCAGCACGCTATGGTTGAAAGTGCTCGCCGGCTCGGCGGAAACGGCGCGCGGATTCGCTACATCCGAAGCACGTTGATACCTGCCCAGTCGCGCTGTCTGTGTCTGTTCGAGGCAGACCACCGCAATCTGGTCAGGACCGTCAATGAAACCGCGCAGTTTCCCTTCTCCCGCATCGATGAAGCGCTCGAGCTCACAACGCCCCTGACCGTGACTGCAACATGAAGAACCGGCTGGATAGCCTGCCCGATCACTGAATTCATGACCGCCATCGGGCTGCGGGCTAGGGAGAGGGCATGAGAGCCGCCGTTTGCACGGCGTACGGGCCCCCCGAGGTGCTTCAGATCAGGACTGTGCCCGATCCGCGTCCCCGGGACAAGGAAGTGTGCATCCGGCTTGTCGCGACCGCGGTCACAGCGAGCGACTGCATCGTGAGAGGCCTCAAGCTGCGCGGCGTCTACCGGCTCTTCATGCGTGCGGCGTTCGGCTTCAGGGCGCCGCGGAACCATTGTGGACCTTACCGTGGTACAGGCTCTTGCCCGGGTGCACGGCGACTACTCCGTCGATATCGTCGCGTATGAACATCTCCACGAAGAAATGCTGGCGGCCGCGGATCTGCTCGCCGACGGCATCACCAGTCAGTTTCCGGAGACATTTGCGTCAGCCTAGAGAGGTCAGTGTTGCCCTTTTGACAGCCAGCATCACCTGGGCCGGCCCCAGCTCGATTCGCGCAACCAACGGGTCAGATCGGCTGCGGGGATCGGCGGGCACATGTAATTCCCCTGGGCCAGGTCGCAACCCAACGTTACAAGCCTGTCCCAGGTTTCCCGGTTCTCCACTCCTTCGGCAACGACCTGAAGGCACATGTTGTGACCCAGCTCGAGGATCGGACGCACGATGGATGCATTCGCGCTGTCACCAATCATGCTGATGATGAAGGACTTGTCGATCTTGATCTCGTTCACCGGTAAGCGTTTCAGGTAGGCCAGGGAAGAGTAGCCGGTCCCGAAGTCGTCAATCGAGAGACCTACGCCAAGCGCGCTCAGGCGCGTGATGGTCTCGATTGCGGAGTGCGCCATGATGCTGCTCTCAGTGATCTCCAATTTCAGCCTGCCTGGTTTAACCCCAAAGCTGGCAAGCAGATCCGATATCAGATCCGGAAGGTCTGGATCGTGGAGGTTCCACGCCGACAAGTTCACGGAGAGGTCGATCTCCAGTCCGGCATCGAGCCAGCGGCGCAGCTGGCCGATGCCCTGATTGAGTACCCATCGGGCCAGCGGCTGGATCAGTTCGGTTTCTTCCGCAGCGGGAACAAACTGGTCCGGAAGCATGAGCCCATGCTTTGGGTGCCGCCAGCGCAGCAGCGCCTCCACCCCAATCGTCCGGCCGCTGGCGAGCGCGATCGTTGGCTGATAGTGGAGCAGCAGCTCGTCATGCGCGATGGCGTGACGCAGCTCGCCAATCAGTGCCAGGTGGGCGGCCGTATGGTCGTCGTGGTGGGGCGCGTACACGGCGGACCCCCGCTTGGTCCGCTTGGCGACATACATCGCCACATCCGCGTGGCGCATAAGGGTGTTGGCCTCCTCGCCGTGTTCAGGGAAAAGGGCAATGCCGATGCTTGCCCCGACATCGATGTTTCGGCCATCGACAAGAAAGGGTTGCTCCAACGAGTGAAGGATCTTCTTGGCCGCCTGGGATCCGCCATGGAGGTCGGTCCCGCCAGCCGGCAGCACCGCGAACTCGTCTCCGCCAAGCCGCGCTACGGTGTCAGATTGCCTGAGTATCGCTGCCAGGCGCAACGCGACCTGCTGGAGGAGCAGATCGCCAATGTGGTGACCGAGGGTATCGTTGACTTCTTTGAATCGGTCCATGTCCATGATGAGCAGCACCAGCTGCTTTCTTTCCCGATGTGCGATCGCGATGCCCTGACGCAGCCGGTCATTGAACAGGGTTCGGTTTGGCAGACCGGTCAGCGGATCGTGAAGGGTCTGATATTCGAGCGCATCCTTCTGAGCCCGCTGCTCGGATATGTCGTGCATGATCCCTACGAAGCGTCGCTCGCCGCCGAGGAGCATTTCGCTGGCGCGGAATTCCATGGGAAAGACAGAGCCATCTTTCCGCTGTCCCCACAGCTCACGGGAACCCGAGATCGAGACCGGGCTCTTGCCCGGCCGCAAATAATCGCTGAGGTGGCTCACAAAGTCATCGCGGTACGGTTCAGCCATGAGGATCTTCGCATCCTGCCCCTCCACCTCAGCCAGCGGGTAGCCGAAGAGCCGCTGCGCCGCGCGATTGAAAATCTCGATCAGGCCGCCCTCGTCGATGGTGATGATCCCATCGGCAACGTTGTCCAGAACTCCCCGGATAAGCTGCGCACCTTCCTGCAAGGCTCCCTCTACCCGCGTCCGTTCAATGAATTGCCCGATCTGGCTTCCGATGTCGGCCACTGTCGTAAGGAGCCTCTTATCCGGCTGGAGGATCTCCCGGCTGTAGAAATTGATCACCCCGGTCGCTGCAGCTCCGTTCAGGATCGGGACGCCAAAGGCTCCGTGCAGCCCCGGCCCAACGGCTCGTGCCGATGCCGCCAGGTTGGGATCCTTCGCGATGTCGACGATCCACAACGGTGCACGGTCGGCCAATACCCGGCCCGACAAGTCGAGTTCGTGAAAAGTGCCGGCTTCCAGGCTGACCTTGGCCGCCTCGGCGACTTCTGGCGAGGAGGCATGCCAGGAGTCACGTAGGCGGAGCACCTCTTCGTCGCGATCCCGGATCCAAAGCTGACCAACGTCCCAGCCCAGATCCCGACACAGATCCTGCAGGATTCTTCGATAGGGGGCGTCTGCGGCAACGGCTTCGCCCAACCGGCGGGTCACGGCGAAGGTGACTTCGCGAAGTCGTTCGTTCCGATGGGATGCGCTGATGTCATCGATCCCCAGAACGTAGTGAAGCGGCCGCCTCCTCGAGTCGCATAGAAGCGAGACGCTGACATGAGCCCATCCCAGATGGCCGTCGGCATGGAGGTAGCGCTGCTCGGATTGGAATCGGCTCGTCTCACCGGTCAGAAGCTCGCGGGTACCGGCCAAGAAGTCATCCACGTCGTGAGGGTGGGTCATGGCCACGACGGTCGTGAGCAGCAGCTGTTGCTCGGAGTATCCCAATAACTGGCAGAGCGCTCGATTAACTTCTAAAAAGCGTCCGTCCAGGTCGGCCACGGCGATGCCGATCGGGGCATTCTGGAACGCGTTTCTGAAGCGTTGCTGCGGCTCCCGCAGCCCCGTCTGCGCCCGCGTGCGACCGATGAGTCGGTTGATGGGCTCCGCCAGGGTTGCCTAAGAATGGGGCCCGCGCCCCGTGCTTGTCATCCTCTGTTCGGATGAGCTTCGGTGGAGACGCTTCCTAGCCGGATGGGCGAGCGTCGGCCGATTTGCGGTCTTCCGCGCCCTTGAGCCGCCGCCCAACCACCCAGGCCGCCACCTGAGCGCGTGACCGGAACCCGAGCTTGGAAAGGATGTGCGCGACGTGCGACGAGACTGTTGCCGGACTGACCTTCAAGTGTTGTCCGATGGCGGCATTCGTAAACCCCATGGCAAGCAGTTCTGCCACCTGATATTCCCGCTCACTCAGCTTCTCCTCGCCGCGGTCGGCCCGCTTGTCCGGAGCAACGCCAAAAATGCGCAGAACGCCCGATGCCTCCTCGCGGCGGCGATTCGCGGCCTGCCGCTCCTCTCTGGAGGGTCCGCTCCTGCTCGGCCTCGGTTCGCTGACGTCCATGATGACGTTCAGCAAATGGGTGACGTCACCGGTCGGACCGCTCAGTGGATAAATCTCCCAATCCCACCTGCTGGTCTCGCCCTGCTTGCCCCGCTCGACAATACCGAGCTCACGAAACTCAAAACCCTTGAGGTGTTTGGGCTGGGCGGTCTTGCATACCTCGCGCATGATCCCGAGGATGCCGGCCTGCTCGGCGCTGGGAAAGAGCTCTCCCAGCGCTTTGCCCGTTAGCGGCAGCTTTTCGTGTGCGAGCCAGCGCTCCCACACCCGGTTTGCGTACAGGATGTGAAACGGGTCGCTACAGTCGCTGACGTGGAAGCCGATCGGAAGGGAGTCGAGGAGCCGACCGAGGATGACAAGAGCGTCCGACTCAGGCGATGCCTGAAGAACGGCAGCGAGCGCATGCAGTGTCGACTTCGCCTTCTGCACCTGGCCAATAACCCTTTCGGATGGCTGCTTACCTCATCTTGCGCCCTCGGTACCCGCCGTGCAACCGCTGCGCATGAATCTCCTGAATAACCGCAGGTCGAAGTACGTAGAGCTAAGTTCGCATCACCGCCTGACCAGGCTGTCGTCGGGCGACGGAGGGGCAGGCCCACGTCCCGATGGAGCCCCGCGTGCTGGTTGGCGTACACAACTCGGAAAGAGGCGCCACAATCAATGACATGGAAGCCAATCGGAAGGGAGTCGCATAAGCGCCCAAGGATGATCATGGCGTCTGATTCGCGACGGCGCCTGTAAGACCGCCCGCGAGTTGATGCAGCCTTGAACCCACGGAGTCCTGCATCTGGCTGAGCCGTAGTTGGACCGTTATATCAGAGCCTGCTCTCCTCGCCTCTGGGAATCGGCATTCAATTCATCCCAGAAGGGTTCGGAACGAACCAGGTCACTTGAGATCAGGAAGTCGTGGATCCCAAGCTTGAGCCGAAAAGCCAGTTCCTTTTTGGCCAGCGGATCTGATACCAGGAGGATCGGCACATGCTCGGTTGCCGGCCGTGCCCGAAGCCGTCGATGCATCGCAAGACTGGCTGCATTGAGAGAGCCGATATGCAGGTACACGATGTCCGGCGCGCGCAGTCCCGCGTGCGGACATGCCTGGGCGGTCGTGAACAGGGTGACCTCGTAGCCGTCGACCTGGAGCCTCAGGCGGTACATGTCGGCCACTGCCGGGTCATCCCCGACAAAGGCAACCTTGACAGGGGCATCAAGGCCGTCGTGCCATGGCCATGAGTATCCGGACGACTTGGCTAGATTCAAAGCTTCCTCCTGGGGATGGCTCGACTCCTGTCGGAAACGGTTGACCGCGGCGGGGAAAACCGCGAGCAGAAGCAGCGTGTGGGATAGGGGCTTGCCTGTCATCCTCCAATCGAATGACAAACTAGGTCCGGACAGGCGGTCTACGTGCGCCACGAAGTTCCTATCCAGGGTCATCCTCACGGGTAGCGTCATCCTCCGACCAAATGATTTTTGGTCCTCGGTCGCAATAACAGATGGTTTGAAATTCAAAAACCTCCTTGCCACCCTTGACTAGCTTGTCGGAGGGGTAGCCGTAAGCGAAGTCGACTGTCTTGGGCAAGAGGCCGCGGCGGCAGTCGACTCCTCCACAAGCGACTCGATCGAGAGGCCAAAGGGCGCCGATGTAAAGCTTTGATTGATCCAGGGGATGGTGGAATACATTGGTCGTTCCCTTCTGAGCAGGAACTGTGTGAACGATTCCCCTGAAGTGCAGCCATTGTGTCTTGCAAGCTGCTGCAATCAAGCGTGTTCCGGTCGGGGACGAGTTCGAAATGACCCGCTGTTTCTGAAACAGCTGCTCACCGAACGAACGGTTATTCCGCGGTAGTTAGTGCCACGTCCTGGCATTTCATTAGTGCCAGACTGGCGCAATCGTATTCAAACATGAGCCGACGGGG
>Ga0209473_1001168_pt1 | contig 14741 bp, 13 predicted proteins | sample GraSoiAngelo_133_FD_185890 | JGI IMG/M metagenome (GOLD analysis project Ga0209473, IMG submission 185890) | Grasslands soil microbial communities from the Angelo Coastal Reserve, California, USA - 14_0929_05_20cm (SPAdes) (version 2) | ecosystem: Environmental > Terrestrial > Soil > Grasslands ...
CCGCGAGCTTTTGCGGTGGTGGCAGAAAAAACTGCCGCTAAAAAATCAGCCGAGCAATCCCGTTGCCCAGCTTTTGCGCGCCGGGCTGGACGAATCTTCGCGCTATTTGACGGAAGCGCGCATGGAATTGCTTGATCCAGAGCGTCGAAAAAAAGTTGATGCCGTTTTGGCCGCTGAGGTAGAGCAGCAGGCGATCGCGGAATTTAACAAGGTTCTAGCCTTCTCCATCGCGGATGGCGGACTTCGGCCGGAAGAGGAGAAAGCTCTCCAGCGTTTTGGTGCGGAGCACGGTCTCTCGGAAGAAAAAGTCCTCGAATTCATCGAAGCGAAATTAAAGGAAACGGGTACAACACGGATCGTTCCCGAGCCGGAAGTAAAGGTGGAAACCACGGTGGCAGTCGCACCGGGGGACACCAAATCGGAATTCCTACGGGTGTTGCAGCTTAGCGGTTTGGATGGCGAATCGATGACTGACGATCAACGCGACGCCTTGATCAACATCGCGGAAAACTCCGGGCTCGATCCGGGGGATGCCGAGGACATGGTGGATGAATACCTTGAAGAAATCGACCGGAGACAAATCGCCGATATCACCAAGGCGAAGGCGAAACCCTCAACCCCGGTTGGTCGGAATGGAACGAGTGCGGTTAAGGGGTCGCCCAAGGTCAAGGTGGTGGAAGAGCCGGTCCCGGCCGCCAATCGCAAGGGCGCGGTCCTTTCGCCCCAACAGGAACGAAAACGATATCCCAACTACAGCAATTCACTTGGCGGACAGATGTTTCTTATTCCATCAGGAGAATTCATCATGGGTAATCCGTTTCCAGATGCGCCTCCAAACGAAACACCTCATTTCCGCGTTACTGTCACCCGCTTTTACATGTCGCGCTTTCCGATCACGAACGCGCATTACGAAGCCTTCGATCCACTTCACAAAAGTAAACGGGCGCCTGCAACCGGGGATCGTCACCCTGTTGTTTATGTCAGCAGTCTGGACGCGATGAAGTTTTGCCAATGGCTTAGCATCCGTGAGCGCAAAAAATATCGGCTGCCGACGGAAGCGGAATGGGAATACGCTGCTAAGGGAACCGATGGACGCAGATATCCCTGGGGCAATTTCGATAAGCGTGGCGATCTCGCCAATTTTGCCGACAAAAATACCTCCTTCGCCTGGAGTGATCGCCAGATCGACGATGGTTATGCGGAGAGTGCGCCGGTGGGATCATTTCCGCGCGGGGCCAGTCCGTTCGGGATTGAGGATATGTCGGGAAATATCTGGGAATGGTGCAGCGATTTCTTTGCTCAATACAAACACACGCCGAAGGCTGATCCGCACGGGCCCCCGAGCGGAACCAAACGCGTTTATCGCGGTGGCAGTTGGAAATCGCGCTTCGCCAGTTTGCGCACGAGTACGCGCAGCGCCAATCTCCCGAATTTCTCCTGCAACGATCTGGGTTTCCGAATCGTCTGCGAGTGCGAATCATGAAGGCGCCCGAGCTAATAAAACGAAAAACGCGGCTCTTCGCCGCGTTCTCGAAATCAAAATGCCGATTTCCGTTAGCCGTTCGGATTGAACCGAAACTTCGTTCGGCCTCGCTTGGCGTTGGCTTTGGCTTTACGCCGGCTCTTTTGATTTGGTGTCTCAAACGCGCGCAAGCGTCGCACTTCATCGAGGATGCCTTCCGCGTCTAGCTTGCTTTTCAGCCGCTTAAGCGCGCGATCCACTGGTTCGCCTTTTCGAACAATGACTTCTGGCATCAATTCACCTCGATTCCGAAAAATTCGCCCGTTTCACCCCTAGGCAAACACAATTTACTCCGGCCGTCCACGCCGCGTCAAATGGCGACTAGGAAGGGCTTCCCAGGCCGGCCCACCGGGAAAATTCAACTGCCATAACCGGCTTCCATTCGCCCAATCCGCGGTTAAACCTGCCCTTCCTCAGGTCGAGGCTAGGCTGCGGTCGCCGGCTTGGTTTGCTTCGAAGTGATTTCGCGTTGCAGGCTCGTTTTGCTGCCACCACGGGCGCGGGTCCACCACAGCACAATCGGGGAGGCAATAAAGATGGAGGAGTAAGTCCCGACGACAACACCGATGATAATTGCGAGCGAGAAGTCGCGCAGAACCGCACCGCCGAAAAGGAATAGACACAGGATCGGGATCAACGTCACGGTGCTGGTCAGGATAGTCCGGCTGAGCGTCTGATTGATGCTTTCGTTCATGATCTGTTCGATCGAACCTTTGCGGCCGCTGGCCAAACCTTCGCGGATACGATCGTACACAACGATCGTGTCGTTAATCGAATAGCCGGCGATGGTAAGCACCGCGCCAACCATGGTGAGCGTAAGCTCGCGGTGCAGCAGGGAAAACATTCCCACCGTGATGAAGACGTCGTGTAGCAATGCCACGATTGCGCCCACCGCGAACGAAAGCTCAAAGCGCAACGTCACGAAAATCAAAATGCCAAGAATCCCAAGCCCGAGTGCGATCAAGGAACTGCGTGCCAGTTCTCCGCCGACGAGTGCGCCGACTCGCTCCGAACCTTCTACTTTGAACTGGGCCTGGGCCATAGCGGTCATGATTTGCTTTTCGACCGCATCGCTGGTGTGCAAAGGTGTGCGCACAGTAATATAGTTTTTTCCGCCCTGATTCGATTCCTGAATCGACGCGTCCGCCAGATTGATTGGTTGCAATGCGGCGCGGACTTGCCCGACGTCGATTGTTTGTGGCGAGCTCAGGGTAATCAAATCGCCGCCCCGAAAATCGACACCGAAGTTCTTTTCCCCGCGGACGTAGAACGAAGTTGCGCCCGCAATGATAAGGGCCAGCGAGCACAAGCAGGCGAGAAGACCTTTGCCGAGGAAGTTAATATTCTGCGACGAAATGAGATGCAGCATCGAAATCTTTTTCAGGCGACCTGAATCGACAAATGATTCAAAGACGTTGCGTCCGACGATGAGCGTCGTGAAGAGGGAAGCCAAAATGCCAAAAGTGAGCGCAATCGCGAAACCTCTCACCGGGCCGCTCGCTCTAAAGAACAAGATGAGCGCGGTAATCAACGTTGTCACGTTAGCGTCAAAGATCGAGCTGAAGGCCTTCTCATATGCGGCCTGGATGGCGATTTTGAGGGACTTGCCGAGAGCGAGTTCTTCGCGCAATCGCTCGTAAACAAGCACACTGGCGTCAACGGCGAGGCCAATAGTCAAAATAATTCCGGCAATGCCGGGCAAGGTCAGAACAAAGCGGAACATCGTAAGACCCCCGACGAGCAGGATGAGGTTCACCAGAAGTGCCACGCAGGCGATGATGCCGACGAACCGATAGTAAAGCGCAACGCAGACCAGCGTAATGGCCAGACCGACAAGACCGGCCATGATGCTGGCGCGAATTGAATCTGCTCCAAGCGTTGGGGATACGCTGCGTTCTTCTTCGATGCTTACCGGCGTTTGCAGCGGATTCTCCAGAACACTGGCGAGACCGCGCGCTTCTTTTTCGGTGAAATGACCAGTAATCACCGCGTCGCCCCCGTAAATGGCATCGCGAATGACAGGCGCGGATTGGATAATGCCATCCAGGACGATGGCGAACCGATGACCTTTGTATTGCTCGGTGATTTGCCCGAATTTCTTGGCGCCTTCGCTATCGAACTTCAACTGTACGGTCCAGCCTTCATTGCCGTAATAAGCATGTGATTCGGTCACCCGATCACCGCCAAGGTCGGCCTTCTTTTTCACCAGCAAACGTTCAGTCGTCGCTTTCTCGTTACTATCTTCGGGAGCGTGTTTGTAGGTCTCGATTTTGTATTCCGGCGGCACTACTTCGGTTCCATGGTCGATCGCCTTCAGTCGTTCGCCGTTATCCGGATAAACCAGGCGGAATTCGAGCTTGGCTACACGTGAAAGTTGATCGCGCGCCTCCTGGATCTTCGCGGTATCGAGCCCTGGAATCTGGACCAGAATCCGGTCCTGACCGACCGGGCTGATGATTGGTTCGCCGACACCGAAATAATCGACGCGTTTGCGGATGACCTCGACGGCCTGATCAAGCAAACCAGGAGTGATCGGCTTATCCTTGTCGACTTGCTGGAGCTTGATCAGAAACGAGGTGCCGCCCTTGATGTCGAGACCGAGCGCGATGTTTTTCTCCGGCGGCCAGATAGTAGCAATACTGAATGCGACCAGTAGCACCGCCAGCAGGGTAGCAATGAGCCGTTTGCGCAGCCCGTAATCGGTGGCGAAATACCACCCGAAGAGGATCAGAAACAACAGCCCGATGAAAAATGTGAATGCGGGACTCATTCTAGGTGCCGATTGTCGATCTTGGCGGTCACCCCCCTCACTCCGCTGCCTTCGCGACGCTCGCGATGGCCGATTTTTCCATCTCGAGCTTCACGTTATCGGCAACCTTTACGATCACCGTGGAATCTTTCACATTAGCAATGAGACCGTGAATGCCCGAACTCGTTACGACGCGATCACCGGTTTTGAGCGCACTGATTAATTGCTGTTGTTCCTTTTGCCGGCGCGCCTGCGGGCGAATCCCAATAAAATAGAAGATGATCAAGACAAAGATGAGAGGGACGAAAAGATTGAAGCCGCCGCCGGGACTGGTGGCACTACCAGGCGCGGCGGTCTGCGCTTGAGCCAAGAGCGTGAGTAAAATCATCAGGTAGTAGACGGGAGTCGGAGCTTAATCTTACTCGCGCCGCCTGCAATTTTTTAGTGGGACGAAAAATCACAAGGCGCGCGAAGTGAAAGCAATTCAATCATCGCTTGCAATGCCGCGTTGGCGTAAGATCGCTTTCGTTTTTTTCATGGAACCTTTTCCGCGAGCGTTTTGCCGCCGAACTGGGAACGGTTTGGTTTCAGAGCCACTGGGGTTTTCAATATTACCTTCAGCAATGGGGTGCACGTCCGCTTAACCTGGCGCGCCCAGAGATTTATTCCGGCGATGTGATGCTGATCCCGGCAAACAACACCGGCGTTGTCCCGCTCTCTTCTGACCGCATTTTCCCGATTGAAGAGTTAACGTTTCCGAGCTTTCCCTTCTTCACCACACATGCAGCCGATACTGGTGCCGGATTTTACAGCAGTGTGCATGGACCGCTTCCCTGGGCGGTTGATTATGTGCCGCCAGCCAAATACTATATGGCCCGGTTTCGCTGAATTGCGCTGCGCTACTGCTTAAGCCGAAAAATTGAAAGCTCGCGAACCTTATACCTAGAGACAAAATCATTCCGAAACGCCTCGAAATCGCCACGTGTAATAGCGGCGCGCGCCTGTCGCATCAGCTCGAGATAGAAATGCAAGTTGTGCAAAGTGATTAAACGCAGCCCGAGGATTTCTTCGGCTTTGATAAGATGGCGGATGTAACCGCGCGTGTACTCCTGGCAGGCCTGGCAGGCGCAATCTCGCTCGATTGGATTTTTGTCGCGCGCGAACTCGGCGTTCTTCAGATTGAGCGTGCCAGAACTCGCGAACGCGGTACCATTGCGCGCCAGCCGGGTCGGCAACACGCAATCAAACATATCCATTCCGCGCGCAATTAGCTCGAGCAACTGCGGCGGCGTCCCTAGTCCCATCGCGTAGCGGGGTTTGTTTGCCGGTAAAAATTGCGCACCCGATTCGACCGCGCGCATCATTTCCTCCTCCGGTTCGCCGACGCTTACACCACCAATGGCATAGCCATCGAATCCGATTTCAACCAGCGCCAGGGCGCTTCGTTGGCGAAGTTCCGGGAACGTCGCACCCTGGACGATGCCGAAAAGGAGAGGATTGGCTGCGGCGGCTGCGCCGGCCGCATTGTTAAGGTTTGCAGGCGACACGCCTGCCTCTACAGCGCGTTTACAGCGCTGCGCCCACCGTGCCGTCAATTCCGCGCTTCGTGCCGCAAAATCGTACTCACACGGCCACGGCGGACATTCATCCAGCACCATGGCAATGTCGCTGCCGAGCGCTGTCTGAATTTGCATCGCGATTTCCGGCGAAATAAAAGCCGGTGTCCCATCGACGTGATTTTGGAAATGCGCGCCTTCCTCCGTAATCTTGCGCAATTTCGCGAGCGAAAAAATCTGGTAACCACCGCTGTCTGTTAGAATTGGCCCATCCCAATTCATAAAGCCATGCAATCCACCGAAGTGCCGAACGACGTCGAGTCCTGGTCGGACAAACAGGTGATAAGTATTCCCGAGAACAATTTGGGTGTTGAGTTCGCGAAGCTCTCGCGAGCTAACGGCTTTGACGCTGCCCTGGGTTCCTACGGGCATGAAGGCCGGGGTCTCGATCACCCCGTGTCGAGTTGTGAGCCGCCCAGAGCGCGCTTTTGTGCTTTTATCCGTTGCCCCTACTTCAAACATAGGCGGAACCTTGGAAATGATCGCGCAGCTCGCAAGCAATCAATCGTTTCGGTTGAGGGAAGGTTCGCTTTGGCGGCTTTTTTATTGGACTCTGCTTGCGCTCGTTTTTGCGGGGGCGATTTGGCAACGCTTTAAGCTCCCACTCGATCCAATTGCCGATCCCGATACCTGGGGCTATCTCTCGCCCGCTCTCCGAAAATTAACCGGTGCCGAATTTGGCCACACCAACGGACGCAATTTCGTTTATCCTGGCTTTGTCTTCGTGGTTCTCCGCTTTTTTGCGGATTTTCGCGCCATCACCATCGCTCAACATTTCCTCGGACTTGTGGCCGGTGCAGTTTTCTTACTCACCTGGAAGCGTGCGCGCATTTTCGTGCCAAATCTGCGGATCGGCCGCGTTGCTCACGACCTGCTGGGATTGGTTGGGGCCGCGATCTTTCTCCTGCAGTGGCAGACGATTGTTTTCGAGAAAGAGATCCGGCCCGAAGGCATCTGCGCGTTTGTCGTCAGCATTACTTTTTATCTGCTAATCCAATTTCTTGCCTGTTTTTTTCTGCAGCACCGGCGCACGGCCACGGTTGCATATGCCATTGCGCTTGCCCTTACCGCAATCTTTCTCGCTTCGATCAAACCGAGTCTTGGTCTGGCTTCCCTTTTTGTATTGTCGCCAATCATTGCCTTGTTTTGGCGGAGTGGTTGGTGGTGGCAAAAGGTTTGGTTTTCTCTCGGGTTCGTCTTTAGCGCCGCCGTCCTTTTGTTGCCGGAATACTTTCTCAGCCGCAATGATGAAATGAGCCGGACATTCTTGCCGACCACGCTTTTCGTTTTTCATGCCGAGCTTATTCGTGACCAGTTGGCAAACGATTTGGCAAAGAATGTCAGTCTTCCATATCCGCGCGACCGGCTGGAACGCCTCTACCTTGCGCTGCGGACCGAGATCGAAAAATCTCGTACGGCTCGGCAGTACGCCTACCATTCCCTCGGCTTTGACGCCGATTTTCTGATGTACGATCCCAACTCAATCGCGGTCCAGGTCCGTCGCGAATTTCGTGGTGATGTTGCAGCACTTTGCGCGTTTTACCGGTTTTATTACCGGAGGATTTGGGAAAAACGGCCGCTCCAGGTTCTGGCAAAGGTTGCGCGGCAGATGCAAATTTTCTATCTGCCGTACTGCCGGGCCTATGACCCCAGACTAAGCCGAAAGCTGGGCGGCGACTATCAATATAGTGCCGTTTCTCTCAGTGACCCAATCTGTCGCAAAGTCTGGATGGGCTATCCGCCGGCTGTGGATTTCATGGACCGGACGGAAGAGCTTGCCCGGCGCGAGTTGCGCTTTCGACAGCCTCTGCTTCTTCCACTAATTCCGATAGCTGTTTTGCTGATGTCGATTAGCTATTCGACCTTGCTTGCCGTAGCTCTCGTTCTTGCCGTGATCGTTGTCCTAACTTCAGGGCACTGGCGACGGCTGCACTTCATCGCGGCCCTGGTCGTGTTCTCGTTCTCATTTAACGCAGCCTGCTGCCTTGAAGTGGCAACCATCCATTCGCTCGAGATTCGCCGTTACATGACCGTGCAAATGTATTCTACTCTGTTGGCGCAGCTTCTCGGCTTGTGGTTTATCCTCGAATTCGTCATGCAAATGCGGGAGCACCGAAGACAAGATGCGCCTCAGCGAACGGAAGGCGATGAATCATAGATCTTTCGGAAGACTGCTGTGAAATAAGCGGCTTCGGTGAATTGCCGATCGCCGCAGATCAAACTACCAGAAACGACCAACTAGTGTTTTTGTGATTTAATCGGTTCCTTCCAACATTTGGCCGAATCCTGGAAATGATCGCGCCGCTCGCAAGCAATCAATCGTTTCGGCTGAGGGAAGATTCGCTTTGGCGGCTGTTTTATTGGACTCTGCTTGCGCTCGTTTTTGCCGGGGCGATTTGGCAACGCTTTAAACTCCCGCTCAATCCAATTGCCGATCCCGATACCTGGGGCTATCTCTCGCCTGCACTGCGCAAATTGACCGGTGCCGAATTTGGTCACAGTCAGGGCCGTAATTTTCTCTATCCGGGTTTCCTCTATTTGGTGTTGCGCTGCTTCGGAGATTTTCGGGCGATCGGGGTCGTACAGCATTTACTTGGCCTGGCCGCGGGCGGGTTATTTTTGCTTACCTGGCGACATCTCCGTGTCTTTGTCCCGGACTCGTTAGTCAATCCTTCCTTTCATGCTGCATTCGGCTTGGCCGGCACCGCGATTTATCTTCTCGCCAGTGATACTATTCGGATTGAAACGCAGCTTCGACCTGAAGGCGTCTGCGCGTTTTTGATCAGTATTAATCTCTATTTTGTGGTTCAGTTCGTTAGCTGCTCTTTCCTGGAACACCGGCGAACCGGCGCAATTGTCTGCGGAAGCGCAACTGTATTGACTTCACTTTTGCTGGCATCGGCGAAACCGAGCTTTTGGTTGGCCGCCATCGTCGTAATGGTGCCCTTCGCTGTCTTTTTTCTGCGACCAAATTGGGTGCGGCAAAAAATCGCGCTCGGCCTGGGTATGGCATTGATTGCATCGCTAGTGCTGCGGCCGGAGCACATCCTCAGCCGCAACGACGAGGAGAGCCAGACTTTCTTGCCCACAATGCTCTTCGTTATTCACGCTGATCTGATTCGCGATCAAATGGCCGCGGACCTCAAGGAAAATGCCAGCCTTCCGTATTCCACGGACTGGCTGGAGCGCGTTTACGTCGCATTGAATAGCGAGATCGCTAAATCCAAGACGAATTACCCCGGGCATTATCCATCTCTCCAGTTTGACCCGGAGTATTTGTGGTTCGATCCGAGCTCAATCACGACGCAATTGAGACGAGAGTTCGGCAGCAACATCTCTGCTCTTTGCGATTTTTATCGCTTTTATTATTGGCGAACCTGGCAGCGCCGACCGTTTCGCGCTCTCCAAAAAGTCGCGCGTCAATTTTCGATTTATTATTACCCGAATTGCCCTGCCTATGCGCCGATGAAAATTTGGCCGCTGATGGGCGTCTATGAACGAGCCGTTACTTCCCTCGACTCGGAAGAGTATCGCAAAATTGCGCGATCGCTCCCGGCGCTCACGGATTTTATGCAACGGACGAAATCACTGGCAAAGAACGCGCCCGCTAGCAAACAACAACCCATTCTCCGGGCGGCACTAGCTCATCTCGCGGTCAGCTATATGTCCTTGCTTTTGCTCGCGCTAATCTTAAGCGCAATAATTTTTCGGAAACAGGCCCGCTGGCGGCGTTTGAGGTGGCTGGCGGCACTAGTCTTGTTTGGCTCTGCATACAACGCCGCCAGTTGTCTGGAGGTGGCGATCGTCAATTCGCTCGAAGTTCATCGCTATATCACCGTGCAAATGTACGCCACGCTTCTAACCCAATTCCTCGCTTTCTGGCTGATCCTCGAGTTCGCTCTCGATATAACGCAGCGGCGGATACGATTGCCCGCGATCCGGTCGCGCCGTCGTGAACTCTCCTGGCGGAAAACACGCGCATTGCACGCCTGCGCTAGCCGGGAGCAAACTGTGTCTGGCCGAGGGTCCACACAGTGATTGCGCATGCGATCAGGCAAAGATCTTTCACCAGCGCGCCGTAAGGATCGACCAGCATCGACGGATTTCCTGACGCTACCAGCGCGATCAAGATCAACATCCACGATGTTGCGACGAATACGGCAGTTCGCTCCGCCAATCCGATGATGAGCCACAGGCCAGCCAGCGTCTGCGCCACGCCGAGAATTTGCAGGGTCAATTCCGGTGTCCGCCATACCAGATGTGAGCGTTGCACAAGACCGATTTCATCTGCGCGGAGGAACAAAATCTTGGGCACCAGGCCCTCGTAAAACCAGACCAGCCCGAGCGCGATTCGCGAGATGATTTTAATAGTGCGTAGCCGCGTATTCATAAAATCGATTTATGGCCGATCAAAGGGATCACCCTGGAGTCGCCGATCGCGTGCGGCCAACCCATCCAGACTTTCACTCCGGGTGAGTAATTCGCTCCGATGCAACGCGCGGACCGCCACCATCGTCCGGTCGACTGAATCAAACAATCAGTTGCGATTTGGATCTCCGCAGGAACTTGCCGCCATGGTTCGTGCCAAATGCGAAAGAACCGGCGACACTTCCCGAATTGCGTGAAAGCGGTGTAACGCTCGAGCAAAAATTCGTCGAGCGAACCCGGCGCGCAGATCCCGGGATCATTCGGTTCGAGAGTGGCGCAAAAATGGAACGAGCCTGCACTCGCTGCTATTTTTCCCCGCTGCTCATGCTCGTGATTGTGATGGTAATCCATTTGGGCAAATCGATATGGCAATCCGAAGCTGCAGGGGCCCAGCCACGTTGCCAGCCGGCTCGAAAGCCATTCCTGCATGAAATAAATTCCCGCCTCCGCTTCATGTGTCACGTAGGTGCGAAGGTTGAGAAAATGATGAGTGGAGATTGGTTTCAAGAAGAGCGCGCTTAATGATCCGCCAAATCGTGGACGCATTCCACGCATAGTAAATGCAACGAGGCTGACAAACGCGCTCCCATCATAAAGATCGAGTTCGTACGGAACGCAGTGCTGCAATTCCTGCGGATCGGTTTGGTAATGAATGAAAATGACGTTGTCCCAGTCCGCGTAGAAAAGCGGTTCGCCGCGGATCGATAACAAACGCTTTCTCGCGGTCTCGCTTCCGTCCAAAACTGCGAACGTCTCGCTCATGGATTTCTCCAAAACGCGGCCGCGAGATAAACGGTTGCCATAGCGCCATAACCGAGAAAAAGCGCCCAATGAATCACGGTTCGCGGCGCATCGCCCCGCCAATGGCTCGGGCTGTAACGTAGCCACTGCATGGCAGAGCGAACGAGCCAGAATGATCCAATCGCGACCGCGAGCCAAATTGCCAGCGGACTCGCGGCGCGGGCGATTTCGTGGTCAAACCGCCAGGTCAGCGCGGCGAAGATCGATAACGTGATGGAAATGAAAACGACATGAATGCGGAAGACTTCGCGAATAAGGAGCGGCGCGCGCTCGAGATCGGGTTTCCATTTCATGATGCGAATCAGAAACAGATTCAGAATTGCGACGGCGAACTGCGCGAGTGCTACGAGGCGCAAGGCAAATTCGAGAGAGACGAGATTGAGGAGTGAGGAATTCATTTAGGTCGTTCGGTCAGCTAGCGCCGTCGTCCCGAGCGAATTCGAGGGATCCCGCGATGTGATCTTCGAACTTCGCTCAGGATGACGGGCGTAGTCATTGGTTTGGAAAAATGTCCGCCAGCGCCTGATGCAAAGTTGGAAATTCAAATTCGAAACCCTTTTCCATGAACCGTTTCGGAACGCACCGCTCACTAACGAGAGCTAGACTCGCTTCCGTTCCCATCAACCACGAACCGATGCGGGCGGCGAATTCCGGAACGGGCGGACTCCACGGTCGATGCAGCGCCCGGCGCAATTCGCGCATGAATTCGGCATTGGGGACCGGGTTCGGCGAGCTGGCGTTAAAAGTGCCGGTAAATTTCTGATTCTCGACGCCCGCCAATACCATGCGCGACAGGTCGGTAATGTGAATCCAACTAATATACTGCCGTCCGCCCCCGACCTGGCCACCGAGGAACCAGCGGGTCAGTCTGCCTAGCACCTCGAGGAAACCGCCGTTGGGACCAAGCACGACACCGAGTCGCAACAAAATTTTGTGCGTCTTGGGGGCGTCGACAGAATCGAATGCCGCTTCCCACCTTTGACAAACCTCGGCCACGAAATCGTCGCCGGGCGCAGTCGTCTCGTCGCAGAGTCGTTCGCCTTTATCGCCGTAAATTCCGACACCCGCGAACTGCACAAATACCGGTGGCGGCTGCGCGCATCGCTCAATCGCCTGGCCTAGCACGCACACTGAATTAACGCGGGAATCGATAATCTCGCGCCGATTTTCGGGAGTGTGGCGGCAGTTGATGCTGCGACCGGTCAAATTCACCACTGCGGCTGCGCCGTTAACCAACTGAATCCAATCACCCAGCGTTTTACCGTCCCAATGCGCCTTACGGACGGCGCCGTGCTGATCCGATTCCGCGCGAGTGAGCACGATCACTTCGTAATTTTTCGAAATCAGAAATGGCCAAAGCGATTGTCCGATGAAACCGCTCCCCCCAGCCAAAACGATGCGTGATTTCATATCGCCGCCTTTCCGTAAACGAAGACCAGGAATGCGAAGGCAACGGTGAGCGTGTGATAACCGAGCTGGTAAAACCGGTTCGTCAGAAACGGTCGCGGATCAAAAACGGCGAATTGCACAAACAATCGTGCGCACCAGAAAATCGCGATGAAGACGCAGAGTGAGCGCGCCACCGGTTCGCGTGAGGCCATCGCATCGGCATGCAAAAAGGTGAGAGCGGAAAACGCGATGACCACCATCACAATGAACGCGCCGTAAACCCAGAAAAGTTTGCGCAGGAATGGATGGAGGGCGCCGAGATTTGTCCGCCAATTCAAAACCCGCGGGGTCAACGCGCTTGCAATCAAAACTGACCACTGAAGCGCTGCGGCAAATTCAAGAAGCATTTTCATAAAGCTCCGATTGCTTTCATAAACGGCAGAATGACGTTGCGAACGAACGGCGGATGAAAGAGCCAGAACGCCGGGACTGCCACAATGAAAGCGGTGAAGAATTGGCCAGCCATTCCATGGCGAATCCTTGGGACGCGATGTTGAATGACGACGCCGCAACCTTGCAGCAGGAAATACGCGGTTGGTAGTCCATAGCCGGTGCGCGCCGGCAGCGAAATCACGAGTTCGTGAATCAAACCAGATGCGAGGAAAGCAACGATGGTGCCGAGAATCGGGCCGGTGCTGCGGGCGACGGGCCGAAAGAGATTTTCGAATGCGAGTTGATTGAAGGGGCCGTTCCAGCGTCGTCCCCAAAATTCGCCGAGTGACGTCGAATTCAGCGGCCCGTCCATGATTGGTCGCACGTCGAGTCCGTAGGCCCGCCAGGCAATCGCGAGCAAAGCGAACATTCCAAAATGCAAAACGAGAATCACCCCGATCATTCCAATCCAGCCTGTCAAGAGAGGATGAGAAGCGAAGCGGGCAAGCCCAAACAAGAGAACGGCCCCGAGAAAAATTTTCGCAATTGCGACGGGAGTGTTTGCTCGTGTATGGGGGAGCATGGATATCTTGCCGGTGGACGTGCGTAGAAATTTCTCCCCGTCCATCCCCGGCCAGAGAAAGAGATAAGCGAGAGCGCGACCAACCCGGACATGGACGATCTGTTTTCGCGCGCGTGAGAAGATGAGCCATTTGCAGCCAAAGAAGATCGCCGCCGCCATCAGCCACATGAAAACCCACGGCGCGACCCGGTCTTGAACAAGAAGCGCGAGGATCGGGAACGCGATTAGTGGCGTCCACGCAGGCGAGAACTCAAGGAGCGGGGGTTTCTCAGTCGCCGATTTACGAAAACGGCGATCGAGAGACCGCTGCTCCTCGAGGCTGCACCTGATATGATCGCAAACTCGATGAGCGGCGATCCAACGATAGCCTCGATCGAGCAGCTTGTGCATCGGTGGTGATTTCGCAAGCGCAGCAAAGGGCCAGGCCCACCAGATTTGGCGGGCGAGAAAAATTACAGCATCCGCCCCACCGATATCACGGCCGTCAGCGGTCAAAAGGCGCATCTCTTCCAGAGGCGCGCCGGGCTCGAGATCGAGCCGTTCCATAATCCAGTTTGTTTGGAGCGGAAGAAAGAGGAAACCGCGGCGGCGAAATATGCGATCGAATCGTCTGGCGGAAGCGGTGCAGGAGCGGCAAGCGCCATCGTATAATATCCAGCCGCGAAACGAATGATTTGTCTGCGGAGCTAGAGTTTCATCTCCGCGCCATGGCGTTTCGCGTCTGACTGTGGGGCAAATGTGGTCGTGTCTTGGCGATCGCTCTTCCTTAGTTTCAGTTATTTCTGTTATCTCAGAATTCATGGGCCAAAAATTTCTGTCATCGTTTTGTCATTCCGAGCAACCGCAAGGCCTTGTCACCCATTTTGGCCTTTGAGCAAGGCCGCGGTCGGCAGTTTTTCCAGCTGCGAGTAGGCGGTTTCGGCCAACTCGAAAAATTGCAACAGATCGGTCAATCGTTTCCTGGTATAGCGATCGGCTGATTTCGCTTTGCCTGCTTCGCTAATGCATCCCTGTAAAAGCCGGAGGGTCGGATCGATTTCGCGCTTTTTTCGCTGGTGGGTAATGAGCCGGAACATCTCGAAAACATCTTTCATCGACTCGAAATGATCGCGCCGGTCGCCCAGGACATGAACAACGCGAACGATCCCCCAGCTTTGCAGTTCATGAAGACTGTTGCTGACGTTGGAGCGGGCGATTCCGAGGGTGGCGGCAATCTCCTCC
>Ga0209473_1001169_pt1 | contig 14740 bp, 9 predicted proteins | sample GraSoiAngelo_133_FD_185890 | JGI IMG/M metagenome (GOLD analysis project Ga0209473, IMG submission 185890) | Grasslands soil microbial communities from the Angelo Coastal Reserve, California, USA - 14_0929_05_20cm (SPAdes) (version 2) | ecosystem: Environmental > Terrestrial > Soil > Grasslands ...
GAGCAATGCCTCGGTTGGAGCAGCGGCGCTGATTGTCTTTTGTTGACAATGGCTGTGATAAAAGAGCCGCGTACCAAGGGGATGTTGCGAAGCAGTGAAGAAGTCTGAGGCATTCAGCCCGCACTCCTGCAAGATTCGCCAGAGATATTCAACGGCTTCAAAGCTGTGGGACCGTATCTCGTCAAACACGTCCCGTGGAAGAAAGTGCTGGTAGTCAAGTCGCAACATAGCCAATGCGCTCGGCTCGATGACGATAATCTCTCGCCCATCGCGAATATATTTCAGCAGCAGCTCGCTGGTGCGTTGCGCCTGCTGTTGCGCAGTTCGAATTAACCCTTGTGATAACGAAGCTCGACCATCGGCGGATATCTCTGTGACCACGAGATCGATGCCGATGCGCTTGAGGATTTCGATTGTAGCTAGTCCCCTTTCGGGAGAACCATAATTTGTAAAAATGTCGGGGAAGAGCGCGACGCGACCACGAGCAGGGGAAGATTTCGAAGATACAGAGTTTCTTGCCGCTCGCACCAGAGTTTTTCGTGCGAATGGAGGCAGCTCACGCCTGCGGTCCACTCCCACGAACCTCTCCATCAGCGCCCGGGTGACGAGCAACTGGTTTACCCAGTTCGAAACAGGCGCGAGGCGTGCTCCCCACTTCCCGAATAGGTCATATCGCCCGAAAAAGATTTTTTGCAGCGGCGCTTTAACGTCGAGTTGCGCGGCAGCTGCTTTCTCGAGGATACCGCCTGATCTCTGAACATCACGCTCGTTGATTCGCTCGCGCAGGTTTGAATTCAGCCAGGGAATATCGATCCGCACTGGACACTGCATTACGCAGCGCGAGCATCCCGTACAGAGTTCACTGAAGCGCGCGTTCAGCAGTCCACGCGTTCCCGCTTCCCAGGAACCACCAATTCCCCCGGAGTAAGTCTCGCCGCCGAAGGCATGTCCACCGACAGTCTGAAAGTTGGCGCACGAGTTCAGACAGGCGCCACAACGAATGCAGTAGAGCGCCTCGTGCAAGACAGGATCCTCGCGCATCTGCAGCCGTCCATTGTCCACCAGCACTAAATGGAACTCGCGCTGCGCAGCGTGATCGGATAATAGCGGTGCGTCCTTCATAGGGGGCGTTAGCACGCTGGTGTACGAAGCAAGCCCTTGTCCGGTTGCACTGGGTCCAATTAGCTCTATGAAAGGAGCGAGATCCTCGCGCCTGGGCAAGACCTTTTCCACGCCGGCGATCGCGATATACAACGGCGGAATCTGTGAAGTGAGGCGAATATTGCCTTCACTCTCGACCAGCGCAATCGTGCCAGTGTCTGCAGCGACAAAATTGGCGCCTGAGATTCCTGCATCGGCATCCAGGAATTTCTGCCGCAGCTTCTCGCGCGCAAATCGGGTCAGCTCCTCACCTGTGTCGAGTGAAAGATCGGTTTGAAACTTCCTTTTGAAGAGGGCAGTAATCCGTTCACGGCTGTAATGAATTGCTGGGCCAATGAGGTGCGAAGGCTGCTCGTCCGCAATCTGGAGGATGAATTCTGCAAGGTCCGTCTCGGCGACTTCCATGCCCGCGGCCTCGAGATGATGATTCAGGTGAACTTCTTCCGAGGTCATGCTCTTGCCTTTGACGACCAGTCGAACCTGACGATCTGTGCAAACCTTCGTGATATAGCGGGCCGCGTCCTCACCGGTCCTCGCCAAAAAGAAATGTCCACCATTGCGCTTCACGCTGGCTTCGAGCGTGGCCAACAGTTCAGGGAGGCGGACGATCGCAGCTTCTTTTATCGCGCGTGTTTTGTCTTTGAGCCGGTCGTAGTCAGGAATATCCGCCATCGCGAGATAACGGCCGCTGTTGAATGCCTGAGTGTTACGACGAACGGCCGGGCTCTCAATTTCCAGCGTCATGCGAATGGCTGCGAGCAAGGCAGATTTCTCGCTCTTGTTCGCAACTGTTCGAGGCGAAGCGACTGCAGGGTTCGACACGCTCTACTCCAGGATGATGATGTGCAGCCGGTGAGGCCCGTGCACACCGCGTACCAGCGGACCCATGTCGGCTGTGGCGCTTGGGCCTGTGACGAAGACAAAGTTGCGCTGCAAACCTTTCCCATCTAGGAAATTTGGATTGAAGAGGTCGCCAGGTCTCTCCGTAATCTTCTCGGCAGACATTACAGCGATATGCATGCGCGCAAGAAGGCTTATTGCGCCAGAGTAATCATGAGCAACGGCAACACAAACGGATCCGGTACGCGCAACGCCTGCGAACGCCTCTGTAATGCCAACATCGCAAGCGGCCAGTGCCTCTTTGGATCGGTCCGTAACGATAACGGGCAATTTCCGCAGATCGGCGAAAAGGTCGGAAGGTAAGTCCAACGTCTCGGCTATCGCGACTCGGCCTATCGCTATTCTGCTAACCGCTGCTGCAAGGCTCCCCGCAGCAAAAGGCACGCGCTCCACCGAAGCTGCCGCCGAGATAGCTGCCAGCTCGAACTGCGTCACGAGATCTTGTCTCAGCCGTGAAGAAATAGAACTCATATCGAAATCTATGTGTCCTTTACCCACAACAGCGGCTGGCGAATCGGATTATTGCGGATAATCTCCTCAACCTCCGGCTCAGAGGGAAGAGTTTGCCACACCTTGATGTATCCAGGATTCGATAGCCCAAGGCCTGCAAACAACAAACTAGGCTGACGGATCGGCCAATATTGAAAGTACTCGACGTCAGGTTTATGTGGCCAGGCCGCTTTGTTTTGAATGTACGGAAACACGTATGCCATAGCCTTGCCAAATCCTCTGCCATCCGGGAGAGCGAACGTAAACAGATTGTCTTGGGCGGTGCTGAGTGTTTGGCAGATGGTTGCCAGTCCAGCCATATTAAACAGAGTGTAGTTGTAGGGCTTGGTGCGCCGGAGCTCTTCAGGAAAGCTTCCATCTGGAGCGATCTGGTTGGGAACGAATACCGTTTTGAAACGATCGTTGCAGTAACTCAACAGCTTCTCGTCACCCGTAAGTGTTGCAAACTCCGCAACCTGAGTTACCCACCAGGTGCCGTGGTTGTTTTTGGCGTCGCGCTCATCCTGTCCATTCTTCGAAGTAGTTAACCAGTCGACGTATTGGGCAAACCACTTCCTGACACCTTCGTAATCAGCGGGCGAAAGCGACTTCGACTCAGCAAGAAAAGGAATTGAGCGAACGACCTCGACCAGATGGATAGTGTCGATGATCCCAGTGCCGCGTCCAGTTGTGCGGCCATGAATCGCTTGCGCATACTGTAGATTTGGATTCATCAGCGTCGCTGGATTCAGGAACCATGCGCGCAGATGTTGCACCGCAGCTTCGGAATAACTGCGGTCTCGTGTGAGGATCCAGGCCGCAGTTAGTGCCGGCACCTGTCGACCTAGACGAATCAGCGCGTGTCTGTGTCCGGTGAAATTCTCAGGATTTGACATGCCGTCCCGTTGTATATAGGGACCATTTGGATATTTCTGGTCCGGCCACCAATAATCCGCTTCAGAGAAATAGTCGTGTTTCCCCCCAGCGCTACGCGGATTGGACGAATCGGTGATCGTAATCGGGCGCTCATGCAAGTAACGCTTCGCCATCGCCAGGACATGCGGACGCTCAAAAATCTTAAGATCGAGTTCCAAAGTGGGAGCTCGGGGGTTATCTGCGTCTAGGAATTGATTTGCCGCAACGCCGGCGATACCGGCGAGCGATGTTTGGCAAAAGGTTCGGCGGGAAATTGTAATCACCGCAGAAGACCTCCCTTGGATTTCAACTTCGCTCTTGTTCCGCAATCACGGGGTTGCGCAAGCTTCCCACGTTCTCGATTTCAATCAATACTTCCTCGCCAGGTTTCAGCCAGCGTGGTGGAGTTCGACCGAGTCCGACTCCTGCTGGAGTTCCTGTACTAATAATGTCCCCCGGTTCAAGAGTCATCATTTGCGACAGGTACTCAATCAACTCAGGAACGCCAAAGATCAGTTCTCGCGTATTGGAGTGCTGGAGAGTTTCGCCCCCGATACTGAGACGAATCTCCAAAGCGTGCGGATCCATGACTTCGTCCACCGTCACGATGTGCGGACCCATGGGCGCGAAGGTGTCGAAGCTCTTACCCAAGGTCCATTGCGACGTTGCAAGTTGCACGTCGCGGGCGCTCACATCGTTGACGATCGTGTATCCGAACACGCAATCTTCCCACTTTGCACGCTGCACCTGTTTCGCTTTTTTTCCAATCACGACAGCAAACTCGGCCTCATAGTCCGGCTTTTGCGTCGCCGAAGAAAGTACGATGGGCTCATCGGGGCCAATGACGGATGATGCATATTTGGCAAATACAGTCGGGACCGCGGGAACCTCCATCTTCGATTCTTTCGCATGATCGCGATAGTTCAGCCCAATGCAAAGTATCTTCGGCGGTCTTGGTACCGGTGCCGTGAGTTTTACGGAGTGGAGCGGGATCAGGTCGCGCGAGGAAGCCTGCTTCAGCCATCCTTCAACTCGCTCATGCTCTTTTGGTCCTGCTGCAATGAACGAGACTGCATCTGGGAATCCAACACTCTTAAGTGGGAACACACGATCCTCGCGAAGAAGTCCGGCATCAGCGTGTCCGTCATTCTGGAAACTCACAAGTCGCATAACAGCATTGCCTCGATCTGAATCACGGGCCGATTGCTATCGAATGGAAGTAGTAGAGCAAAAGCGGAATGCGCTTGGAAAGAGCGCGGCGAAAATCAGGCATTCGCAAGGTTCTACATTTCACTCTACAAAATCCAACGACGCAGCTGAGCAATTGGAATGCGAATTTTCGGCATTTGACAAACGATGCTGCTCCTTTGAGAATGCTTTGGCACTTCGTGGAATGGAATTTTGGTTTTGCGTCCCGAAACCCTGCTATGAAGCTACCGCGAGAAACAAACGACAAGTATGTAGTTGAGGCAGTATTGAAGGCGCTCGACGTGCTCGAGAGCTTTCGAGATTCTGAAGAACTGCAGCTCAGCGAGATTTCCAAACGCGTTTCGCTGAACAAAAGTCGCGCGTTCCGCTTGCTGCACACTCTTTGCGAGCGCGGATATGTGGAGCGCGGAACCGATGGTCATCGCTATCGGCTCGGAATCAAGTTGTTCGAGCACGCGTCCAGCCTCCGTCGTGATGTAAAACAGGTTGCGCAACCATACATGCGCAAATTGCAACTGCGATTCAACGAGACTGTAAACCTGGCGGTCTTGCATGGCGGAGAAGTGCTGTACATCGACCTACTGGAAAGCTCGCGGCCCTTTCGCATGTCGGCGATGGTCGGGAGCCGTATGCCGATCGCGAACACTTCGCTTGGCAAGGCACTCATTACTCACGCTGCCGAACACGATCTCGAAGCAGTTTTTGACACTCTCACCCCGACTGAGCTGCGGAAGCTCCGTGCCGAGATGGAGATCGTGAAACGCCGCGGCTATGCGACCGATCAGGAAGAGAACGAACCGGGCGTGGCGTGCATTGGTGCGCCGATTGTGAGTGAGGCAGGGGTTTCGGTAGGCGCGCTCAGCATTTCCGGTCCATCCTCGCGCATCCTGAAACAGGAACGCGAAATTGGCGCAACATTGGCGGCTACCTGTAAGGAGATTTCCCGTCAAATGGGGTTCGCCGAGCGTGGTATGCCGCAGGCTATGCCCAATCGCAATGCAGTCGTCCGACGTGCCGGCAATTAAATCGCAGAACGAGCGAAGCGCCAGATGCCGCCATTGACAACCAAGCCTCAATCAGAATGCAAGTGGGACCTCGTAAGCCTTGGCGAAGTGATGCTTCGCCTGGATCCTTACGACGCACGCATCTCAACCACTCGTACGTTCCGGGTTTGGGAAGGTGGTGGCGAGTACAACGTAGCTCGCGGTCTTCTGCGCTGCTTTGGTATGCGGACGACAGTGGTGACAGCGTTGACGGACAACCCGGTTGGCCGTCTGGTACAAGATCTTATTTATCAGGGGGGCGTCGACCAGTCGCACGTCAAATGGGTTGGCTATGACGGAGTCGGCCGAACAGTTCGCAATGGTCTCAATTTTACTGAGCGCGGCTTCGGAGTGCGCGGAGCCGTCGGCTGCTCCGACCGGGGACACACTGCCGTTTCCCAACTTCGCGCCGGGGACATTGATTGGAACCTTATCTTCGACAAAGAGCGAGCCCGCTGGTTCCACACGGGCGGAATCTTCGCTGCATTGTCGGAGACTACTCCGCAGGTCGCGAAGGAAGCCATGTCTGCCGCTCGAGCGACCGGCGCAATCGTCTCTTACGATTTGAATTATCGGGAGTCGTTGTGGAAGGCGATCGGCGGCAAGAAACGTGCTACTGAAGTCAATCGCGAACTGGTAAAACTCGTAGACGTTCTTATCGGCAACGAAGAAGACTTTACCGCTGCCCTCGGATTCGAAGTCGAAGGTGTCGACGAGCACCTTTCCCAGCTCGATGCCGAGCACTTCCGACGCATGATCGAGCGCGTTGTTGCTGAATCCCCAAATCTGAAAGCAGTTGCCGCCACTCTACGCAATGCGAAAACCGCCACATTCAATGATTGGGGCGCGGTTTGCTATCACGATGGGAAGCTCTATCGCTCGAGCACACGCGAGAATCTAGAGATATACGATCGCATTGGTGGCGGCGATTCTTTTGCATCAGGGCTAATCTATGGATTCCTCGCTGGACGCGATCCACAATGGTCGGTTGAATGCGGCGCCGCGCACGGCGCTCTGGCGATGACTACTCCCGGCGATACTACGATGGCAACGCTCGCCGAAGTCGAGAAGCTTATGAAAGGCGGCAGCGCCAGGGTCGCACGTTAATGACATTTGGGATGGAGACCAAGTCGAATCGATCGACCGACGTATAGAAATGAAGATTAAAGACGCCAAGGTGCTTGTCTGCTCTCCGGGACGGAACTTTGTCACGCTTAAAATTCTGACCGATGAAGGTATCTACGGCCTTGGCGATGCCACACTCAATGGTCGCGAACTCGCAGTCGCGAGCTATCTTAGCGATCACGTAGTTCCGTGCCTGATCGGACGCGATCCTTTCCAGACAGAAGACATCTGGCAGTACTTGTATCGGGGAGCGTACTGGCGTCGCGGGCCAGTGACGATGAGCGCCATCGCAGCAGTAGACATGGCGCTCTGGGACATCAAGGGCAAAGCACTCAAGACACCGGTCTACAACCTGCTCGGTGGCAAGAGCCGAACCGGCGTGATGGTTTATGGCCATGCCAATGGCGCCGACATTAGCGAGACCGTTGATGAGGTTGGTAAGTACATTTCGCAAGGCTACCTGGCAGTGCGAGCACAGTCTGGTGTTCCCGGATTAAAGAGCACCTATGGAGTCGGTCGTGGGCAGATGTTTTACGAGCCGGCGGAAAAAGGCCTCCCGCCAGAGAACTTGTGGTCGAGCGAAAAGTACCTGATGAATGTGCCGAAGTTATTCGAAGCGCTGCGCGTGAAGTTCGGCGACGACGTACACCTGCTGCACGATGCGCATCATCGTCTGACACCGATTCAGGCGGCAAGATTGGGCAAAGAACTCGAGCCTTATCATCTCTTCTGGCTGGAAGACGCTGTACCTGCAGAATTACAAGAGGGCTTCCGGATCGTGCGCCAGCACACGACCACTCCGCTGGCACTGGGAGAGATTTTTGACAGCGTCTGGGACGCCAACATCCTCATCTCCGAGCAACTCATCGACTACTTGCGGATGACGGTAGTTCACGGTGGAGGCATCACGAATCTCAAGAAAGTCGCGGCATTTGCGGACATGTATCACGTCCAGACCGGCTGCCACGGCGCTACAGATCTCTCGCCTGTTACCATGGCTGCCGCCCTGCATTTCGACATCTCGATTCCCAATTTCGGACTTCAGGAATACATGCGGCATACGAAAGAGACCGACGAAGTCTTCCCGCATGCTTACTATTTCGAAAAGGGCTACCTGGATCCTGGCGACAAACCAGGGCTGGGAGTTGATTACGACGAGAAGCTTGCGAAGAAGTTTCCCTACGAGCGTGCATATCTTCCGGTCAACCGCAAACTCGACGGCACTATGTGGAACTGGTAGCGTGCGTTCGATTTGTCGTTCCGAACGAAGTCATGAAAGAGGGACTCTGTGAGTTACGCTCCCCTCGACTTGAGAGGCAAAATTGCCGTAGTAATCGGCGGCACTTCTGGAATCGGGCGTGCGATCGCACATGGACTGGCCGACGCCGGAGCCGACGTGGTTCCTACCTCTCGCCGCGAGGATCAGGTTGAATTCACCGCTAAGGAGATTGAGCAGCGGGGCCGCCGTACTTTGCGTCAGACTTCCGATGTAGCAGATCGCGCATCGTTGGAACGTTTACTACAGCAGGCGGTTTCCCGTTTGGGAAAAGTGGACATTTTGATCAACTCCGCAGGAAAAACCAGGCGCACGCCTACCATCGATGTTCCCGAATCGGAATGGAACGACATCATGGACACGAATCTCACCGGAGTTCTGCGTGCCTGCCAGATTTTCGGACGCCACATGATTGAACGCCGCTACGGGCGCATCGTTAATATCGCCTCTCTAAGTTCATTCGTGGCTTTGTATGAAGTCGCAGCCTATGCTGCCAGTAAGGCGGCCGTCGCATCGTTGACGAAATCGCTGGCGGTTGAGTGGGCGCAGCACGGAGTCTGCGTAAATGCGATTGCTCCCGGCGTGTTCCGCACTCCCCTTAATCAGAAACTCCTCGATGAAACTCCCCGTGGACAGGAATTCCTAACGCGTACTCCAATGAAACGCTTTGGCCAGGTAACGGAGCTTGCTGGCCCCGCCGTGTTCCTATCGTCAGATGCGGCAAGCTTCGTAACCGGAGAAATCCTGTGCGTCGATGGCGGATTCCTCGCCAGTGGAGTGAATCAGTAAGGTGCAGACGTTGTCTGTCCGGAACACGAGCCACCGCGGCGCCGCTTCTGAAGCTCGTTCCGTTATTCGTTGCGCAGCGCGATCATAGGATCTACCTGCGACGAGCGCCACGCAGGCAGTCCGGCCGCGAGGACCATCACTGGCAGTACAACGCCGATTACTCCGATGAATGTGAGAGGATCCGTGCTCTCGAGCCCAAAGAGCATCGTCCGTAATAGCCTGCCAGCGGCTAGCGAGAGCAGCAGCCCGGCGATCACCCCCACCGCCGCCATCTTCGCGGCATCGCCAAGCACCAGCCTGACGATGCTGCTGGGCTGCGCGCCGAGCGCGGAGCGCAGTCCAAACTCCGACGTGCGGCGCGTCGTGAGATAGCTCATCACGGCGTACATGCCGGAAATGGCCAGCAGGAGTGCCAATCCGGCAAAGCTACTCGCGAGTGCGCCGCGGAAGCTTTGCGCGCTAATCGAGTCATTGACCAGCTCAGTCATCGTCGTGAATTTGGTTGCGACCTGTGGATTCATCTCTCGAATCGTCTTCTGCACTGCCGGAATCAAGGCGTCGGGATTTCCCGAACTGCGAACCACGACCTCTACTTCCGCAGCACGTTCAGGATGTTGGCTAAGTGGCACATAAAGCGCAGGCCCAGGTTGCGAAGCCGGGGAATCCTGGCGCACATCACTCACCACGCCAATGACGGTCATGCCTTTCATCGACACGTAGTCAAAGCCGCAAACCAGGCGATGCCCAAGAGGATCCTCATTTGGGAAAGCCTGGCGGGCGAGCGATTCGCTGATCACAACTACAAGCGGACGATTGCCGGCGTCTCCCTCACTAAAGTCGCGTCCACGCAAGAGCCTCATGCCGATGGTCGAGAAATACTCTGGACTGGAAGCGCTAAAATCTGCATGCGGAAGTGTGCGCCAGTCGCCACTTGTGAACGACTGCCTGCCTTCCACAGCCAAGTAACCATTGGAACCATATTCGCCTGTGGGCAGCCCGAATGAGAGAGCGGCGCTGGTTACGCCAGGAAGCTGTCGCAGCCGATCCACCAATTGATCAAAAAATCGTCCTGCTTGCTCGTGTTCCAAGGGCGTATTTGCCGGCATATTCGCGTAGGTCACGAGAATGCCGCTCGTGCGATATCCCAGATCGGCGTCGTGGAGCGCCAGCAAGGTACGAAAGAGCAGCCCTGCGCCAACCGCGAGCACCAGCGAGACAGCAATTTGCGCCATCACTAATCCACCGCGCAAGCGCGACGAGCCACCACCCAGCAACCCGCGAGTTCCACCTTGCTTCAACGCGTCCTGCAGATCCACGCGACTGGCCTGCCATGCCGGTGCAATTCCAAAAGTGAAACTGGTAATCAGCGCTGACAGCAAAGCGAAGGCGAGCACACGCCAATCAAGTGATATGCCGGCGAGCAGGGTTCCAGGCATGAATCGCGCCCCGAGGCTGAGAAGTGTCTTAGTAGCGACTACCGACAAGGCGATTCCGAGCACCGCCGCAAGCGAAGCCAGTACTGCGCTCTCAGTCAGCAACTGAGTAACAAGGTCGCTGCGACTCGCTCCAAGCGCGCTGCGAACTGCAAGTTCACGCGAACGCGCAGTGGCCCGAGCGAGCATGAGATTGGCTACGTTTGCACACGCGATTAGCAGTACCAGTCCGACGGCGCCCATCAGAATAAAGAGCGTGGATCGTACTGGAGCTGAGAGCTGGTCCTGAATGGGCGTAACCCTAAAAGTTTTATTGCCGTTATCGCGCGGAAATGCGAGGGCCAGCCGCTTTGCCAGTGCTTGCAGGCGTGCGTCAGCGACCGAGGTGGTGACTCCGGACCGCAGCTTTGCGACTACATGATAATTGTAACTATTTCGGCTGCGGTTCTCCAGAATGGGTGACATCGCAGCCCAGACCTGTCCCTTATCGGGAAAGTCAAACATCAGCGGAAGAACGCCCGCAATTTCATATGCCTTGCCTCCGATGCCAATCGTTTGCCCCACCGCAGCTGATGCCGATCCGAAGTTGCGTTCTGCGAAGGCGAGGCCTACGACCGCGGAACGATCTACATCTTCCTGAGTGAACAGTCTGCCGGTCAGTGGCGCGATCGAGAACACATGAAAGAAATTGGGATCCACGAAAGCAGCCTGAACAAATTCCGCGCTCTTCCCCAGCTGTACGCCCATTTCCCAGCTCTGGCAGAAACTGAGCGCCTCGAAGGAATCCATGGAGCGCAAATCTTCCAGATCGCCGCCGGTGGTACGCCAGATGGAGCGACCCTCGTTCGTAAATCTCGTATTGATGGCGACAATGCGCTCCACGTCGGGATAGCGCAGCGACTTCAATACCACTCCATCGAGGACACTGAACATAGCTGTGGTGGCCCCGATGCCCAGTCCAAGCGTCACGATAGCCACCGCGGCAAAGCCTGGGTTTAGTCGCAGCATGCGGCCGGCGTAGCGAAGCTGATGAGTAAATGACATAGCAAACTCTCCGGCAGATTAGACGCGACACAAGCGTGCCCGATAGCCACGACGGCCAGCGTGCGGGTGACGTAGTAGTACTGGAGGCTGTAGCCGCTCGGTGCGTTTGATACCAGCCCGTACGCCGGCGGAGGGGCCCGACGCTCCGGTATTTACCCGATTTTGATTCATGTAAAGGTACTGAGGCGGCACATCTATAGGCCAAGACCGACAGTACTGCTAGATTCGCTTCGATTCTTGGCGATAATAGCCAAACACCACTCCAAGGGACATCAGTGATTATCGATCCGCAAGATACACGAAAAATCTCTCTGTCATGGCGCGACTACCTGCATGAGATGAAAGAAAGCTGGGCCGTGGCGAGATGGGTGTACCAGGAATTCATTACTCCCGAGAGCCGCCACTGGACCAGGCGAATGCTAGTCTCGCTGGCGATTTCAGTGACCGCACTCAACGGTATCGCGTGGCTGGCGAAGTATCTGGTCGACGGACTTATCCGTCACGACGCACATGCTGTCCGCATGAGTTTCCTCGGCATGGCCGCTTGCGTCCTTATTTATGGATATTTCGATCGGCTGCAGATGATCGCGCGCGAGTACGCGCAGGGGGCGAACCTCACGCAATTGAAGCGGCGTATGAACGAGCTCTTCTTTGAGAAGAGCATGGGACAACATCTGCAGGAAAGCTCGTACCTGAACACAGCGAACATCGAGCGCGGCAAGGGACGCATCGAGCAGCTGGAAAACCTACTCGCCTTCGAGGGCTCGTCCTCGCTCATTTCCTTAACGGTAGCGCTGACACTTTTGTGGTTCCGCGTACCCGCGGCCGCACTTTTCATGTCGCTGCTGCTGCTGAGCTATCTTCTCTGGCTAGTGTATCTCAACCGCAACATTGCCGAGAAATGCGTTCCCTTTGACAAAGAGTTCCGGCGCCTCAATCGCTGGGAGCACGAGCGCTGGGAAAAGATCGAACGGGTAAAGACTTGCGCGAAAGAGGGTGCGGAAATCGCCTATCAGGACCGCGCCTTTCGCAAGGTTCTGGGCGAAGAACGCAAGTTCTGGCTCTGGTTCATCCGCAAAGTTACCTGGCGCGGATATTCCAACCGGTTCGTCCTGCTCGGAACACTCGCATACGGTGCCTGGCGCATATGGCAGGGTGACTGGTCCAATGGTGTTTTTATTCCATTGCTCATGTATGCCACTAAGGTGAGCGAGAGCATCTGGACGATCGGGCACATCGAGCACCAGATCAACTGGAACATGCCGGCCATTCGCACGGCCATGCTAACGCTGAAAGTTCCGCCAGAAGCGATTGACAAACCAAACGCAATTGAACTCAGGCGAAAGAATGGAGTCCGGGTGGAGATGCGCAATGTCTCGTACTCTTACGCGATCGAGAAGCGCGATCTGCCAATGTTGTCCGTAGACGATCCAGAAACGTCGGAATTATGGAGCGACGCAGAAGTCGCGAGCGCGGGGCGGCCGCACCCAGACAATGATAAAGCCGGTACTGTCCAGGCCACGCTATCTGTTCTTCGCAACGTGAGTTTCACTATTGAGCCGGGCGAAAAAGCCGCCTTGATCGGGCCCTCTGGCGCCGGAAAGACTACGATCATGCGCCTTCTCATGCGCTACATGGATGCTACTTCAGGCGCGATTTTGATCGATGGTCACGATCTCCGCGATGTGTGCCTGTCTTCATGGCTCAACATGATTGCCTATGTGCCGCAGCAAGCCCAGGTCTTCGATGGCACCATCCGTGACAACCTGCTCTATCGCTTCACTGACGAACCGATCGAGGTACCTGACGAGGAGCTGTGGGCAATGATGCGCAAGCTGAAGATCGATTTCGGCGATCGTTTGACCAACGGACTCGATACACGAGTCGGTCGGCATGGCATCGAACTATCCGGCGGAGAGCAGCAGCGGCTGATGATCGGCGCAGCCGCCATGCGTAAACCCGTATTCATGGTCGTCGACGAAGCCACAGCGTCGCTCGATGCCACCACGGAAAAAGCTGTGCAGAAAGGGCTGGAGGAGGTCCTTGGCAGAACGATGGGAGCGCTTATCATCACGCATCGTTTGTCCACAGTGCGCCGCCTGTGCACTAAGTTTTTTGTGCTGCGCGACTCGGAGGGACTTGCTTCCGGCGAGTCGCAATTGGAGGCGACAGCAAACTCCTTCGAAGAGCTCTATGAAATCTCGCCAACGTTCCGCATGCTTGCTGACGATCAGGGCGTAGCGATCCTCGGTAGCCCACTGCCGCCGGTGCCGATGCCGATCGGAACGAGCGAGCCGGACGAGAGCATGCAATATGCATAGGACAGCCTGCGGTCGCGGGTAGTGCAGTTGATGGTAGTGTTGTCATTGGGAGTCCAGCAAAATCCAGGGCAACATCAAAAGCAAATGCACCACCTGCTACCGCCGTGGTTCCGTTCATTCCCGAACACCCACATCGCTCCCGCACAGATTGTCTACACAGAAGGCGCTCTCTCCATGCGTCTTTTCAGCAGCTTAGGTACAAGTTCTCTCGGTCTGGAAATTGCTCACTGAAGCTAGCGGTAACTTTCAGGAGAGGTGACTCATGAACGGCTTCCTGCATGATGTGCGTTATGGATTTCGCATTTTGCTGAAGACGCCGATCGTTAGCATTGTGGCGATCGTCACGCTTGCGCTTGGAATCGGTGTCACCACGGCGATCTTCACCTTTGTGGACGCAGGCCTCCTGCGCACCTTGAATTTTCCGAATCCTGACCAACTCGTGCAGATCACCATGGCGAAGCACGGCGAATCGACTGGCAATCAGGCCGCCTATCCGACATATCTGGACTGGCGCAATCAAAACACGGTGTTTTCATCGCTTGCGGCATACTCCAGCAATGGCACGACGATGCACACCCCCACCGGAGTGGAGTTGGTCTCCGGCGGCTTGGTTACAGACAATTTCTTCCAGACGCTTGGAGTTCAGCCTGAACAAGGATCGTGGTTTCATGCCGGCGCTCCGAGCGCCACACACGAGATCGTCATCGGTCACGGGTTTGCACAACGGATATTTGGCGGGAGTGGCGCGATTGGACAGTCACTCACACTGCAGAATTTTTCCGGAAAGGACGAGCCTTACACCGTGGTCGGCATTACTCCAGCGGACTTTGAGTTCGCACCGATCGGACAAGCAGACTTCTTTGCGCTGCCTCCCACGACAGGATTTCTGATCGAGCGCCGTAACCTTCACTGGCTGAATGTCTTCGGACGCCTGAAGCCCGGAATCTCGCAGAAGCAGGCATCGGCGGAGATGGAGACCATTTCAGTGCGTTTAGCTGCAGCGTATCCATTGGCGAATGGCAACCTCACGACTCA
>Ga0209473_1001174_pt1 | contig 14723 bp, 20 predicted proteins | sample GraSoiAngelo_133_FD_185890 | JGI IMG/M metagenome (GOLD analysis project Ga0209473, IMG submission 185890) | Grasslands soil microbial communities from the Angelo Coastal Reserve, California, USA - 14_0929_05_20cm (SPAdes) (version 2) | ecosystem: Environmental > Terrestrial > Soil > Grasslands ...
TCGCCTCGCGGAAAACTTCCGCGAAACTTGACACCAGCGTCGGGGTGCCAGGACCACACGACTTCGCCGTCCGCAACAAACCCTCGCTCGTCCAGCGAGGCCATTGCGTCCACCGCATCCCGCGCTCGACGTTCGTGACGACGCGTACGCCCCTCTTGTGAGTGCAGGACGCGGGAATCAGTGGCGTTGATTTGCCCGACGGCACAAGCGAAATATTTTTCGCGTCAGGACTGGACGACCCAAATCAGCTTGAACAGGCTCATCAAATTCGCGTTTTGGCGCATGCGATTTTGCGCTCTCGAAGGGGCTCGCGCACCGCGCGCAGGGGCAATAGTGGATTGGAATGCCCTCCAATATCTGCGCCCGCGCCCCGGTGATATGATCTTAATCCACTTGCGTTCGAAATTCGTCGCCGCAATCCTGCGAGCGGGTCATTGCGAACACGCTACCAGCAAGGCAAGCAGGACGCCTGCGGACCGACGAAGCACGAGGCCCGGTGTGCCTAGGAGACCGGGCCTCGTGACTTACCCCCCACCCCATGGGGCTGGAAACGGGGCGAAGTGAGTTCAACCAAGGGTAGCGGTCATAATCGAATTCCGACCTGCATCCTACCCGTACGATTACGGTGCAGAAGCTGCGCTTGCATTTGGAGCCGATTAGCCCATCGGGTCAGCGCACGGTGTAACCCGCCTCTCAATCGCCCGATGAACGATGGATCCGCCACCGCTTGCATCACCAGCGATGACGGCTCTGACATCAAGAGCTCCGCAAAGCGACCAGCGAAGACTAAAGCGACGAGCGAAGACTATAGCGTTTCGGCTATGGGCGACGACTGCCGCAGCGCAAGGGACACGGTAATTCGTTTGCAGCGCGACATCGAAGAACGCCTTCATATGACTGTCATCACTTCAAAATTGATTGAAGGCGATGGCGCACCGGTCCGCGGAGCCCCAATTCAGGTGCGGGGCGAGAACCAACTCGAAAGAGCAAACAGGATGAGAGAGTTTTTTAAAGCAGCAACCGCGTCGGTCGCGATTCTGGGCGCGGCGGTCGCTTTCGGCGCGATGACCGCATCTCCAGCAAACGCAGGCGACTTTTGCCGCAGGGACGTCACCGGCCACATGACCGGCTGCGGCTTCGACAACATGGCACAATGCCAGGCGGCATCGTCTGGTCTCGGCGGCGATTGTTTCGCCGATCCGTTCAAGAACAACAACCAGAGTACCCAGAACAACAGCGGGAATGCCCTGAACAGCGGCCGAAATGCTTTTGCCTATCAGCCGAAGTCCTCGCGCACCCGCATCAGGCACGCCCCGCCGAACGCCGGATCGCCGGCTAACAGCAACGAGTAAGGAGTTTGTGCCGACGGCGTCGGCGCAGATCCGGCACTCATGAGCGGGCCCGCGGCGGATATCTCCGCGCGCGGGCTCGCTGTTATCTCGCCGCGTTGACCGGCCATCATAGCCGCCATGCGGCGGCGCGGGCCTCTTTGTCCATAAGCTTGTTGTCCATCAGCTTGCGCCTTTCAAGCCACGGAGAGATTTGCATTGCTGCCATCCAGGCTTGCAAGCAGGACAAATCTGCTTATCGTCGGCGTAACCGGCGCGGCAACATGATAGAGAGAGCCGAGCTGCCGTGCGTAACCGATGCAACGTGGAGCCCATCATAATCGTCGCCATTGTTGGAACAGCGGTAGCCGGCACGGATTTGTTTGGTAGGCCGCGGAAAATACGTGGCCGGCGTGGTCCCGCCCACAAGCCCCCCAAAAGCCCCCAGGGCGGGGCCGCGCTTTTTTCGATGCCCGGGCAACGAGCGGCGGCGGCTTCGAGCCAGGCAATCGAGTTCGAAACTGTCGAGGACCGCCTTTTGGAGTTGACCGATGCAAGTAAGTGATGTGATGACCGGGGACGTAACCGCGGTTTCTCCGGAATCGAGCGTGCGCGAGGCGGCGCGGAAAATGGATCAATTGAACGTCGGCGCGCTGCCAGTATGCGACGGCAAACACCTGGTCGGGGTCCTTACCGACCGCGACATCGTCGTGCGGTCTACGGCAGTCGGCGCTCTTCCCGACGCGACCCGGGTCGATGAAGTGATGTCGCACGACGTGCGCTGGTGCTTCGAGCACGATGCGGTGGAACAGGTCCAACGCCAGATGGCGGAGATGCAGATCAGGCGGCTGCCGGTGGTGGACGGAGAAAAAAACCTGGTCGGCATCGTAAGCCTGGGCGACCTCGCAGCCGAACACGCATCGGGGGTAGCGGAGACCTTGCGCTCGATTTCCGAGCCCTCCGAACCCGATCGTACCGGCACGCTCGCGACCGCAGGCGGAGCCGAGAGCGCCCAAGGCAGCCGCCGCGCATAGTATCCGTTGGATCGGAAGCATCGAGAGAGGAAGATAGAATGCGCAAGGTTATCGCAGCCGCCGGCTACATCGCCATCGTTTCTGCCGCCGGCCCTGCAGCCGCCCGTGATTACCCCTACTGCTTGCAAGGCCGGGATTACGGCTACCCGGGCTTATGTCAGTTCACCAGCTACGGGCAATGCCAAGCGAGCGCCTCCGGAACTTTTTCATATTGCGGAACGAACCCGCGTTTTGCATACGGATGGCAGCCGCAGCGCCGACGCTCCTATCAGGGCTGGTAGTATTTCGGCAGGATCCGTAGTGAAAGTCCCGTCCGCAGGGACCTACGGGACGGGGCATCGCTTGAGGTCGGCCGATTCGGGCGTACCCCCCATCATTTGCTACTTGCTCGGCGGACGGAGCTCCCCGGCGAGCCAACCCACGGCATCGGTTTTCATCGGGTCCACGGGAAAGGACACTTTCTCGACGCGCTCGCAGGTGCTGCACTCGAACGTCCGCTCCTCAAAGTCCTGTGCGCGGGGGGCGACGCACGCCAATCTCATCCTGCGCTTACACGCAGGACACATCGGTCGCTCCGCCATGAAAAAACTAGCCATCCCAGTTCCCCGTCAGCCACGATAGGTGCGGCGGAAAGTTCTGGTCTGTACGTTAGGCGACTCTCGGACGGAATTTTGTCACGCCACGCCCGTCTGTTGTGCAGCGCCGCCGATGGGCAGCCTGTTGCTGTCTACTCAAGTCCATAGTGGCGGTGGCAGGCCGCGCAAATCCCGTCGAGTTGGTCGCTGACTTCCGAGACGGATTTCAGGTCATGGGCTTCCGCGGCGCGGTAGGCCTTGTCCGCCGCGTCCGCCAGTCTCTTGACATAGCCATTCCAATCGGAATCGCGCGCCCGCTGTGGAATCATCAGCGCGTTGGTGGCCTCCGCCAGCGTCGCCGCACCGCTGACGACCTGCTCCCAGTCGTCGTCGGATTTGGGCGAAAGATCATGTTCACCGTTCTCGTCGATAACGGTTGCGTTGACTTTCCAGATCACCGCGGCGGCCGGAGCAAGGACATGCACCATGAAGGTCTTTGTATCGACATGGGGTTGATACGGCGGCATCGCCACCGCGTCCTCCGAAATCGACGGTGATGCGGCCAGGCAGGTCATGACGGCTGCGATAAGTGTGCCGGAACGGATGCCGATCATCTTAATGAACCTGCATGGTAAATCCGATCCAGCGCCCGCATGCGACCACCGCAACCCACAGCAGAATGGACAATCCGCCGGCGAGCCTTGCGGGAAGCGGCAGCGCCGCCTCGTTTTCCCAGCGCCGCAAATCCTTGGCGCTGATGCCATGGAAGACCACCATGTTCAGGCCCGCCGCGCAGATCAGCAAAACCTTGGCGAGGAAATAGCCGTTCTCAAGATACTTGGTGGCGTTGGAAATGAACAGCAGAAGGCCCGAGGCGGCGGCAACGGCGAACGCGCTCCAGGTCAGCGGCAGGATTGCGTTGGTGATGCGGCCCACGGGCCGGTTGAGCGAGGCGAGCCCAAGCAATCTCAGATCAATCACGAGAATCGAGCCGACTACCAGGCAAATCGAGACCACGTGCACAGATTCAATCAGGGGAAACAGCAGATCGTTCTCGCGGATGTTGTCGGCGAGAGCGCTGTCTTCGAAATACGAAATGAACTCGGAAAGCGTAAGCATCATCCCGCCTGGGTGTAGGCAATCCAGCGTCCGGCAAATAGAATGCCGCACCAGACCAGGATCGAGACGCTGGCCGCGAACCGTCCTGCTATCCGCCGGATCCGAGTGCCGTCCCAAAAACTCGGCGATGACGATGTCGACCGCTGCAGGGCGACCGTCAGCACGATGGCGACGGCAAGCAGCGCCATCTTGAAGTAGAAGGTGGAGTTGAGCAGCGAACGCCTGGGCTCGCCGACGATCAACAGGCTTCCCGTGGTCAAGAGGATGAAGAGGACCGGCCAGATCGTTGGCAGGAAGCGCCGCGTGATTTCGCCTAGCGGCACATCGCGCTCCAGCAGCCGCCAGATCCGAAGATCCACCAGGATCGCGGAGGAAAACACCACCGCGACGCTGAGAATGTGAATGGTCTGAAGGGTCGGAATGATCCAGCCGGCCGCCCGGATGGTCTGGCTCAGCGGCGTCGCCGCCAGCCAATTGCAGAGTTCACTCAAGCCGGCGCCAATCATCGCGTCATTGCTGTTATTGTTGTTCGGAAGGCATCAGGGTGTAACTCAATTCCTGCCCGCTCGGCAGCGTGACTTTCAGCAAGAACCCGCCCGCATTGCCGTCGCGAAGCGGCGCATAGCGGAACACCGCGTGATCGCCGGGCTGCAGCGAACGCTTGGTCCAGCCCGAGCGTGTCAAAACTCCCGGGCTCGAGACTTCGAACACCCACGTCTTCGCCGGCTCGCCATTCTTGGCGTCCCCCTCGATGACGAAGGAGATGTGGGGGTTGGTCCAGTTGACCGCCTTGACGGTCCCTTCCATGGTCTGGGGATGTTCGAGATCGTAAGCGGCATTGGAATGGTGCGCAGCCGCAGTGGCGCCAAAACCCAAAACCAGGCCCATGGCAAGAACGACGATCTTCCGGGACATCCGCATCATCCTCTTTAACTGCATCCCTATTTCGCGACGTGGACCGAACCGTACGGGCCTTGCGGGTTTGGAACGAAGATATCGTTGCCGAACTGGTCCTTGCCGGGAATCAGATCTTCCTGCGCGCATTCGCCTTCCGCAATCTCGTAGTGCCGTTCCGGATAGCGGCGGAAAATGCGCGTCGTTTTCCAGGTTGTCTCCAGGATCTTCGGCGCGGTTATTTCGAGGTCATCGTGAAGAACGTTCGGTTGTGCCAGGTGCAGCCGTTCGAGAATATGCATGTCGCCATTATTGGGTATGCCGACCGCCTCGCTGATCGCGATATAGGCCTGCGGCATGATCGCGGTGGTGTCGACGACCAGTGTTTCGCCCTCCCATCGTCCGATCGAATGGCCGTGCAGCGTCAGATCGGGGTCTTCAGGATGCGGACGGCCATCCGTATAAATTCGCCGCATCCGGTTGCCGTCGACTTCGCCGAGCATGGTGATGCGGCCGGGGGTCATCAGAACTTCGAACGGGTTGTGCGTGATCAGCATCCAGCTCGGCATGCCGTGCGGCAGACAATAGTTCAGCACCAGGAAAGGCCGGCCGGCCTTTTCCTCGTCAATCATGCGCTTGACCTGCGTCAGAACGTTCGGCTTCCAGGGCGGCATATTCGCCGTCTCCTGGCGCTTCTGGTCTCTGATGTCCGGCAGCCATACGCCGCTTAAGTCGGGCGGCTCAGCCAGGGCCGGCGAAGCGACGAACATCCCGACCAGCACCGCGGCACAACAAGGGATCGCGAGCTTCTTCGCAATTATATTCACGCTGACTGACCGCTCTTTTTCGACACAGGGCGTAGTCAGATCTACACCTGGTTCGAAGGGTCCCCTGCACCATCGGGTCCACCGCAGCGCATACTAGTTTCGCATTCGCAAAAGAAAAGCTGTCCGGATGCGCAAAACTTCACCATTGCGCGAGCAGTTCTTTTATCCAGAGTCGGGATTATCCAGAGTTGGGGAAGACCGCATGCCCAACCCTATCGCCGCGAGGATTTGCTGCGGCATCACATCCGCCCTGCTGCTGGCAGCTCCGGTCTATTCCGGGACGCTCGCCGACGCGCCGTCGGTCGCGCCTTCCAGCATGCCTCGCATCGGCACGGTCGGCGCGCGCTTCCAGTCCTACAACATTGAAATGGTCGAACTTACCGGCGGGAGGTTTTGGAAGCCCTATCGATCGAAGCACGAGGTTCACGGCGCGCCGGCGCCGCGACCCGGATCCGATACGCCGCCGGGCATGGATTCGAATTTATACGAATATCGGCCGCCGATTGATCTGACCGATACGCGATTGCGCAAGCTCGCGGCGGCGCTGGCGCCGGCATATGTACGTGTCAGCGGGACATGGGCGAACACCACCTATTTTGCCGATTCGGAAAATCCACCATCGGCGCCGCCGGCCGGCTTCAACGGCATTTTGACGCGGCAGCAATGGCGAAGCCTGGTCGATTTCTCGCAAGCGGTGGACGCGCGGATCGTGACCTCATTTTCGGCCGGTCCGGGCAGTCGAGATGCCGGCGGCGTCTGGAAGCCCGATCAAGCCCGCCGCCTTCTCGCCTACACAAGATCGGTCGAGGGCAGCATCGCTGCCGCCGAATTCACCAACGAGCCGGACCTCGCCGCTGTGGGCGGCTTGCCGGCCGGCTACGACGCGTCGGCCTATGGCAGGGATTTCGGGATATTCCGCAGGTTTATGATGCAGAGCTCTCCGGAACTGATGATCCTCGGTCCCGGCACCGTCGGCGAGACAACAGTCGCCTCGAGCCTGCTCGCCGCGTCCACGCCGGATCTGGATGCGCTTTCCTATCATTACTACGCGGCACTGTCGGCGCGCTGTGGCGGCAAGCTCACCCCCGAGACCGCACTTTCCGAACGCTGGCTTTCGGGCACGGATCGGGTTCTGAACTTCTACCGAACGCTTCGCGACGAATTCGAGCCTGGCAGACCGATCTGGCTTACGGAGACGGCAGACGCAGCGTGTGGTGGAAACCCATCGGCCGCGACCTTCCTGGACACGTTTCGCTATCTCGACCAACTCGGGCGATTAGCCAAGGCCGGCGTTCAGGTCGTGATGCACAATACGCTCACTGGGAGCGATTACGGCCTGCTCGATGAGCGAACGCGGCGACCGCGGCCGAACTATTGGGCCGCGCTGCTGTGGCGGCAACTGATGGGAACAACCGTGCTCGATGCCGGCGCGCCCGTTCAATCGGGCCTCCACGTCTACGCCCATTGCCAAAGAGAAGTGGCGGGCGGCGTCACCATTCTCGTCATCAACACCAACCGCAACGCGCCGCGCTCATTGACGCTCCCCACAGCGTCAGCGCGTTACACCCTCGACGCTGTGAGCCTGACGGGCATCGATGTCAGGCTGAATGGCAGGACGCTGAAATTGAGTGCCCATGACGAGCTGCCGTCCATCGCCGGCGTTCCGACGATCGCGGGCACCACAACGTTCGCGCCGGCCACCATCACTTTCCTGGCCATACCCGCGGCTGCAAACGACGCATGCCGGTGATGCCACGGAATGATGCTCTAGGGTCTCCCCTTCAAGGAACGAGGCGAGAGGGGGATGTGAAAAATCCTGAAGCCTGCGATTTCAGGAAACCCCTCCGCCGCGTCCGCAGATACCAGGGCCAAAACTGCAGCCGGCACCTCTCCATTGGCCAGCCGATCGATCGCGGTCGTGTGACCCTCGCTGAGTTGGACTTCCGGCGCCCCGGCTGCGACGATCGCGGTCCTGACAATGCCGTTGGACGCGGAATACCTGTCGTCGACCGCAATCGTCTTGCCGGCCAGATCGGAGACCGACTTGATGTCGGGACGCGCCATCAGAACGGCAACCAGGAGGTCGGCGTTGTCGGCTTTCATGTCCGGCGGCGGGGCCGTGGTAGTCGCCGTCAAGCGCTCGGCGAGCACCGTGGCGGCCGCCACCTGTGCCTCGATGGTTCGGGTATTGGCAACGCCGATGGTAGGACGCGACTCGGCGGCAGCGCTGCCAGCGGGCTGCCGCCGCGTGTTCGAAGAATCAGGCGGGAGCGGGATGCGGGATGCCGGAGGCGCGGCTTTGGCGGCGACCTGAGCCGGCTTCGCCGTTGTGCTTGCGAGACGCCCCCGATGGCTGTTCGTCGCCGCGGAATTGGTCCGCAATGACACAAGCTTGATCGGCGGACCCGCTTTCCGCTCGAGACAGGGCAAGCCGTTCGCGCCCGTGCACGAACTCGTGGCCGCCTGCGGCGGTGGTGGCTGACGGCTGCAGCCGACCAGGGTCGCAGCCAGCGCGCCGATGAGAAGCGTCCTCAAGCAATTCTCCTTGAGAGGCTGAGTTTCGCCCGCATTCTTGCTGCGTGATGATGTGCGCTGGTCGACTATCTCTTGTGCAAAAATCTTAAGCGCGCATTAAACCTCACCCTCTCGTCGCGAGAAGGTCCGCTATTGGTTAATGGCAGCGTCATGAGATGTCCGCGGGACGCGGAACGTCTTGCCGGCCGGCCGAGGCGTGCCGCGCTGTGTTCCCCTCAACGCAGTACGCGTGAGTGCTTGACGACGGAGGCGCTTATTTTCGGGCCGACTGACCCATCACCGCTCGGCACTCCCGGCGCCGTCCTTCGTAGGTCCGGTAGGTGCCGGATGCGGAATCATAGGTCCGAAAATGCGTGCAGCCGGGCGGACCGACGATGCGCTTAGCGCGGCTGGGTCGCTCTGCGCGCTCAGCGCGCCTGGGTAATGGAACTGGATCAAGTGGTTCAGTTGCCGGCTTGGTGGTGTCCGGTGCCACGCGGCCCTGTTGCTTTGCCGCGGTCTTCTCTTCCGCTGCAGCAGGTTTCTCTTCCGCGGCAGCAGCTTTCTTTTCCACGGCAGCGGGCTTGTCATCCGCGGCAGCAGGTTTCACTTCCGCAATGGCGGACGTCTCGCCAGCGGCCGGCTGCTTCGCGTCGGTCTTATTTTCCGCGGCGTCGGGTTTCTGTTCTGCGGCAGGCTTCACATCCTCCGCAGCAGCAGGCTTCTGATCTGCAGCCTTCTGTCGTTCGATGAACGCCTTGCATTGAAACGGGAAAACGATTTCTCCGGACGCCGTCAGGCCGATCGGCATGCAGCCGCCGGGCGGCGGCTCCTCAGTCACTGAAGGTTCTACCTGAGCGGGCTTCGGGTTCACCGCGCCAGTTGTCTGGGCGAGCGCTGCGCCGCTCGTTACCGCGAGAAGGACGCAACCCAGCGCGCCGGCACGGCAGGCAAGGCCGCTCTGGAAAGCCAATAAATGCTTCATACAATCACTCAACCACTTACAATCACTCAACCACTGTCTTTGGAACCTTCATCACGCCATCTAGGCATACTCGTGGCACGATGAGGACCGCCCGAAGGCGCGAGGCGGCCAACAGATGGCCGGCGAAAGAGGATCCCGTGTGGCACCCGGCCCATACAGCACGCACCAAGGTGCGGTGATAGGCTGGATGGGACCGCTCACACAACCTTGAGACCAAGATGCTCCTCCATAGGTGCGAAATCGCGATCATCGTGCAGCAACGCGTGGCGACGTTCGATGCAAAAGGTGCCGATGATAATGTCGGCTGTTTTCCTAATCGTGACACCCGCTTCTCGCAGCTTGCGATAGTTCCGGGCGGCGCGAGGGGCTAGATCGTCGTCCAGGAGGGGCACAACTCTGTATTGGCGCAATCCGCGCTCAATGCGCGTGGCATGGGCTTCGTCTCGAGCGCCCTGAAGAATTTCGAGCAGGATGAGATCGCCAACCAGGAGCGGTTCCCGTGTAACGGCTTCCTCCAGTTTCGCAGTAGCTGTCGTGCGGTGGCCGCGCAAGTGCGCGACCCAAACGGACGTATCGACGAGAATCACGACCTGCGTGGCCGGCGGCCCTGGCGCATCTCTCCAAGATCGCCTTCCCAGCCCAATCCGTTGAGTTCCGCCAGCGCCTTCGTCTGCTTGCGCAACCGGACCAGCAGCCGCAAGCCCTCTTCAACCGTGGCGCGTTTGGTCGCCAAGCCGGTCGCCGTCATGGCTTGGGACAACAACTCATCATCGATTTCAATGTTGGTCCGCATCGCAGCCGGCCGATCGTTGTGTATAGATTAGTCATTATATACACACCCTCCAACTCCGGTGCAACACGCGTTCAATCGTAGCTGAGAGATTTCCGATCGGCTTGCGGTGCGTTACGCCAGCGGCTTCAACCCTGCTTCGATCTCGGCGCGACGCGGCTCCAGGAACGGCGGCAGCGCCAACCTCTCGCCGAGCTTCTCCATCGGCTCGTCGCTGGCAAAGCCGGGACCGTCGGTCGCGATCTCGAACAGGATGCCGTTCGGCTCGCGGAAATAAAGGCTGCGGAAATAGAAGCGATCGATCTCGCCGGAGTTGCGGACACCAAGCTCGTTCAAGCGCTGAGTCCAGGCATGGTATTGCACCTCGTCCGGGGTGCGGAACGCGACATGATGCACGCCGCCGGCGCCCTGCCGCGCGACCGGCAAATGCTTATTCTCGATCACATGAAGCTCCGCGGCCGGGCCGCCCTCCCCCATCGCAAATACGCACGCGCGCGGCCGTATCCGGCGCCGCATAATCGCGCACCGCGCGCATGTTCATGACCTCCGTCAGCGCCGCTGCGGTGTGCCTAAGATCGTGCACGGTGAGCACGATCGGACCGAGGCCGCGGATCTGATGCTCCGCCGGCACCGCGCTCCCTTCCCATGGCGAGGCGGGCCCCGCCCCGCCGTCATCGCCCAGCACCAGCCGTTGACCTTCGCCGTCTTCGAACGGCAGCGTCAGCCGGCCGTCGACCTCGGCTATCTCGCCGACGTTGCCACCCGCCTGCCTCAAGCGGTCGCGCCAGAACCTGAGGCTGCCCTCGCCGGCGACGCGCAGCCCGGTGCGCGAGATGCTGTTGGTTCCGCGGCGCTCGGGCGCCGCCGGAAAATCGAAGAAGGTGAGATCTGTGCCGGGACTGCCTTTGCCGTCGGCGTAGAACAGATGATAGGCGCTGACGTCATCCTGGTTGACGGTCTTCTTCACCAGCCGCATGCCCAACAGGCCGGTGTAGAAGGCCAGATTCTCGCGCGGTTTGGCTGAAATCGCCGTGAGATGGTGAATTCCCGTTAACTGCATCGCCTGCCCCTCGCGCGTCATTCCGTCACCGTTGAAAAGCCGGCACCGGCAGTTTGGGCCGCCCGGCGGATGATGTAGGCTACGGCTGGAAGACTCGCCAGCGGCGTCTTTTGGCCGCTCGTTTCGGGGACGTTGCCATGACCGCTCACCTGATAGTCACCGATGAAGGCGCGACGCGGGTGATTACGCTGAGACGGCCGGAAAAAAAGAACGCCATCACCCAGGACATGTATCGCGTCATGGGCGATGCGATCGACACCGCGCAGAATAATCCGGCCATCCGCTGCCTCATCATCACCGGCGGCTCGGGCGTCTTCACCGCCGGCAACGACCTCGACGACTTCCTCAAAGAGGGCACCTCCAACACCGACACGGCACACAGCGCCAACAGCGCCATCAGCGCCAACAGCGCCAACAGCGCCAACAGCGCCATCAAGTTTCTTTATTCCCTCGCCCATAACGTCAAGCCGATCATTGCCGCGGTCGACGGTGTGGCAATCGGCATCGGCACCACCATGCTGTTCCATTGCGATTACGTGCTGGCCTCAACCACCGCGACCTTCTCCACGCCCTTCATCCATCTCGGCCTGGTGCCGGAGGGCGCCTCCAGCCTGTTGATGCCGCGTACGATGGGCTACCAGCGCGCCTTTGCCATGCTGGTGATGGGACGCACCTTCAGCGCCGAAGATGCCCACCTCGCCGGCTTCGTCAATGTCGTGGTGTCGCCCGGCCACACCGAGGCCGAGGCGCGCAAGGTGGCCCGCGAGATCTGCAAATTGCCGGCGGAAGCGGTCGCGGTCTCGCGCAAGCTGATCAGATTGCCGCCCGAAGACATGACCCGCAGGATCGATCAGGAGGGCCATTTGTTCCGCGAGCGGATGCGCTCCACGGAAGCGATCGCTGCGTTCAAGGCGTTCTTTTCGCGCGACAGGGGCTAAAGCAGTCGCCCAAAGCTTCGCAAAATCGTTACGCCGGCCTCTTACCATAGCAGCATGAGACATCCGCTTGCACAGATGCTGACGACCGCAGCGCTGGCGATCGCGCTCGGCCTGCCTTCGCAAGTCTTGGCGCAGGACGAGACGCCGGTCGACTTGCGAATTCTCGCGATCAACGATTTTCACGGCAATCTGCGGCCGCCACCCGGCGGGATCAGGATTGCCGATCCCGACGACAAGACGAAAATGGTCACGGTGCCGGCCGGCGGCGCCGAGCATATGGCGACCCTGGTCAACCAACTGCGCGAGGGCCATCCCAACAACATTTTCGTCACCGCCGGCGATCTGATCGGCGCGAGCCCGCTACTGTCGGCGATGTTCCACGACGAGCCCACCGTCGAATCGCTGTCGATGATGGGGCTTGAGCTCTCCGCCGTCGGCAATCACGAATTCGACCGGGGCAAGGACGAATTGCTGCGGATGCAGAATGGCGGATGCCATCCGGTCGACCATTGTCAGGGGCCGCATCCGTTCGCCGGCGCGAAGTTCCACTATCTGGCCGCCTCTACCTTCGATAAAGCGACCGGCCAGACGATTCTGCCGCCGTACGAGATCAGGGAGTTCGAAGGCGTCGCGGTGGCCTTTGTCGGCCTGACCTTGAAGGGCACGCCCGAGATCGTCAGGCCGGTCGGCATCGAGGGTCTGGAATTCCGCGACGAAGCCGACACCGTGAACGCGCTGGTGCCCGAGCTAAAGGCCCATGGCGTCAAGGCCATCGTCGCGCTGATCCATGAAGGCGGGTTTCCGACCGGCGATTATAACGAATGTCCCGGGATCACCGGACCGATCGTCGATATCGTCAAGAAGCTCGATTCCGCGGTCCGCGTGGTCGTCACCGGTCACACCCACAAGGCCTATGTCTGCGATATCGACGGACGGCTCGTCACCTCAGGCGGCAAGTTCGGCACCCTGGTCACGGCGATCGACCTGAAGCTCGACCGGACGACAAAGGAAGTCATCGGCGCCAAAGCCAACAATGTGATCGTCCGCAGCAACTTCTACGCCAAAGACGGCGAGCAAACTGCGCTGATCTCGTCCTACGACGGGCTTGCCGCGCCGATCGGAGGCCGCCGGGCGGGATCGATCAAGCAGACGCTCTCGCACCTGCCTGGCGATGCCGGCGAGAGCGTGCTCGGCGACGTCATCGCGGACGCGCAGCTTGCGGCGACACGCTCGGTTTCGGACGGCGACGCGGTGATGGCCTTGACCAATCCAGGCGGCATCCGCACCGACATCGTGAAGCAAGAGGATGGTATCGCAACATACGCCGATTTGTTTGCGAGCCAGCCGTTCCGCAATCAACTGGTCACGCTGACGCTGACGGGTGCGCAGATCAAGGCTGCGCTCGAGCAGCAATGGAGCGACCCCAATCATCCGCGCATCCTGCAGGTCTCCCGTGGTTTCAGCTATGCGTGGGACGCCCGAAAACCTTACGGCGCGCGGATCATCGCCGCGCGCCTATCGCTGCACGGCAAACCGATCGATCCGGCCGCGCACTATCGCGTTACCGTGAACGATTATCTTTCGGTCGGCGGCGACGGCTTTACCGAATTCAAGCAGGGAACCAACCAGCAAGTCGGCGTCTATGACGTCGACGCCCTCTATGCCTATTTCCAGGCGAACAGCCCGATCGCGCCGACGAGAATGGATCGCATCACCCGGGCGAACTGAACGCGATATCCGCCCTTTCCGAGCGGCCGGCGAACCCCTAGATTAAGCGATCGCATGAGCACGCTTCTCCTCACCCATCCTGCATGCCTCGATCATGTCACGCCGCCGGGACACCCCGAGCGCGCCGACCGCCTGCGCGCGATCGCCGAGGTGTTGTCGGAACCGCGCTTCAACGGGCTTGCGCGCGGCGAGGCACCGGAAGGCTCGCTCGATTCGGTCACGCTCTGCCACAACGAGCATTATATCGGTGAACTGCGCCATATCGCGCCCTCAAGCGGCATGGTCTATGTCGACGGCGATACGTCGATGTCTCCCGGGACCTGGGAAGCCGTGATGCGCGGCGTCGGCGGCGCCGTTGCAGCGACCGACGCGATTATGTCTGGCAATCATCAAAATGCCTTCGTCGCGATACGGCCTCCGGGCCATCACGCCGAAATCAACAAGCCGATGGGCTTCTGCTTTTTCGACAACGCGGCGATCGCCGCACGTCACGCGCAACGCAAATACGGCATTGGCCGCGCCGCCGTGGTCGATTTCGACGTTCATCACGGCAATGGCACCCAGGATATCTTCTGGGCCGATCCGACGGTCATGTACTGCTCGACCCATCAAATGCCGTTGTTTCCCGGCACCGGCGCCAAAGGCGAGCGCGGCGAGCACGACACCATCGTCAACGCGCCGCTTGCCCCGGACGATGGCAGCGCCAAATTCCGCGCCGCCTTCGAAAACGTGATCCTGCCGCAATTGCAGAAATTCAGCCCCGAGCTCGTCATCATCTCGGCCGGCTTCGACGCACATTTTCGCGACCCGCTGGCGTCGCTCAATCTCAAGGCAGAGGATTTCGGCTGGGTCACGCGCAAGCTAATGGACGTTGCGGACAAAAGCGCCGGCGGCCGTGTTGTCGCGATGCTGGAAGGCGGCTACGACCTTG
>Ga0209473_1001175_pt1 | contig 14723 bp, 12 predicted proteins | sample GraSoiAngelo_133_FD_185890 | JGI IMG/M metagenome (GOLD analysis project Ga0209473, IMG submission 185890) | Grasslands soil microbial communities from the Angelo Coastal Reserve, California, USA - 14_0929_05_20cm (SPAdes) (version 2) | ecosystem: Environmental > Terrestrial > Soil > Grasslands ...
AGCTAGTCACGTTTTACCCAATGTTCCGCCGGGAGCGCGCGGGCAAAACGCATATTCGTGTTTGCCGTACACTCAGTTGCGCCATGGCCGGGAGCTACCAGTTGATGGAAAATTTCCGTGCGGCGACCGGAATCGAGCGCCGGCACCAGAGCGATGGAATGCGTAATCCGATTTCGATAAGCGCTGATGGAAATTACAGCGTTGAATTTGTCGAATGTCTCGCCAGCTGCGGCACCGCGCCGGTCTGCATGGTGAATGACAAATTGCACGAAACTGTTTCGCCGGAATTCGTGGCGAACATTGTCTCGAATCCGAAATCCGAAATCCGAAATCCGAAATCACCTCATCCACTTGAGCATCGATTGATTTTCAAGAATATCGGACGCGACGATTGGAAGATCGACATCGCCACTTACCTGCGCGACGGCGGTTACGAACAGTTGCAAAAGGCCGTTACGATGTCGCGGGAACAGATCGTCAACGAAGTTAAAACATCCGGTCTCCGCGGTCGTGGCGGCGCCGGATTTCCGTGCGGAGTGAAATGGAGTTTCATCAAACCCGATGAAAAGAAGCCGATCTATTTGATCTGCAACGGAGATGAATCGGAGCCAGGCACGTTCAAAGACCGCTACATAATTCATGAAGACCCTCATCAGCTACTCGAGGGAATTCTGATCTCGTGTTTCGCGCTAAAGGCGCGCACGGCCTATATCTATATCAGAGGCGAATTTCCGGAAGGAGCGAAGATTCTCGAACATGCGGTTGAGGAAGCGCGGGAAAACAATTTCCTGGGCAAAGATATTCTCGGCTCTGGGTTCAATGTTGAGGTTTACATCCACCGCGGCGCCGGCGCTTACATTTGCGGAGAAGAAACCGGCTTGATCGAATCGCTTGAAGGCAAGCGCGCTTATCCACGTATCAAACCGCCGTATTTCCCAGCGGTGCTCGGTCTCTATATGTGCCCGACGATCGTGAACAACGTCGAAACTCTCTGCCACGTGAAACACATCATCGCCATGGGCGGCGCAACCTACGCGCGGCTCGGGCGGCCAAACAATACCGGGACACGGATTGTCTGTGTAAGCGGCGATGTGCAACAGCCCGGTTACTTCGAAATTGAAGTCGGCGCGGTCACGATGGGTCAGCTGATCCACGAAATCGCAGGCGGTTTGAAAGCCGGGCGAAAACTAAAGGCGGTTATTCCGGGCGGAAGCTCTGCTAAAGTTCTTCGAGCGGACGAACGGTTCAAGCTCAAGCAAAAGCAACCCGATGGATCCACAATTGAACGCGACATGTCGATCGATGAAATCCCGTTGGATTTTGATTCGCTCACTGGGGCTGGTTCAATGGCAGGGTCCGGCGGCGTCATCGTGTTGGATGACTCGCGCGATATGGTTTGGACCCTTAACAACATCAACGAGTTTTACGCGCATGAGAGCTGTGGCCAATGTACACCGTGCCGGGAAGGTTCGCTTTGGATGCAAAAAATCACCGACCGCATGTTGCTCGGTGGCGGCGTGACGGAAGACCCGCGTACATTGAAGACAATCGGCGACAATATCGCCGGTCGGACTATCTGCGCCTTCGGCGAAGCCTGCGCCTGGCCGACGCAAAGTTTTGTCGCGAAATTCGCGGAGGAATTTGCCGCACGTGCCACGAAGCCGGTGCCGCCGCCGCTTCCGCCGGAATACACGCCAGAAGCATTGATCGAAGAGGAACAAATTTCCACCACGCCGATGGCGCATGATCCCGGTTGGGATCGCGCCGGCGCTGCGGGAACGATTTAGGAAATTAATCTGGAATCCCGAAAGCAGACCTCAGCCACATCCATCTACAATTTTCCTGGTTTCTTAGTTTCCAGATTCACTTATGTCTAACGAATCTCCAGGTCCGATGTTCAACGTCCAGATCGACGGCGCCTGGCATCAGTTTCCAAAAGGCACGCGCCTGATCGAAGCATGCGAACAAGCTGGCAGTTATGTGCCCCGTTATTGTTATCACAAAAAGCTTAGCTCGCCGGGCAATTGCCGGATGTGTTTAGTCGAAATGGGTATGCCCAAGCTCGGCCCCGATCGCAAACCGGAATTGGGGCCGGACAGTAAACCCGTAATTAATTGGATGCCGCGCCCGCAAATCTCCTGCGCACAGGATGTTAGTGAAGGACTGGGTGTACGCACAAATTCTCCACTGGTGAAGGAATGCCAGCGCGGCGTAATGGAATTCCTTCTCATTAATCATCCGCTCGATTGCCCGATTTGCGATCAAGCAGGCGAATGCCGCTTGCAGGAATTCAGCGTCGAGTACGGAACGAGCGAATCTCGTTTTCTGGAAAATAAAGTGAAGAAGCCGAAAAACGTCGTGCTCGGGCCGCGCGTTACGCTCGATGATGAGCGCTGCATTCTTTGCTCGCGCTGCGTTCGTTTCTGCCAGGAGATTGCCAGGGACGACGTGCTAGGTTTCGTCGATCGCGGCAGCTACACGCTGTTGACCGCGCACCCTGGGAAGCGCCTGGAAAATAATTATTCTCTTAACACCGTCGATATCTGTCCCGTCGGCGCGCTCACCTCGAGCGATTTTCGGTTCAAGATGCGCGTCTGGTTTTTAAAGGAAACGAAAAGTATCTGCACAAGTTGCGCGACTGGTTGCAACACAATAATCGGCACGCGCGAAGATGTCATTTATCGACAGACGCCGCGCGAGAACAACGCTGTCAACTCCTGCTGGATGTGCGATTACGGACGGCTCAACTTCAAATACCTCGAAGCCGAAAACCGTTTGCTCGAGCCGCAGATTCGTTCCCAGGGAAAACTAGTCGCTGCCGATTGGTCGGTAGCGATCTCACAGGCGGCGCTTCAGCTGAAACAGTTTTCCGGTCCTGAGATTGCTATCATTGCTTCCGGTCGCATGACCAACGAGGAGCTTTGGCTTACGTCCCAATTGGCGAAGTCGTTAGGCGTGCAGATGATCGATATCGTTCCGCGGCGCGGACCAGGTGACGACATTCTGTTAAGCCAGGACCGAAATCCGAATACGAATGGCGCGCGGCTCATTTTGGGATCGAGATCCGAACCCGGTGCAAACCTACTCGTAATTGCTGACGCCGTGAAATCCGGCCAAATCAAGGCGCTGGTAATCTTCAAAGAAAACACTATGCATTTGGGGATACCCGTCGAACAACTCGCGCAGCTCCCTGCATTCATCGTGATGAATGTTTTGCCAAATGAGGCCACCGAAAGAGCGACAGTCGTTCTTCCCGCGTGCGGTTTCGCCGAAAAGCGCGGTTCAATGATCAATGGTAAAGGGCGGTTGCAACGATTGAATCGCGCCGTGCGGCCGCCCGGCAATGCGGGCGATGATTGGGAGATTTTACGTGATCTGCTCCAGGGAGTTGGCGGAGGCGACTCGCTTCTTTCAATCGAAGATGTTTTTCGCCAGATCAGCGAGACGGTTCCGCAATTTGCGGGGTTGAGTCTTAGCAAGATCGGCGACCTCGGCGTGCACATTCTGCAAATGGAAGAATTACCGCCGACGCATCCCAGCGACGAAGAAAAGATCGAGCAAGCAGTCGCGATTCAGGCATTACGCCGCGCCGTTCGGTCAACATCCTGAATTCGCAGGCAAGTCCGCAGCTATGACACGCAGGTAATGCCGCAAGAGTGAGATGGATTCATTTTTTATCATCACTTCTCTGCTGAAAATCGTGGGGATTCTTTTTCTAGTCATTTTGCCGATGGTTTCCTACAGCGTTTATGCGGAACGCAGGGTCAGCGCGTTCATTCAGGACCGCCGAGGACCGAATCGCGTTGGACCGGCCGGACTTCTCCAGCCGATTGCCGACATCTTTAAATTGTTGTTGAAGGAGGATTTCAGCCCGCGCCATGTAAACACATTTTACTACTGGCTTGCCCCGTGTCTCGCGATGATGCCGGCGATTATCACCATCGCGGTCGTTCCATTCGGCAGCACGCTTTTTGGTGTTCCGATGGTGATCGCGGACATCAACGTCGGAATCTTGTATGTTTTCGCCATCGCGTCATTAGGCGTTTACGGAATCGTCCTCGCGGGTTGGGCGTCCAATTCCAAATATCCGTTTCTGGGCGGTGTCCGTTCGAGTTCGCAAATGATCTCCTACGAGTTGTCGCTTGGACTCGCCGTGATTCCAATTTTCTTGCTCGTTGGAAATTTGCGATTGACCAGCGTTGTGCGCTATCAAATCGAGCACGGCTGGATGATCGCGCCCTTCGTCGGTGATTGGCTAAACCCGTGGAAATGGTTGCTCGCGATTCCGATGGTCATTTCATTCGTTGTTTTCGCAATCGCGATCTTCGCGGAAACGAATCGGTTGCCCTTCGATCTTCCCGAGGCCGAACAGGAACTCGCGGGCGGGTATCACACGGAATATTCGTCGATGAAGTTCGCGCTTTTTTTTCTCGGCGAATACGCGGCCATGATCACTGGATCGGCAGTCATCGTGACTCTATTTTTGGGCGGCTGGCATCTGCCGCTTCCATCATGGCACGGCGGTTTTCACTGGGCGCTTGTCGACGGAACGGCCACGGGCTGGCGCGGCGTTCTGGGAGGCTTGTTCAATATCGCTACGTTTTTTGCGAAAGTGGCGGTGCTCCTGTTTTGTTTCATTTGGGTGCGGTTTACCCTGCCGCGCTTCCGTTACGATCAACTTATGCGGCTCGGCTGGCTGTTCTTTTTTGAGATTGCGCTCGTGAATATCTTCATCGCCGCAATCATCCTCGCATATTTCCCAGGCTGAATATGAACCTGATTCTTCATCGTAACCGTAACTTCTCGATTACGAACACGAGCAAAAGTTGAAATATGGCTGTTACCGTGCGGCGTCCGAAATTGAACTGGCGTGAACGAATGTACCTGCCCGCAATCGTCGCCGGCCTTGCCATAACGCTGAAGCATTTCAAAAACATGCTGCTCGGCCACACCAAGGTCACGATGCAATATCCCGAGGAAAAATGGGACAGCAGCTTGCCGGACCATTATCGCGGCGCGCCGGCGCTCGTGCGAGATTCGGACGGTCGCGTCCGGTGCGTCGCTTGTCAGTTATGCGAGTTCATTTGTCCACCACGCGCCATCAAAATTATTCCGGGCGAAATTTCTCCGACGGACCGGTTCGCGAAGGTCGAAAAATATCCCGAAGAATTCGATATCGACATGGTCCGCTGCATTTTCTGCGGTATGTGCGAGGAGGTTTGTCCCGAACAGGCTATTTATCTCCGCAAGGATTATGCCATTACCGGATTCACCCGCGCTGATATGGTGCATCACAAAGACAAGCTGCTGGAAATCGGCGGCGTGATGCACGGCGTTGTTTTGAAATGGAACGAAAATAAATGAACCGCCAAAATCGAAATTCGAAATCCGAAGCTCGAAATCAAATTGTGTAATGTCCGCGTTTTTCTTTTGGACCTTTTCGCTGCTCATGCTCGTCTTCGGCGTCGCTGTTGTCATCAATCGCAATCCCGTGGCAAGCGCGTTGAGCCTTGTGGTTTCCTTCCTTGGTCTAGCCGGGCTCTTCATGTCGCTCGATGCCTATTTCATCGGCATCATTCAAGTGCTGGTTTATGCGGGTGCGGTAATGGTCCTTTTTCTTTTCATCATCATGCTTCTCGATCTTCGGGCTGAAGAAAGGCGCCGGGTCAGCTGGCTGCCCCTGTTCGGCGGATGCGCGGTCGCGCTCGCCTTACTTGTCCAGATTTTTTATGTCATCCGCAATTTAAAATCTGCACACCAAACTTTCCCTCCGCTCGCAAAATCGACGTTCGATGATGTCCGAAACGTTGGCCTGCTCCTTTTCGGAAATTACAATCTGCCATTTCAAATCATTGGCGTTCTCGTTCTCGTAGCGACGATCGGCGTAGTCCTCTTGAGTAAACGCCAGCCTCGATAGCATGGTGACGCTCGGCGATTATCTCATCGTAAGCGGCATCCTTTTCGCAATTGGTTTCGCCGGCGTGATGCTGCGCCGCAATCTGATCATTATTCTCATGTCGTTAGAGCTGATGTTGAATGCAGCGAATTTATCGCTCGTCGCTTTTTCAAGATTTCGTGTTCAACCGATGGGCCTGCCCGATTATAACGTGCAGGTTTTCGTTTTTTTTATTATCACCGTCGCCGCAGCTGAAGTCGCCGTTGGGCTGGCGATCATCGTCGCGCTTTACCGCGCCCGGCAAACCACAGACGTGAACGACATCAAAAGTCTAAGGTTTTAGACCGACATGAACAGCTTGCTTCCGTGGTGCTCGTTGCTCCTGCCGCTCGTTTCGGCGATCGCGATCACGTTGTTCACGCATCGATCAAGAGCGCTGAGCAGTTTCATTTCTATCGGAGCGGTGCTTGGAAGCTTCGTCTGCAGCTGCTTAATCTTTACCCGACATGGTATCTCCGCGCGAGAGTTCAACTGGATTGACTTTGTCGGAGTATTCAGAGTCCCGTTTGGTTTTGTGTTGGATAATCTTAGTAAGACGATGCTCGTTCTGGTTTCCGGCGTCGGATCGCTGATTCATATTTATTCGCTGGGCTACATGCGGGACGATGAAGGCAAATCTCGCTATTTCGCGGCGCTGTCGCTCTTTATGTTCGCGATGCTCGGCATAGTTCTCTCGAACAATTTCGTGATGCTGTTCGTTTTTTGGGAGCTGGTTGGCTTTACCTCTTATGTTTTGATTGGCCACTGGTTCGAACGCGACGCGGCCGCGGATGCAGCGAAGAAAGCGTTCATTACCACACGCATCGGCGATTTCGGATTCATGCTCGGCATTTTGATGGTTTGGGCAGCGACCGGGTCGGTCGTTTTTGCTGAGATCGCCCCGCGACTGTCGACCGTGACGAGCCACCCGGCGTTTCTAACAACTGCCGCGCTTTTGATTTTCTGCGGCGCGGTTGGAAAATCCGCACAGTTCCCGCTGCATGTTTGGTTACCAGACGCGATGGAAGGACCAACGCCGGTCTCCGCGTTGATTCATGCCGCTACGATGGTCGCAGCCGGCGTTTACATGTTGGTCCGAGTCGGATTTATCATTCAAGCTTCGCAGGCCGCGCTTCTGGTCATCGCCTGGATCGGGACGATCACCGCTATGCTCGCCGCATTGATCGCGACACAGCAAAATGACATCAAGCGTATCCTGGCTTACTCGACGCTCTCCCAGCTCGGCTATATGGTGATGGCGGTGGGTCTCGCTTCAAATGAAGCGGCCATGTTTCACCTTTTTACTCACGCATTTTTTAAGGCGCTCCTCTTTCTCGCTGCCGGTTCCGTTATCGTGATGCTCCATCATGAGCAGAACATTTGGAAAATGGGTGGGCTTTCGCGGAATCTTCCGATCACATTTCTCACCTTTGGTGCCGGCGCGCTGGCCCTGATCGGTTGTCCGCCTTTCAGCGGATTTTTCAGCAAGGACGCGATTCTCGCAGTCGCTTACGAACGCAACATGCCGATCTTCGTGGTGGGTTTGCTCACGGCTTTTCTGACCGCCTTTTACGTCATCCGCTTGTTTGTCGTCGTCTTTTTCGGCAAAGCGCGCAGCGAAATCGCCCGCAAGAGCAACGAATCACCTGCGGTGATGACTGGCCCGCTGATCGCGCTCGCGTTCCTGGCGACGTTGGGCGGGTTTGCGTTCTTCGCGCGCAACTTCCTAGTGCTCCCGCTCGAGAAGAACATCGCGCTTTTTGTTCCCGCGCTTGCGATCATTGCCTTAGTCCTTGGGAGCGGACTGGCGATTACACTTTATCACAACCGCAAGAGTGAGCGTTTTGATATCGAACTCTTTCGACGGCTCTTTTACTTCAACGAATTTTACAGTTGGCTCATCAATTGGACGCAGGAATTTCTCGCACGGATCTCCGCTTTCTGTGATCGATGGATTATCGACGCGGGTGTAGTGGGTGGAACGAGCGGTGGCACATGGGGAATCGGCGCGCTCCTACGGCTGGTTCAAGGCGGAAATCTGCAGGCATATCTGTTCCTGTTCGGCCTGGGAATCGTCACTCTTATCTATTTCGCTGTTTTCCACTAATGCTTCTTTTGGTCATTTTCTGTCCAATTGTTGCCGCCATCGTGATTATGGTTGGCGCGCCTGCGCGCAAGACGGCGCTAGTCGCATCCGTATTAACGCTTGCGATCACATTGCTTCTTCTCGCTTCCTTTCAAGGATCGCAGCGTGATTTTCAGCATCTCACTTCGTTTAGCCTGTCTCCCGAATGGCATCTGAGTTTCACGACGGGAGTAGACGGCTTGAGCATGGTCATGGTGCTACTCGCCGCGATCGTGACGATGGCTGCCGTGTGGTTCACGGGCGAGATCGACAGGCACAAAAACGCGTTCTACGCATGTCTTCTCCTTATTTCCGGTGGCGCGATCGGCGCATTTGCTTCGATCGATTTGTTTTTCTTCTATGCATTCCACGAGCTCGCGCTTATCCCGACGTTTTTATTGATCGGAATCTGGGGCAGCGGAAATCGGACCGCGGCCGCCTGGAAGATCACGATCTACCTCGCGATTGGAAGCTTCATTTTGCTGATCGGTTTGATTCTGCTTTATCAAAGCGTTCCAGTTGAATCGCGTAGCTTTGATATCCGCGCGTTGAAAGCCGCCGCCGCCCTGGGTCAAATCTCCGCGGATGCGCAGCGCCATATTTATCTGTTGCTCCTTGTCGGCTTCGGAATCCTCATCTCGCTCTTCCCGTTTCACACCTGGGCGCCGGAAGCTTATGCATCCGCGCCGGCGCCGGCGGCAATGCTGCATGCCGGTGTCTTAAAAAAATTTGGCCTCTACGGTTTGTTGCGTTTGGCCATCCCTCTACTCCCGGATGGTGCGCGCCATTGGACGAATTTGTTGGTCGTGCTGTTACTCGGGAACATCATCTATGTCGGTCTGGTCACAATTGCGCAGAAGCGGCTCGATTGGATGCTCGGTTACTCAAGCGTCATGCACATGGGCTACATCTTTCTCGGGATCGCCAGTGCGAACATTCTGGGCGTGACGGGTGCTACGGTTTTGATGTTCGCCCATGGCCTTTCGATCGCGTTGTTGTTTGCCATTTCCGGTGAGCTACGCAGACGTACCGGGACATTGGTTCTCGACGATTTGGGAGGTCTCGGCAAAGTCATGCCCTTCGCCGGGCTTGCGTTTGGTCTGGGCGCGTTTGCCGCGATCGGCCTTCCCGGCTTCGCCAACTTCGCCGCCGAAGTCTTGATCTTTTTTGGCGCATTCAAAAACGGCTGGGAAATGGAGCGCTTTCATCTTTTTCAAATCGCAACCGTGCTTGGACTCTGGGGCGTCGTGATCTCTGCGGTTTACATGCTGCGCGCTTATCGCAAAGCGTTTATGGGAGCTCTCGCGGCGCGTTGGAAAGATCTTGTCGATCTTCGATCCGGCTTGCGCGTGCCGGTCACATTGCTGGTCGGAGCGGCACTTTGCTATGGGTTTTTTCCGCAATCGTTTGTGCGAATCATCGCGCCTGCGTTTCGCCCTTATCTCAGTGCAGGCAAATAAACATGATTACGGCGCCAGAACTTGAGATTGGAGTGCTGATCCTGGGCATGGTGATCCTGATGTTTGAGGCGTTTGCTGCAAAGATGGACAAGCATCTTTTGGCTTTCGCCGGAATTCTCGGTCTCGCAGCGGTACTCGTTGCGAGCTTTTTTGTCGTTCCGAGTCCTTCATCGGATCAGGCGACCGGATTCTGGAGTTTTTACACAGCCGATTCGTTATCGATCTTCTTTAAGGGGTTCGCGTTGATCACCACGATCCTCGTGCTGATCATGATGATCGATTACGCACCGGTACTGGCAAGCTCGGTTGCGACGCGAAATGTGCGATCAGCTCTCGGCGAATTTTTCGCGCTCCCGATTTTCACATGCGCGGGACTTATGTACATGGCGTCGGCGATCGACTTCATCTTCATCTTCGTCTCGCTCGAGCTCGTCACAATTTCGTTCTATGTGCTGGTGAGTTTTACGCGGAGCAATCCGGAGACACTTGAAGCGGGAGTAAAATATCTGGTGCTGAGCGCGCTCTCGACGGCATTTCTCGTTTACGGCATCACCTGGATTTTCGGAGCGACCGGCCAGACAAACCTGGAGCGCATCACGGTAGTGTTGGCGAGTTCCGACACCGATCGCGGCGCCGCCCTTTTCGGCATGGTGTTGGTTCTCGTTGCGCTGGGCTTCAAGATTGCAGCCGTCCCCTTCCAAATCTGGGTCCCGGATGTTTATCAAGGCGCTCCCACGCCGGTTACTGCCTACCTTTCCGTCGGCTCGAAAGCTGCGGGTTTTATCGTGCTGCTGCGCGTGTTGCGGCCATTTCTAATGTTCCCCGAAATGCAGCGATTGCTCGTTCTGATCGCAATCTTGACCTTGATTTACGGAAATCTGGCGGCGCTCCCGCAAGGCAACTTGAAACGACTGCTCGCCTATTCGAGCATCGCGCACGCGGGCTATTTGCTCATTGGCGTGGCGTGTTTCGATGGGGGGGCCGTTATTTTCTATCTCGTGGCTTACTTGCTTATGACGCTCTTGAGCTTTGCCGTCCTTGTGATCGTATCGCAACAAACCGGCGATCGAATTTCCGACTTTGATGGATTGGGGAAGCGCTCACCATTTCTCGCCTTTGCCATGTTGATTGGGATGGTCTCACTCGCGGGTATACCGTTCACGGCGGGATTCCTCGGAAAGTTTTTCATCTTCTACGCGGCGATCGCGCAGCGCCAGCTTGCGCTGGTGGTAGTCGGTGTGATTACTGTGGCCTGCGGGTTTTATTATTATCTGAAGGTTATCCGCGCGATGTATTGGCAGTCCGCGGCCACGGTCGACAAAATTCCAGTCAGCGCCCTGTCACGCTTTGCCATGAGCGCGCTAATTCTTGCGATCATTGGCCTCGGCATTTATCCGCAGCCGATTTTGAGAGCGCTCAACCCACCAGCACCAGTCACAGCTGCGGGGCGTTCGTTAGGCCACCAGGCGGCCGCTCGGTGTTTGTCCGATTTCACGCGTCAAGACCCAATTCGATGCGAAGTTTTTCTATCATCAGATTCTTTCAATCCGTGTGTGAGTGTCGACTCTGGAGTTTTGACACACGCTCGCAGGCTTGCTTCACGGCAGGACGGCACAGCCGCGACCGCGTGGACCAAGAGCTCCAAAAAGTGCGAGACGTTTACCAACTTCTCAGTTGAGAGAAGCGCGCAGACAATGATAATCTGCCGCTAGCTAATTAACACCGAAACGACGGGAGCATCATATGCCACTTATGATGGGAGATTGGACCTTCTTTTATGACGGAGGTGTAGGTACCCTCAACCTGAGCGGGCTCGATGCTTCAGGCCGCTTCTCCTGTATGGTTGATGTGGAAACTGGCACTGCGCTTACAAACATAGGATTTGCTGCCAACCCGCTGGAGAGTTTTGGGTTCTGGAATGAAAGTGGTCAACAGATCAACTTTTCCGTACGAGCGGGAACGGCGAACGCCACTATTCTTGTCGTGCTCTTCACTGGGCACCTACTTCGCCCAGCAGCGCCCGCCCCAGGCCAGGACATCATCTGGAGACTGGCCGGCTATTATCAAAGAGGTTCCGCTGACATAATTGACGGAAAGCCAATGCTTCTTCCTGACGAGAACTTTCGCAAAGTGCAATTCGGTTGGCAGGCGCAGATTATGGAAGTGATCTAAGCTATTTGAAATGTCTATCCCTTCCCGACCTTCGGGACGAGGGGCCACTCCAGCGGCGGTCTATGAGTACCGTTGCACAAGACTCGGCTGTCGCGACAAGAGATCAGTCGCTTAGCTCGACGTTCCAGTAGGCCAGGTCGACAAAGTGCCGCCAGCTTTCATGCTGTGGCGCCGAAAACGTGACGTGCACAAACGGCCGCCACTTCGGCCGCTTCGGCTTGCGGATGAGTCCCATGTGCGCTTCCTGCGGAAGCCGGTTGCCTTTGCGCGTGTTACACGCAATGCAGGAGCAAACCACATTTTCCCACGTCGTCATTCCCCCGCGGTCCCGTGGCACGACATGATCGAGATTCAGGTCACTTCGCTCAAAAATCTGCCCGCAATACTGACAGATATTTTTGTCGCGCTCGAAAACATTGTGGCGCGTAAACTTCACTTCCTTTTTCGGGAGACGGTCGAAAAACAGCAGCACGATCACGCGCGGGACGCGAATCTTCCACGAAATAGTCCTCACCACTTCGTGTTCTGGCGCGGTCGTGGAAAAATCGCGCCAGCTCTCGAAATCGTGCGTCAGAAAATTGTTGGCTTCATCCGAAGAGACGACTTGGGCGTGGCCTGCATAAACCAACGCGAAGGCGCGCCGCGCCGTGCAGATGTTCACCGCCTGCCACAGGCGATTGAGCACCAAAACGTGACTGTTTAGTAGCGTGTGCAAATCTCTATAGTTTACCTATTGGTCGGCTCTTTCCAGACCTTCGCGGAAATTTGCGCGACGTTATCATTCGTATTTTTCATTGTCAATTGAAGCAAGACCCAGACTGGAAGTGCCTGTGACAAAATGAACTTGTCGATCCGAGATACGATCATAAGATCGAAGCATGACTGGTCAAGGTTCGGCGGGTAACGTTCTTGCCGCGCTGTGTAGTTTCTTTATTCCCGGCTTGGGGCAATTGCTTCAAGGCCGGCTGTTCATGGCGATTATCCAGTTTTGCCTGGCCGCGGTCCTCTGGTTTTTTCTGCTGGGATGGATCATCCATCTTTGGTCCATCCTCGACGCTGCGCTCTTCAAACCTGCCTCATAGAAGAGGGACAGGCGCCTAACAAATCCAGCACGAAGATTCGAGACGGACAATTCATCTGGAGACGACTAAGACTCAAATGAAACCACAGTTTCCAACTGAGCAGTCCGAGTCCGGAGAATTTCAACGACAGGAAGACGCGTTTCGCGAATGGATCTCGAACGATGAATCGACATCGTACCCGGCAGTCGCTGGTCGTTATCATCTTTACGTCTCCCTCGCGTGCCCCTGGGCGAGTCGCACCGTCATTTTTCGAAAGTTAAAGGGACTGGAAGACGTAATCGGCATGACGGTTGTCGATCCGATTCGCGATGAGCGCGGCTGGGCGTTTCGTGATCCATCTGGAGGGACGCGCGTCGTCGCGTCCGGAAAAAAGGACGATACAGAGATCGTCCCTCGATCAACCGATCCCATTAATGGTTTCCAATATTTGAGCGAAGCTTACGCAACGACCGACCCAAATTTCGACGGTCGTGTCACAGTGCCTGTGTTGTGGGACATGGTAACGAAAAAGATCGTCAACAATTGCGAGGACGATATTTGCCGGATGTTCAACGATGCATTCAACGCGATCGCGCAAAATAAAGATGTCGATCTTTTTCCGAAAGAGATCGAAGACGAACACACCAAGCTTGCCGATTTTCTCTACGAGAACGTCAACAACGGCGTTTACAAGGCCGGGTTCGCCACACGTCAGCGGCCGTACGAGATCTCTTGCCGAAAACTCTTTGAAGGACTCGATGAATTGGAGGCACGCCTCGCGAAAGGCCGCTACTTGTTCGACAATCGCATCGTCGAAGCCGATTGGCGGCTCTTTTGCACGCTCGTTAGGTTTGACGTTGTCTATCACGGCCACTTCAAGTGCAACGTCCGCCGCATCATCGATTACCCGAAGCTGCAGGGGTACCTGATGGATTTGTACCAGCAATCGGGTATCGCCGACACCGTCAACTTCGATCACATCAAGCGTCATTATTACATGACGCACACCGAAATTAATCCCACCCGCATTGTTCCAATCGGCCCTGCGTTCGACCTCACGAAACCGCACGGACGCGAGAAACTCTCCTAGCCCGCACCTAAAAACCGAGGCCGGGAAAGCTCTTTTCCCTCTCAATTTCGTGCAATGAAGGGAACCGAACGCGGACGGCGCTTCGATTCAGATTCAGAATTGGCCGCGCGGCCCATCGAAATGAGCGACGATCAATCGACCCACTGTGTCTTGGACCAGACCGAAGAGCAGTTTCACATGCTCGTCGAAAGCGTTGAAGAATACGCCATCTACATGCTCGACCCGACGGGGAACATCGTGACGTGGAACTCGGGCGCGCAAAAAATGAAGCAATACACGGCCGAGGAAATCATCGGCAAAAACTTCGCCTGCTTCTACACGGCGGAGGACGTTGCGGCCGAAAGACCGCAGCGCAACTTACGCCGGGCAGCGCGCAAAGGCCGCATTCGCGACCAGGGGCTGCGTGTTCGCAGAGATGGATCAACCTTTCATGCGGAAGTTATTCTAAGGGCGATGCGCGGCTCTGCGGGCGAGCTTCGCGGCTTTTCCAAGGTCACGCGCGACATCACCGAGCAAGTTCGCAGCCGCGAAATTGCAGCTGAAAAGATCGCCGCGGAAAGAGCAAGTAAAGCAAAGGACGATTTCCTTGCAGCGCTGAGCCATGAACTGCGCACGCCGCTGACACCGGCGCTGGCGGCGGCGACTTATCTTGCCGATAACGCCGCTAAACTTGAGCCGGAATTCGTGGAGGACGTGGACATAATCAAACGCAACGTCCAATTGGAGGCGCGGCTGATTGACGACCTGCTCGATCTCACTCGGGTCACGCGCGGCAAGCTCGAGTTGCACTTTGAGCATGTCGACGCGCACGCCCTCATTCCCAAAACGATCGACATCGCAAAGACAGATATCGAGAAAAAGAAATTAAACGTCTCCGTTC